>UMIM01015748.1_pt1 | contig 10082 bp, 17 predicted proteins | sample 1965831 | NCBI WGS metagenome assembly UMIM01 (sample SAMEA4836125, study PRJEB28245) | human gut metagenome | biome: gut microbiome; material: fecal sample | place: Denmark | collected 2008 | reverse complement strand
AGGTGGACGGGATGAAAAGACCGAGAGAACCACCAACAGGAGGAAACAAGATGAATATAGGACGTATATTGCCGACAGAGGCAGCAGCAATCCTCAATGTGTCACCGCAATTCGTGAGGGTAGCAATGCAACAGGGAAAACTCCCGATTGGAACGGCGGTGCAGATGTCCTCAATTTGGACGTATCACATTTCGGAAAAACTGCTTGCAGATTATTCCGGAAAGAACATAGAAAAAGAGATTGAGCGAATCCGAGGAGGTGTTGAAAAATGACGAGAAACGAGAAAAAGGCAGTGATTGAGAGCATGGCAGAAAAATTCATGAATATTGACGACCTTGAGGGAAAGTCAATGACCATTATGGTGATGTCTGCGTATGCCGAGGGTAAGGCAGCAGGAAAAGCAGAGGAGCGTCGCAGATGGGAACAGAAAGAGGCGGTTGCAGCCGTTTAATGAAAACGCCCCGTCATAATGGCGGGGCAGTACATAGCAGGAGCATGAGAACAAAGAAAAAGGACAACCATTGCAGTGGTCGTCCTTGTATCGACTGATTGTGTCAGTCGCTAACTGATAGAAATATTATAGCAAATCTGACACAAAAAAGCAACTTGAAAAGAGACCGAAAAGGTCTATAAAATCAAGGGTTTTCGGAACTTTTATCGTCCTTGTAATAGATAATAACAAGTCTACGAAAACATAACAGGAGGATTGTGTCAGATGGCAAGAAAAAGAGGGATGCAATATATCCCGTATGATTATGAGGCAGCATATAACAAAGCGATGGAGGACATGCATGAATGGTTCATTGAGAACCTGTTTCAACATCGAAAGAAAGTTATATATGCACTGAAAGAGATAACAGCAGGAGACCAGTTTGAAATTGAGATATATCCGCAGTTCCGGAGCATGGATGAAGTACCTCCGGAGGGGAGAACAATCAAGAAAGACAACAACAAGGCTCAAAAGAATCTGAATGATAAGAATGCACGGAAATATGTTGAGAGGCTAATCAATGAGAATTTCAGCGACCGTGATATTTGGATGACATTGACCTATGATGACGAGCATCTCCCACCGGACGGGGATGTGGATGCAGCAATCAAGAATGTGCAAAAGTACATCCGACGCATCAACTATCAGAGGAAAAAGAGAGGTCTCCCGAATGCAAAATATGTCTATGTGACCGCATACAATCCGGATGCGGAAATCAGATGGCATCATCACATTGTCATGGATGGTGCGTTAGACATGGAGACAGTTGAATCATGTTGGAAACAGTCAAGCAGGAATGAGGTTCGTAGGTTGCAGACAGACGAAAACGGTTTGTCCGGCATGGCGAACTATATCGTTGAAGAAAAGAACCGTGTTCCGTCAGAAAAGAGATGGAACAGTTCACAGGGATTGAGAGACCCACGAATCAAGGTCGTTCATTCCAAACGTCCGGCAGCAGGAGGCAGTTATAAAAAAATAGGCTCATTCGTTGACAAGATGGTCAAGGACAGGGATTCCATTCCGGAGATACTGAAAAAGTGGTATCCGGACATGGATTTCACGAATGCAAAAGTGTACTACAACGATTTTAACTGCATGTTTTACATACATGCACGAATGCGGAAAAGGAGGTCGACAGGTGAAAAGACGGATAAGACGGATAAGACGGATAAGACGGGCATTGAAAAGAGCAGGTTTGTATAATGCGTTTCACATCACATTGATTGCGGTGTTGCTGACGGGATTTTGCGTGATATTGTTCAATGTCAAAGAACCGGAGCAGCAGGAGAAAGAACCGGAGGAGGTACAAGCGGAAGTGACGCAGAATCCGGAGACAATGACACAAACAGCAGAGAGCATCGAGGACAAATACAAGGTGTTTGACACCATGTCCGAGGACTGGGGGAGTGATGACCTTGAGGGATTCGTGTTCTATGACCTGCCGGAGCAGTATGCAGACAAAGGCTATTTTCCGGAGAAAATGCAGATATACACAAGATGTCTATGCAAGCAATATGACGTTCCGTATGCCCTTGTATTGGCAATCATAGAACAAGAATCCGGATATGAGTTCGACAAAACCGGAGACGGCGGGCGGTCAAAGGGATATATGCAGATATATGAGAAATGGCATACTGACCGGATGCAGAAACTAGGATGCACCGACCTCATGAACCCATATCAAAACGTGAGAGTTGGGATTGATTTCCTCTCATACCTGCTCAAGAAATACGGCACGATTCAAGATGCACTTGCAGCGTACAACTACGGCGAAAAAGGTGCGAGGGAACATTTGTGGAGCAATGGCGTGTATGTCTATTCATACAACACGGCAATCATGCAGAGAATGAAAGAGATTGAGGAGGAGGTCAAAGAATGAGATTTGACTGGAAACCGGAATCAAAAGAGAGATATTTCAGAAAAGCAGAGGCAGCAGTCAAGGCAGCGGGATTCGATGACATCCTGCGGGTAGACAGAGACCAGTTTTCCGTCATCAAAGGAATGGTCAAGGTACATTTCAAGCCGATTTCAAGAGACGGAAAGACACGCCGATGGTGGGAGGCAAAGAGAACGATTGAGAATATGCATGAAGTACCTCCGGCAAAAGACCAGTTCGGCAGGAAACACAAGAGCATTTTCATTCACGCCTACATGATTTTAGAAATGGAGGAGCAGGACAGATGAAAATGAGAGAAGTCGCAGAGAGATTCAGACATATGCTCAAAGTCAAGGAATGCAGACATTTATGTCTGACATGTGAATATTACGAAATATGCAAAAGAGAGGTGAATGCAGATGAATATGAAATACGCAATGAGAAGTGAGGACACAGAGCAAATCAATGTCGTGTCGTGGGCGAATTGGAATGTGAACCGTTATCCGGAATTGAGGTGGTTGTTCCATGTACCGAACGGAGGCAGCAGAAACAAGCAGGAGGCAGTCAAATTCAAACAGATGGGTGTCAAGGCGGGTGTTTCTGATTTGTGCCTACCATATCCGAAAGGCTCATACTGCGGATTGTTCGTTGAAATGAAATTCGGAAATAACAGGCAACAGGACACACAAAAAGAGTTCCTTGCAGACATGGCAGCAGCAGGACATTTTGTCGCAACCTGCTATTCAGCAGAGGAGGCAATCAAAGTCATTGAGGAATATTTGAATCTTGCGTTGTGTTATTGTCCGGAGGAGGATTTCAACAACAAAATGAGCATCCCGAACAACAGCATCCTCAAGGATGGAAAAGTCAAAGGAGGCAGGTCATGACGCTTGAGGAATTGATTGACACATTGGAGAGTGCAAACATGCTCCGGATATTCAAAGGCGACGAGGAAATATTTGTCGGGTATCTTGCATTATTTGCACCGGAGGTCGGTCATACAAATTGCAAACTATATGAGCAATACAAAAATGACAAGGTCATAAGATTTAGAGCAGTTCCGGAGATTACACATCGCAAATGGAAAGAATTGAATCTCATGTCACCGTTAAAACCGGACGAAACGCCGGATTTCAAGTTTCAAGAATTGCAAATGAAATTGTATTACACGATTTATATATAACAGGATAATAACAGGAGGAAAAAAGACATGAAAATCATTGCAGTAATGTCACCAAAAGGAGGAATCGGGAAAACAACGACATCCGATTCAATCGCCTATATGTTAGGCGAGGAACAGGAAAAGAGAGTGCTTGTGTTAGATGGAGACCCGCAGGGAGACACATCAAAGACGTTCGGAGTGTATGAACCGGACGGAATCGGAATGAGCGAATTACTTGAGAAACATGAGTGCGTCGGAGGCACATATAAAACAGGCGACTTGATTCGTCCGACAGAGTATTCACACGTTGACATCATTCCGGCGAATGGTTATCTCATGAAAACGGACATGAATTTACTGCTCAAGTCGGAGGATAATCAAGTCACACGATTGCGTGAGGCGTTGGAGGAGGTCTCCGATGCATATGATTATTGCGTTTGTGACTGCGGGCGATTGCTTGACATGGTAGTCATTAACATTCTGATTGCAGCAGAACTCATTATTGCTCCGGTAAAGGTCGGGGGATATGAAATCGAGGCATTGCAGAACCTTGAGGAGCAGATTGAGGACTTGAGAGACATCAATCCGGATTTGAGAATCAAGGCACTCATGACCATGCGACAGAAAAACAAGACCTCTCTTGAGGTTGAGGAGTGGTTGAAAGCAGAATCCGGATTTGACATGTTTGTCACACCGATTCGTCGTTCTATCATCGCAGAGAAATCTACAACGGCAATGATACCACTCCCGAAATTTTCAAAGCGTGGGATTGTGTCTCAAGATTACAGATGCGTTGTGCATGAGTTACTCAAGGAAATGGAGGGGCAGACGTGGCAGGAATGAGAGCGGTGCATAAAAAGAACGGAACAACATTCAAGTATAGCGGAGATTTGAAAGAGACCATCGAAAAGGCAGAAAAAGAATTGAAAGAGAAAGAGGGAACAACACAATGGCTTTTTCTTAAATGGCAGTACGACAATGCACGGAAAGCGTTTGAGAAGTACAACCGCAGACTGGAAGATTTGAAAGATTTCATAAAACTGGCAAAAGAAGAACTTGCAAAAAGAGAGGAGGCAGCAGGGCATGAGCGAGACAATACAAATTCTTGAATTGTTCGGAGGGATTGGGTCGCCTCGATGTGCCTTGAGAAATTTGAACATTCCAACGAAAGCAATCGACTATGTGGAAATCAATGAAAAGGCGGTGCGTTCGTACAATTCAATGTTCCGTGAGGAATTGGCATATAAAACACAAACGGTTGTCGGATGGAATCTGAAACCGGACATTCTGATTCACGGTTCGCCCTGTCAAGATATGAGCATTGCAGGGCATCAAGGAAAAGCCACAGGCGAGGGCAGAATCAACAGAGGAAAAGGTTCAGACGAGGGGAGCGGAACACGTTCCTCCCTCATGTGGGAGACAATACATATCATTGAGAACATGGGCGAATGGCGACCTCGTTATGTAATATGGGAAAATGTGAAGAATGTGAAATCAAAGTACATGAGACCGAATTTTGACAGATACATGGTTGAAATGGAGCGGTTAGGATATACGAATAATTTCGAGGTACTGGATGCAAGAGAGTTCGGATTGCCACAGGCAAGAGAGCGAGTGTTCACGGTTTCTGTTCTGAATGGAGAAAGATTTGAGTTCGATGACCTTATAAGAACACCGATGCGAAATTTGCAGGAATTTCTTGAGGATGATGCAAGCGTTCCGGATGTCTACGATGTGACGCAACCGTCCGTCCTTGCGTGTATCGGAGAAAAAGGCATCCGCAGGGCAACGGTTATCACAGATTGTGCATATACCATCACGACAAGACAAGACCGGACACCTGCACAAGTCATTGACCGAGGCGGTGGACGTTATCGTTATTTGACCGAGCGTGAGTGTTGGCGATTGATGGGGTACACGGACGAGGATTTTGACAGGGCGAAAGCAGTACAGGAAAGAAACGGCAAGTATTACAAAGCATTATACGACCAAGCGGGAAACAGCATCGCCGTTCCGATATTCGAGAGCATATTCAGAAAAATAATTTTGCATGAGGTCGCATGAGACCGGAAAGAGAGGAAAAAGCATGGGAGACATTATCAAAACAGCACAGTGCAGGTTTTGCGGTCAGATGGTACAGATTGAGACCGACAAGGAACTGACGCAGCCACAAGCAGAGGAACAGGCAACAATGACATGTAACTGCACCGAGGCGGTCGAGTATCAGAAAGAGAAACAGAGGAAAGAAAAGGCAATGATGAATGTGTCTGCCCTTTTTGGAGAGAACGCAGCACCGGACAAGAGATGCGGTGAGGGCATCGTGAACATCTTAAAGGCAGCAGTCGAGGAGATTTACACCGGAGGACTTGCGAAAGTCACATTGAACCTCCGAGGGGGGGTCAAAGCATCAATTTCACAGAATGCAAAGGGTGAAATCAATGTCGAACGTACAGAGACAAAGAAACAGAAACTCACAGAGTAATAACAGGAGGTTGAACAGATGGCAGCAGGATTCAGCGTGAAAGACGCACTCAACAAGAACAGCAAAGCGGGGATTGATGAATCTCCAAGAGCGAGATTCCGGACAAAGGACATTTCAATTTTCAAGATGTACCGGAACGATATGAATTTTTACAGTGTAGAGCAGATTGAGGAACTGGCAGGAGACATCCTCATGTATGGGTTGAAACAGAACCTTGAACTTGTATATGCACCATGCGACAAGGGCGAATATAGAATCGTAGCAGGTGAAAGACGGTGGGAGGCTCTCAAGTACCTTGTGTCAAAGGGATATAAAGAATTTGAACTTGCAACCAGTAAATTGACAACGCCACAGGATAACGACGAGGAGCAGGTTGAAATCATAATTGCGAACGCATACCGTACAAAGACGACCTCCGACATGATTGAGGAGGAAACACGCCTCAAGGCATCTCTTGAACGCATGAAAGCAGCGGGAAAGAAAATCAAGGGATATGACCTGCAATCCGGACGATTGAGGGATGTGATTTCCTCAATGCTGCATGTGAGCAAAACAAAGATTGCACAAATTGAGGCAGTCAACAACAATCTGATTCCGGAATGGAAAGAGGAACTCAAGGGAGAACGCCTCACATTTTCCGCAGCTTATGAATTGAGCGGTATGACAGCAGACGAGCAGCGGGAGGCACTGGGGAAATTCACAGAGACCGGAGAACTCACACACAAAGATGTGAAAGACATGAAAGCAGAAAAGGCAGCAGGGCAGCAGGTGTCAGAATCCGACACAGAGACAGAAATCGGCATGAACCCGTCGGAAGTGAGAGCGGGCGACGATTATGAGACACCGCATCCGGAGGGAATCACATCAATCTGTTATTCCTGCACCGAATATGAGACATGCAACGTCAAAACCGGAACATGCACCTCATGCGACCAGTACAAGAACCGTACAGAGGCATACAAGACCGACGAGCAGAGATATTCAGAGGAACAGGATGCAATCGACCGTGAGACAAAGAAAAAACTCCGTGAGATGGAGCAGGAGGAGAAGATGCAGAAACTCCCGTCAACAGCACCGGAGGAAATAAAGACAATCAGAGTGTCACAGGACAAATTCGAGGAATACACGGGAGAATATAGAAAACCGTACATGATAACAAAAGACGACGGATTCAAGGTCGGAAATGTCGTCAAATTAGTAGTATTTGCAGCAGGTAAAGCGACCGGAGAGACGGCAGACATGAGAATCACCTGCAAAGATGATGACATCACATGCAGTGGACTGTCAGACGGTTGGTGCGTTATCGGTTTAGGCGAGGCATAGAGGAGACGGAATGAGTTATAAACAGAGACACCCGTATTTGATGCAGATTGTATATATTATCAAATACAGATTGAAGAATTGGAGGAAATAAGTGAAAACAGTATATGTCAGAACAAAGACAAAAGACGAGGCAAGAAAGAGAGCGGAGTGGCTCTATATGATATTAAGGGATTACACTCCGGTTATTGCAGATTTACACACATCAAAAGCACAGGTTGTGACTGAATCAATGGCTATCAAGTATGTTCCGGAAAACTACACAATGGACGGAATACGATGCGACATTGCAATCGGGTTCGGACAATTAGGAAAAATCATCGCAAGAGAGAACATCAGCGATGATTTGATAGATGAAAAGGAACTTGCAAAGTATATCGTTGACAATGAAACGATTTCAGAAAATGAAAATATTGAATGAAGGAGGTAAAAATCAATGAATGACATCAAAAGAGGCGAAATGTTCTATATCAGCAGAGGGGGGGCATCCTACAACGGGAGCGAACAGCACTCCGACCGTCCGGCGGTAGTTGTGAGCAACAACAAGAACAATGAGAACAGCAATGTTGTTGAAATCGTATATATGACGACACAACCGAAAACAGACCTCCCGACACATGTGACAGTGAGGTCAACAGGGAGAATCAGCACGGTATTGTGTGAGCAGGTCTATTCGGTATCAACGGAGCGTGTAGGAACATACATCGGAGAGTGTACAGACAAGGAAATGGAGAACATCGACATTGCTCTCGTGATTTCCTTGCAGCTTGGCGGCAACATGAAAACCTCAAAGAAATACAATGAGACAATCAAAGAGCAGCAGGAAGAAATCGACAGTCTCAAGAAAGAAATTGAGATGTTGCAGCAGGAGCATGAGGACGCAATCGCAGAGATTGAACAGGATGCAGCAGTCTATGTTGAGGAAAACAAGAAGATTGCAAACATGGAAAAGACAGAGGACACAATCAGATTACAGACAGAAAGAGACACATACAAGACCATGTATGAACAGTTACTCAACAGATTAGTGAATGGAGGAGCAGCATGAACAAAAGCGAATTAAAAGCAATATTTATCAATGCAAAGGCAACAGATGCGAAATACATCGGCGTGAGCATTCAGACAGAGGGCAGCAGTCAACCGGAAATTATCATCAATCCGAATGCGAATTTTGATGCGAAATTTGACTATTACATGGAGGCATACGACGACGATTTGATTCTGATTGCAGCAAAGGGCAAAAAGGACATCAGAATCACGGCAGCAGGGCAAGGAAACCGTTTCGAGGATATTGAATGTCAGCTATTAGGAGAGCGGGGCAAGGGTTGGAAAGAACTCATTGCAGGAGCGATTGACAATGCGTATGAGAAAATGATTGCAACCACACCTCCAACGACAGAGGAGGAACAGACCTATTGTGAAATGATAAAAGAGGCAGTCAAGGGAATGTTCATCAATGAGAGCAGGACGGCAGCAGAGGCAGAGTTCATCAAGACACACATTGTCGACTATGAGAAAATATTCGATGTGTGCATGAATGGTGATGACCTTGAGTTCAAAAAAGGACTTGTCAGATTGCAGAAAATGCAAAATGAATATGTTATGCAGCGGGAAAATGACTGATAGAGAAAAAGAGGCGTTCATCGGCGGGATAGAATTTGCGAGAGACTGGAATCTCGACATCCCGCCGGATGATTTGCGTTTATACGAGAGATTGATTCAAGAAAGGACAAAAAAAGAGAATGAACAAAGTCATATTGATGGGTAGGCTCACGAGAGACCCGAATGTCAGATACACACAGCAGAACAGTTCACAGGAATCCATGTGCGTGGCACGGTACACACTGGCGGTCAACCGCAGAGGTACAAGAGACGGGCAGCAGTCAGCGGATTTTATATCTTGCGTCGCATTCGGCAAAAATGGCGAATTTGCAGAGAAGTATTTGAAACAGGGAACGAAAATTGCAGCAACAGGCAGGATTCAGACAGGCTCATACACCAACAGAGACGGTCAAAAGGTATATACGACCGACGTTGTGATTGAGGAACAGGAATTTGCGGAAAGCAAGAGGGCAGCAGGAGAACAGGCAGAAAATGCCGGATATTCAGACGCAGGAGACGGATTCATGAACATTCCGGACGATGTCGACGGCGAATTGCCTTTTATGTAAGCGAAAAGGAGGGTTGTGATAATATGGGAATCTTAAAAGGCATAATTAACCGATTTCGGGCGATGGGAAAATCAGAAAAAGAGATTTCGGGCATTATCGAGACGGCAGCAGACAAAGCGACCGCAAATCCGGATGTCACGAAACCGGAAAAACCGAAAAAACCGGAAATTAAGATTGAAACAACAGCAGAGGCGTTCGTTGAGGCAGTCTTGCGAACAGGAACGACTTTGCAACAGGCAAAAACGGCAATTTTGAAAATGAGCAGTTTGAGAGATGCGGAAAACCGCAAAAACACGAATAACTGGCGTAAAATGCACGGTCTGCCTATGAGAAGAAAGCAGAAAGCGAGGAAAAAGCATGAAAGAGGAAAAGGAGCAGACGGTCATTGAAAAAACCTTGCTATATCTTGAGAATTATCGTGAAATGGAACGATATATCAATGAGGCAGTATCAGAGACCTCTCAAGTGCCGGATATAGGCAAATACAACATATCAGCAGAAAAGGCGTTCCTGCAATCGGTCAGAGAGTGCCGTGCAGAGACGGTCATTCTGTTTGAACACTTGAAAAAGGCTCTTGCATC
>UMIM01058488.1_pt1 | contig 10189 bp, 10 predicted proteins | sample 1965831 | NCBI WGS metagenome assembly UMIM01 (sample SAMEA4836125, study PRJEB28245) | human gut metagenome | biome: gut microbiome; material: fecal sample | place: Denmark | collected 2008 | reverse complement strand
GAATAAACAAAAAGGAGCGCCAGTCGCAAATGCAGATCGAAAAGTAATAGAAAAATTGATCAAAAACTATAGCTTCTCGAATGAAGTCATGAATGTTCTGATTGAATATTGTTTAAATCAAACACAGCAGAAATTTTCTAAAGCTTATGTGGAGAAAGTAGCTGCATCCTGGATTCGACTTCAGGTGGATTCAAAAGAAAAAGCATTGGAAGTATGCAGACAGGAAAATCAAGTTAAAAAACCGGCACCAAAATTACCGGATTGGTATCAGAATACAGAACAAAGTGTTCCAGATGATGATTTAGTACAACAGGCTTTGAGCTTACAAAGACAACTTGGAAAGGAGAAGAATGATGAGATTTGATTTTGAGATCGATGAATCTTTGAAACGAGAACGAAATGAAAAAATCGAAAAACTTTATACGGATCCACTTGTTCAACAGTTTCTGAAAAAGAATGATCTGAATCATGATTTTTTTGACAAGCATTTTTCTTATTTCCAAGATTGGGTGGAAAATGTAAAAAAATGTTCTGGTTGTCAGGGAATAGAATTTTGTGTTCAAACTATTCCTGGAAAGATCAAGACTATCTATTTAGATGATTCAGGTTTTCTTGAAGAACGATATCAATCCTGCCGTAGATTTAAAAAGTTTGAGGATGAAATTGCACATAGAAAAAATTATCGCTTATCTCATTTATCCGATAACGATTATATGATCGATCTTCATAAGATTGAAGTTAGCAATGAATCGCAGGAATACCTATTGGCTTATATGCAACTGTTAAAGTCTTTAGAACAAAAAAAAGGAATTTATCTCTATGGTCAGCCTGGAGTAGGGAAAAGTTATATGATGGCTGGAGCAGCAAATTTCTTTGCCAAGAGTAAAAAAAGAGTTTCATTTATAAAAGTTCCTCTTTTTATTCAAGATATCAAACAATCTATGTATGATAATGAATATCGCCAGGATATGATTGGACATCTTCGTTTTAGTGAAGTATTAGTCTTAGATGATATTGGCTCAGAAGCTATTACGCCTTGGACCCGTGATGAAATACTATTCCCAATCCTTGATTATCGTATGAACCATGAGTTAAAGACTTATTTTACATCCAATTATACACTTGAAGAACTTGAGCAGCATTATTGTCTTAGAGATAAAGAAAATGGGTATGTTGCCAGTTTACGTTTAATGGAACGAATCAAAGCTTTAAGCACGCCGGTTTCATTGTTAGGTAAGTCAAGACGATAAAATGTAAAACTTGTGATAAAATTCTCTTTTTTCTTTTCAAACGAGTATGATTGCGTTAAAATATATGCGTAAAGATTAATATACAAGGAGGAAATTAATAATGTTAGTATCTGCTACTGAAATGATTAACAAAGCTCATGAAGGGCATTATGCAATCGGAGCTTTCAACATCAATAACTTGGAGTGGACAAAAGCTATCTTAGCTGCTGCAGAAGAAGTTAAATCTCCAGTTATGTTGGGTGTATCTGAAGGTGCTGCAAAATACATGTGTGGTTTCAAAACGGTTGCAGCTATGGTAAAAGAAATCCATGATGCTATGGGAATCACTGTTCCAGTTGCTTTACACTTGGATCATGGTTCTTATGAAGGCGCTAAAGCAGCTATCGAGGCTGGATTTACTTCTGTAATGTTCGATGGTTCTCATTACCCCTTCGAAGAAAACCTAGAAAAATCAAAAGAAATGATCGAGCTTGCTCATTCAAAAGGTTTATCAATTGAATGTGAAGTTGGTGGAATCGGTGGAGAAGAAGATGGTGTCGTTTCTGCCGGAGAATTAGCTGATCCTCAGGAATGTAAAACAATTGCTGAATTAGGTGTTGACTTCTTAGCTGCTGGTATCGGTAATATCCATGGTAAATATCCTGAAAACTGGGCTGGCTTGAGCTTTGATCGTTTGGCTGAAATCCAGGCTGTTACAAATGGTAAACCACTTGTATTACATGGTGGTTCAGGTATTCCACGTGAACAAGTTAAAAAAGCTATCGATTTAGGTGTTTCTAAGGTTAACGTTAACACAGAATGTCAGTTAGTATTTGCTGAAGCAACTCGTAAATATATCGAAGAAGGAAAAGATCAGCAAGGTAAAGGTTACGATCCACGTAAACTATTGAAACCAGGTGCTGATGCGATCACTGCTTTAGTTAAAGACATGATGACTGATTTCTTTGGTTCTGCAGGTAAAGCTGAATAAGAAATTGATTTAGGAGCTGAATAAGCTCCTTTTTTTTTCTTAAATAAAAAAAACACCGAAAAGATTTTAGCTGATCTTTTCGGTAAATTTGTTGTGAATAACTCAATGTTCTTCATTTGTTGAGTCAAACAGCATTTGAATGATGTAATAAATCCAACCCATAAAATCCTTCCTTTCTGTTTATAAAATATAATAAAAGACAGACCTGTTATGGAATCTGCCTTTTTTCGATCTAAAAATGATAAATGAATAAATAGAGCATTGATACTCTATGACAGACTCCACCACTTATTCATCATCTATATCATAACACCATGATTTAAATCATTCAATGAAAACGTTTACAAAAGTTTATATTAGTTTTTATTGTAGATTAAGGAAAATCTTAACAGAATCTTAATACATATTCTGACTGATTAGGTTGAAGTAAAGATGTAAATGATATATGATTGATTCGTTGAATATGTGGTGGAGTCTGTCATAAAGCGTAAGCTTTATTTATTCAACACAATATTCGATATGATTGACAGGTCCGAAAATAGGATCTTTATTTTTTTAGGAAGTGGAGTATGGAGAATTCACAAAAAAAGATTCGAAGAGCCTTAGATTATTTCTCGGCCCCACAGTTGTTGATGGTGGGCTTTGCGTCGGTGATTTTGACAGGAGCTGTTATCCTAATGTTACCGATATCTGTTCGAGAAGGTGCTACTGTAAGTTTTATTGATGCTTTATTTACATCAACAAGCGCTGTATGTGTAACTGGCTTGATCGCAATTGATACAGCGGATCATTTTACTGTCTTTGGTCGAGCTGTAGTAGCTGCTTTGATTCAAATTGGTGGTTTAGGTGTTACATGTGTTGGCGTTTCCCTGATCTTGGCAGCGGGAAGAAAGATAGACTTTCATACCCGAAAGTTGATAAAAGAATCCTGGAATATAGATTCGTATCAAGGTTTGGTAAAACTGGTGAAACAAGTATTAAAGTTAACTTTCGCTTTTGAAGTTGTTGGCGCAGTTTTGAGTTTCCTTGTATTTAGTCAAGATTATTCGTTTTGGGATGCATGGGGAATTAGTATCTTTCATTCAATTGCCGCATTTAACAACTCTGGATTTGACATTTTAGGAAATTTACAAAACTTAATTCCCTATAGCGATAGTATTTTATTAAATCTAGTGACAGCAGGTTTGATCATCTGTGGTGGTATCGGTTTTTTAGTTATTTTGGATATCAAAAAAAAGAAAAGGTTTAAAAAATTGACACTGCATTCCAAGGTTGTTATTACCATGAGTATTGTTTTGATTTTAGTGGGTACGATCTTATTAAAATCAACGGAAAATATAACCTGGTTACAGGCGTTCTTCCATAGTGTGTCTGCTCGTACTGCAGGTTTTTCTACAACACCTTTAGGTGAATTTACAAATGCGGGTTTATTTGTTTTGGTAATCTTAATGTTTATCGGTGCTTCTACTGGATCTACTGGTGGCGGTATCAAAACAAGTACATTCTTCGTATTGATTACAGTGTTTAGAGGAATTGTGAAAAATCAGCCTTTTGGTGCGTTTAAACGAAGGATTTCAAACAAGGTCATTATGCAGGCGTTTAACGTCGTATTCCTTTCGTTAATGGTCGTTGTAATAGGTACTTTATTGTTGTGCGTTACGGCACCGGAATGTACATTTATTCAAATTTTGTTTGAAGTTACTTCTGCATTTGGTACAGTTGGGTTGTCCACGGGTATTACACCATATCTAAATTCAATTTCAAAATTTATTTTGATTTTGATCATGTTCATTGGACGTTTAGGAGCTATGACTGTAGCAACTATGATTGCAAATAAAAAACCTAGAACAGCAGTTTATTCTGTTGAAGATATATCGATTGGATAATTGGAGGATATACTATGAAATCAAAAAAAATTTATGGAGTTATCGGGTTAGGACGTTTTGGTATGCCATTGGCTCAAAGATTAGCCCTAGCGGGAGAAGAAGTAATTGGCGTAGATATGAATGAAGACAAAGTTGAAGAATTTCGCGAATTTAGTGATTTGGCTTTTGTCACAAAATCATTACATAAAGAAGTCTTGCGTGAAATGGGAATTCAAAACTGTGATCTTGTTGTAGTTTGCATTGGAAGTAATATCGAGGCAAGTATTCTTGCAACGATGAATATTATTAATCTAGGGGTGCCAACGGTCATTTCTAAAGCAACTAGTGAAGTGCAGGGAGAAGTTTTAGAAAAACTAGGAGCTAAAGTTGTGTATCCAGAGTACGATATGGCTGTTCGTACAGCAAAAAAGATCCTTCAAAAGAATCTTCGAGATTATATATCTATGGGTAAAGATGTTGAAATTGTTGAAGTTGAGCTAACAGACAAAATGATTGGTAAATCAATATTGGATTTAGATCTTAGAAAACGCTATTCATTGAATGTTATTGCGATTCATCACGAGAAAGGTATTGAATTGGAATTTTTACCAAGTTATCAACTAAAAAAAGGAGATGTCGTTGTTGTAATTGGAAAAGAGGAAAATGTTTCTCGTTTCATCAACGATTATTCAGACAATTAATTTTGGGCGAATTGAATTCGTCCTTTTTTTCTTGCGTTTTTTTGTTGGTATCTATACAATATTAGCGGAATGCGAATTTTTCTAGAAATCTTTATATTTCTAGTGTAGTATATTAAAACAGACCTTTAAGGAGGGTAATTAATGAAAGAAGTTATTAAAATCGAAGGTGGACATCGTTTGAATGGAACAGTTCGTATTAGCGGTTCCAAAAACTCAACGGTAGCGTTGATTCCAGCTTGTGTTTTAGCCAATAAACCTGTCACTATCTTTGGAGTACCAAATATAAGTGATGTAAAATCACTAATGGTATTATTGAATGAATTAGGTGTTTACGTTGAACAAAAAGACAATGAGACTTTATATATAGATCCTAGCAACATGGAAAATATCCCAATGATTTCTGGTGCAGTTTCAAAACTTCGTGCTAGTTATTATTTTATGGGAGCTTTATTAGGTAAATTTGGTCATGTACAAATTAAAATGCCTGGAGGTTGCTATTTAGGGCCTCGACCTATTGACTTGCATCTAAAGGGGTTTGAAGCTTTAGGAGCAACAGTTGATTATGAAAATGGTTGTTATATCTTGCATGCGGATGAATTGGTAGGTACAAATATTTTTTTGGATATTTCCAGTGTAGGAGCAACGATTAATATTATGATGGCGGCTGTATACGCCAATGGAAGAACAACAATTGAAAATGCTGCCAGAGAGCCAGAGATTATTGATATAGCGACATTGTTGAATAAAATGGGAGCTAAGATCCATGGTATGGGAACAAGTACGATCGTAATTGATGGCGTTTCAAACCTAGGTGGATGTTTACATGAAATCATTCCAGATCGTATTGAAGCAGCAACGTATTTGATCATGGCCGCTGCAATGGCAGATGACATGGTTATTGAAAATGTTATTCCACAACATTTGGAATCTATTATTTCAAAATTAAAAGAAGTTGGGATTCGTATGGAAGTCGGTTCAGATTTTATTCGTGTTACAGGCAGATCTAATACATTAAGACCAACAGAGATTCAAACAAAGCCATATCCTGGGTTTGCTACCGATGTGCAACAGCCTTTTACTGTATTGTTGACGCAGGCAGAAGGAAATTCGGTAGTAACGGAGACAATTTATACAGAACGTTTTAAACATTGTTATGAATTAAATAAAATGGGTGCAGATATCGATGTTCGTGTTCCAAGTTGTTTTATTAATGGAAAGACCAAGTTATATGGTACCAGTGTTACGGCAACAGATTTACGTTGTGGAGCTGGGCTTGTTGTTGCGGCTTTGATGGCTGAGGGAGTTACAGAAATTCATGATGTATATCATATTGATCGTGGATATGATAATCTAGATGGAAAACTAAAGAAATTAGGCGCTAAACTATGGCGCGAAAAAGTGTAATTAAGGTCATTTCAAGTGGCCTTTTTTTAGTGATAAGTTTATAATGATTATATGATTCGTGTCGCATTTTTAGAGTATGAAAAAGAAACTAAAGATATTATTTTTGAATTATCTAAAGTATTTAATGAATTAGATTGGACATTTCGCCATTATCGTAAAGCTAGCGATTTAGCAAAAGTAATGAAAAAACAGGAAATTCATCTTTTTGTTTTTGATGAAATGTTTAAAACACCTCGATTAGAAAGTGTATTTGTTCATGATAATCCCAATGCCTTGTTCATTTATGTTTGTAAAAATGCTTTAGCAACAAAAGATAAGGATCAAAGATCACGTGTTCTTTATATTGAAAAAGATCATATTGTTGAGGATATAAAGAAATATGAGTCAATCATCTTATCACAATGTTCTCAGGTTGATCTATATAATTTTTCATATGATGGAGTTCATGTCAATCTTGCCTATGAAGATATTTACTATTTAGAAAAAATTGATAAAATGGTTTATTTTCATACGAAGAAAGGTGAATTTCACAAACGAGTGAATATGTCTGAACTAGAGACTATATTTGCACCTTATGGGTTTTTGAGGGTCCATGTTTCATATTTGGTCAACGCAAAACATATAGTTGCATGGAATAAAGATGAGGTTCAAATCATAACACAGGAAAACATCCCAATGTCGCGAGCACAGAAAAGAAAGCTTATGGCACAAATAAAACCAAAAATGCCAGAATAAATACCACTTTAGACAGTGGTATTTTCTTTTTAAGATTTTGACATATAATATAGATGAATCAAAAGAAAGGACTTCAGAAAAGAGAAAAGAGAAAAGAGGACGTAGAATAGGAGCCTTTACTTTTGGAAAATGAAATAGAGAGCGGTGGGAAGATGACAATACATTAAAAATCTAAGATTAAAAAAAAGAAAATCTTAGTAATCCAAAACTATGGAGAGAAGTCTCCAAAAGTTAGGCTGATCAAAAGATCAGAATAAACATTCCATGAAAACTTAATTTGAAATTGAGGAACATAATATGGTAGTAACAGATTTCTACTGGTGATGGATTTCACAAGAGATATAATTCTGAGATGGATAGTTGAGTGAATCATCTAAACTACAAAGGGAAGATATAGATACCAAGATAAAATAGATTAATATATTATAGAGAATGGAAAGTGCTATATCAGAACAAGTAGATAACCGCATAATGACATAGATGATATAATTACAATTGAATCGAATATACTAGCGGATCGAATTGAAAGATCCGCTTTCTTTATGTTTTTAACTTCTATGGTTTTAATGACTTTTTAATCTTGAATTATGTGATTTGCAGCTTAAATATGGTATTATAAGGTGGAATAAGTTTAGAAAAGGTTGGATAAGTATATGAAACTATTTGCGAGTGATTATGATGGCACTTTATTGTATGCCAAACACATTATGCCTGAAGATCTTAAGGCTATTCAAGAATGGAAAGATGCGGGAAATCAATTTGTGATTGTTACAGGTCGTTCGAAGGTTTCAATTCAGAAACAAATTGATGAATACGATCTACCTGTTGATTTTGTAGTTACTAATAATGGAGGAATGGTATTTGATAAGGATGGAAAGATCTTATTATCAAATTATTTAGATTATATTACAAGTCTAGATATTATTTATATTGCAAAAACGATGGAAGGTGTTTGTAGCTATGTGGTAAATGATGGAATTAATCGTCACCGTATCGTGATTGATGATACGAATGAACATCGTTATGTTGGCTTAGAACCAGATATGAGCGAAGAAGAAGTTATGAACATGGCTAAATATGCTCAAATCGTGATTTCCATGGCAGAAGTTGATTTAGCTGTTTCTATGGCTGATGCAATAAATCAGTATTTTGGGGATACGGTTGTTGCTTATGCCAATAACTATGTTGTGGATGTTGTACCAAAGGGAATTTCCAAGGCAACAGGTTTAGACTTTGTTTGTGAATGGACAGGTATTGATGAAAAAGATACATATACAATAGGGGATTCTTATAATGATATTCCATTGATGGAATATGGAATTCATGGAGCTGCGATAGAAACAGCTTATGATGAGGTAAAAGATCATGCGCTATATGTTTACTCATCTATTCATGAAATGATTAAAAAAATTATGAGCGAATAGAATAAGGGGGCGAAGAAATGGATATTTCTTTATCCGATGTATTAACTTTTTTAAGACTGATTCTTGATATTCTTGTTGTCTGGGCATTGATCTATAGCGCATTTCGTTTAGTTCGTAATAATTCAAGAACGATCCAGATTTTAAAAGGCTTACTGGTTATTATGATCGTCAAAGTTCTTGCAGTATGGATTGGATTAAATACCTTGAGTTATTTGATTGATTTATTTTTGAACTGGGGAATCGTGGCTATATTGATCTTATTCCAACCAGAGATTCGCGGAATGTTAGAAAAAGTTGGAAAGACAACTGCAATACTTCCTAATGAATTTCAAATCAGTCAATATACAAATATGATCAATGAATTGGTTGATGCTTGTACGGATATGTCAAATTCTAAAACAGGTGCTTTGATAACAATCGAACAATCCAATTCTTTAAATGATTATATACAATCTGGAATTCGTATGGATTCTCAGGTATCCAGAGAATTGCTAGGAACTATATTCCAATATGGAACACCAATGCATGATGGAGCTGTTATTATTCAAGGGACACAAATTGCTTGTGCAGCTGCCTATTTTCCACCAACAACAAAAGATCTTCCTAGTAAATATGGAGCTAGACATAGAGCCGCTGTGGGAATCAGTGAAATTACGGATTCTATTACCATTATTGTGTCTGAAGAAACAGGAAATATTTCTGTCGCTTATCGAGGACAATTAACACAATACCCACCAGAAGGGTTAAAACGTTATTTGACAAATCGCTTGATTCAAGTGGATGAACAGGAAACACCATCTATCTTGCAGCCAGTTATCAAAACTGCAAAAAGTTTCGGATTGTCAATGTCTAAAAAGAGCGATGGGATTGTTCGTATTGATGAAAGAATTAAACCGATAGAAGTAGTTGATTTATTAGAAAAGAAACAGGGAGGTAAGTAAGATGGAAAATCCAGAACACAAAACTCTTGTTTCTAAGATTATTGAATTATTTCAAATGATCTTTCGAAAATTGTCTAAATTATTTGACAAGGTTGTCTTTAATAAAAAAGGATCTTTGTTTATTTCATTATTTTTAGCAATTATTATTTCAATTTCTGTTAATTATGAAGATATCTCTCTATCTTTATTTCATGATACGACAGTTTCCGTAACGATCAATGATGTTTCAGTTGAAACATTAGCGGATACAGAGAATTATGTTATTGAAGGTATACCTAGTACAGTGGACGTCACGATTACAGGAAGTGCATCAGATGTACAAGTATATAGGCAACAAGCAAATATTCGTGCTATTGCAGATGTTAGAAGATATACCGAAGGAAATGTTGTTGTTGATATTGAAATTTCACAGCTTCCTTCCAATCTTGAAGCGACCATTCAGCCAGCTACGGCAGAAGCCACTATCAGCAAGAAAGTTTCTAAACAATTTACAGTGACATCTGAACTGTTATTAGGAACTGGACAGAGTTCCAGCGATTTTGAATCACCAGTTTTATCTGAAACCACAGTTACAATTAAAGCAAGTCAGGAACAAATTGACGCGATACGCAGTGTAAAGGCTATTATTGATGCCACTGGACAAACAGGTGATTTTAATGTTGAAGCCAATGTGATGGCATATGATTCAAGTGGAACACCTTTACAGGTGGATATTTCACCAGCAACGATACAAGCAAGTGTAAAACGTGCAAACAGTGACAGTGATTAGGAGGTATTATCATGGGAAAATATTTTGGGACCGATGGAGTCAGAGGAAGAGCCAATGAAGGCTTGACTCTGGAAATGTCTATCAAGATCGGACAGTATCTTGGATGGTACTATGGAAAAGAAAAACATGC
>UMIM01010260.1_pt1 | contig 10259 bp, 10 predicted proteins | sample 1965831 | NCBI WGS metagenome assembly UMIM01 (sample SAMEA4836125, study PRJEB28245) | human gut metagenome | biome: gut microbiome; material: fecal sample | place: Denmark | collected 2008 | reverse complement strand
ATAAGTTTCTGTAGGAAGTATCTCCGATTCTCTGTGCCACATTCCTCTATACTTTTGTATATTAGATAACATAAAAAATCCCTGATACTGCATTCCTACAATATCAGGGACGATATACTTATCGTGGTTCCACCCATCTTCATCTCTCCATCCTATCAGACATCAAACTTCTTACTGCCTGTCCATTCTGGAGAAATCTCATTCTTGATGATAACGGTATCACCGGACCGGATTGGGGTCACTCAGAGCTGGTCTTCACATTACACTCCATCAGAATACTCTCACCAAATGTATTCCTCTCTTTGACTTCCTGTTATGCTACTCGTCTCTTCTTTGTTTTGTCCTTTTGACAAAAGCTATTGTATACTCTTTTTTCTGCTATGTAAAGAGTTTTTCTGTGAAATATTTTCCAAATGTTTTCCAAAATATTTTATTCTTATCTTCCGCAGCAGAATTTATATTTCTTTCCACTTCCACAAGGACACGGATCATTTCTTCCGACTTTCTTTCCAACTACAACAGTGCCGGATTTCTTCTGCTCTAAATAAAGCTTTCTCTTGGTATCTGCATCAAAAATTTCATCCCACTGTGGTAATTCATAGAGCCAGTCAGCTTTGGCATCTACCATGTTCTTGTATAATTTTTCTTTATCGAATGCAAGGCTTACCTTGGTATCCTCTTCCATAGTATCTATTGGGTTTGGTGTTACCAAGCTGTCATTGATTCCATCTAAGAATCCAGTCATATCCATAATGCTGAGGTCGTATTTCTCTGCCAGCTCTTTTACAGTTCCTTCTACCTTCTCATCCGGGTTTGTTAAAAGCTTCTCATATACACCCTTCTCTAACATAAAATATCTCTGCCAGAACTTCTGTAATTTTCCTCTATCTGCCTGCTGATCATAAGCAATCTTCTGCCATTCTTCTAATAATGCCATTGTTCATATCCATCCTTTAATCCATATTTAGTCGTATAACGCTTGTTTCAGTATAGCATATTTTGTGCTTTTTTCAAGTATTTATCCTCTGCAACTTTACATTTTCTGATTGACTATCCGCTGTCAAATGTTAAAATAATGTATATTGCTTTTTTTCTAAAAACAGGTCATCAAAGAAAGTTGAGGTCATATATGAAAAAGACAAAACAGATTCTTGCAATTATCGGTGTTGTACTCTTAGTTGCCCTCTATGTTTCCACTCTTGTTTTTGCATTGATTGGAAGCGATTTTGCCACAAACTGTCTTAAGGCTTCCATCTATGCCACTGTGGTTGTCCCGGTTCTCATCTGGGCTTATACCATGGTATACCGCTTACTTAAGAATCATTACTCTTTAAGAGACGATTTGGATTCCATCAAAAAAGAAGCTTCCGGGCAGGATGCTTCCGCAAAAACTTCAAATGAACCAAACATCAAAAAAGAGGATTGCGAATAACCACAATCCTCTTTTATAACTTGTCCACTTCTTAAAACTAAGCAAGTTTTGTTTTTGCAAGCTCTGCTAATGTTGCAAATCCTTCTGCATCATTTACAGCCATCTCAGCTAACATTTTACGGTTCATATCAACACCAGCTAATTTTAAACCATACATAAATTTGCTGTAAGATAATCCATTCATTCTTGCTGCTGCGTTAATACGGGCAATCCATAACTGTCTGAACTGTCTCTTTCTCTGTTTTCTTCCTGCATAAGAACTTGTTAAGGCTCTCATGACAGACTGTTTTGCTACTCTATACTGTTTGGAGCGTGCTCCTCTGTAACCTTTAGCTAATTTTAATGTTCTATTATGTTTCTTTTTAGCGTTTAAGCCGCCTTTAATTCTTGCCATGTTCTATTCCTCCTTAACCAATTCTTATAAATATGGTAAAATCTTCTTCATATTCTTAACATTTGTTGCATCTGTCATTGCAGGTTTTCTAAGATTTCTCTTAGTCTTAGTTGTTTTCTTTGTTAAGATATGTCTCTTATAAGCCTTGTTTCTCTTTAATTTTCCTGTTCCTGTTAATTTGAAACGTTTTGCTGCTGCTCTGCTTGTTTTCTGTTTTGGCATAATTTATTCCTCCTTAAAATCATTATCTTTTCTCTGCCAGCACCATACCCATGCTTCTGCCTTCCAGCTTTGGTGCTTTCTCCACTACTGCAATATCTGCAAGTGCTTCTGCAAAATCATCCAGAATATGTTTGCTTGCCTGTACATGTGCCATTTCTCTACCACGGAAACGAAGTGTAACTTTTACTTTATTTCCTTTGGAAATGAACTTTCTTGCGGCATTCATTTTGGTATTCAAATCATTGGTATCGATATTTGGAGAAAGACGAACTTCTTTTAATTCAACCGTTTTCTGTTTCTTACGTGCTTCCTTCTCTTTTCTTGCAAGCTCATATCTGTATTTACCGTAATCAATAATCTTACATACAGGTGGCTTTGCTCCAGGAGCAATCTTTACTAAATCAAGTTCTGCTTCCTGTGCCAGCTTATATGCTTCTCTTGCTGACATGATACCTAACTGTTCACCATCCGCGCCAATCAGGCGGACTTCCTTATCTCTGATTTGTTCATTGATCATTAACTCGCTAATGGTCGTACACCTCCAAAATTAAATTCACCACAGCTTTGCCAGACAACTTTCCGTTTATTTCCGCAAAAAAAGTGGATAGACAGACTATCCACTTCAAAATGATTCGCTCATTGCATACTCATTATAAACACTTAGTCACTTGATTGTGCTAAGGTGAGAGTGGATACTCTACTTTCTTCAACTTGCTTATAGTACCATATGTCATTTCGTTCGTCAAGCATTATTTTTACCGATATTCGTTTCTGATATTTTCCGCCCTCTCAATAATCGTTTCCGGGAACCCGGTAAAGGAAAGCAGACGGATTGCATTCTGGGAATTCGCCGGTCCCTTCTGCAATTTATAATCAAATACAATATCCTCTTCTCCAAACTCTTCGGAAAAATGATAATTGTCATAACCAATTTTTTCAAGCTCCGTCAATTCCTTATCATGGGATGCCACAATTGCAATGCAGTTATGATGTGCCAGATATTCCATGATTGCTTTTGAAGCTGCAATACGCTCCTGGGTATTGGTTCCTCTTAAGATTTCATCAATAACACAGATAACCAGTTCATCCTCCGACAAAGCATCCAGGATACGTTTTAAATATTTAATCTCTTTGATAAAATAACTGTCACCGGATAAAATATCGTCTCTTACCGCCATGGAAGTAATCATTTTTGCATGAGGCAGATGCATTCTTTTTGCGGTGCAGGTATGAATGCTCTGTGCCAGTATCACATTGACAGCTATGGTCTTGATAAAGGTTGACTTACCGGAAGCATTGGAGCCTGTGATAATGCAGTTATGCTGAAGTTCCATAGAATTGGTCACTGCTCCATGAAGCAGCGGATGATAAATTTCTTCCATCTCAAGCTGCTTTGTTTCCTCATATTCCGGTACTGTCACAAGAGGCAGACTCTTTCGGAAAGAGCCTGTGCTGATCGCTGCATCCAGTTCTCCTACCACCCGGTAAATCTTAAGATAAGCCTCCTGGTTATCCATAAACTGATTCAATACTTTCATATAAGTAAGGATATGCCACTGGGTTACTCCCAGCAGGAAATCCTGCAGCATTTCAAACACATCTCCCATGGCATTTCTGCTCTGGATATTTAGCAGAAATGCCTTCTTATCCATTTTGGCAAATACCGGAAGCAGCGGTGCCAGTTCCTCACATATTTTGTCTTTCCGGTATTCCTGCTCCAGTTCTCGTGCTACCGTAATCAGGTATGCCGCCGTTCCCATCATATGAATCTCCTGGTCAAACTTCAGCCGGACCGTAAAGATATACACCGACAAATTCACAAGAAATACTACCACCAAAGCTGACAGAGCATATATATTATGAAATACGACTGCCGCCACAACAACTACCACCAGCAATATCCGGAGCATCTGATAAACCCAGAGATTTGAAATTGCAAAATCCTCTACTGTCTGGATAAAGGATGGAATATAGTAAGCCTCGTCTCTCTTTCCAAGCTTTGACAAAGTTTCTTCCAGATGATAGCGTTTTTCATCATCTGCTTCACAAAAAGCTATTCTTTTTTCTAAAAGCTCCTCTTCTTCCTTCGTCTGCTTCGCATAATGAAGCTTTGCATATAAAATTTCTTCTCCCATGGTGGAATCACAGTTGTTGATTCTCTGGTACACATCATCCATATTAAGGTCATTCCATGTGACCTCATCCACCTGCTGTGTTCCACCCACAGTATCCAGATAATTTCTTATCAGTTCTCTTTTGAATTCCTTTTTCTCAGGTTCTTTTCCATATTTTTCTTTCAGTGTCCGTTTGCAGCGGTTCTTCCAACTTTCTTTTGTCTTAATTGCTGAATAAGTAAATCCTGCAATCATAATTACTACAAGGATTGCTGCTTCCATTTCTTCGCCTTCCTACTGCATGATTCCAATGGTATCTATCCAGTAAATATTATCTTTATCCATAATTCCATTTACAGTAACGGTATCTCCCTCATGCAGGAAAATCAATTGTTCATTATCAGAAAACTTCTGCCAGTATACCATACCGTCGTCTCCTGCCAGATAAACATAGGTCTCTCCTGCAATCTCAACATACTGTATTTCACTGATTACAAAACTTCTTGTCTCTGTCTCACCTTCCGGAATTGTTTTTCCTTTGGCTGCTGTCTGTGCATTACCTGCAGTGATGTTGCTGTCCCCGGAAGAATTTTCTGCCTCTTCCGGATTCCCAGTGTTTTCTGTACCATCACTGCCTGTCATCTTACGATACTTTGCAAAGCACTCATCGAGACTGGCTGCTGTTGTTACCATATTATAAGATTCTACATTTACCATGCCATAAAGCTTCACTATGCCGCTGGCATCTTTTAATACCATAATATAAGTCGGCTGACCATCTACATTAATCAAAGACGGGAAAGATGCACGGTATCCTTTCTCCTGCACTTCTCCTTCTGCAGCAGCCATTGCAGAGCTTTCATCTGCTCCTGCAATACTGTAATAATGTGCTTCTGAAGTCCGCTCATTTACCAGTATAAACCCGATATTGGAGGCATCATCATTGACGGAAGTAACTCCGGTATAAATCCAGATATCCCCGTCTTTGGCAACATAGCCGAAGTTTGCTTCGTAAGATTCCTCATCTCCGTCTTCATCCTCTACTACCGTTTCCGTACATTTCTTACAGCCTTTTTTGCCGAAGATGCTGTTCATAAATCCATTAGATAATTCTCCATACCAGTTATACTGTTCCACCAGAAGATCCCCGTCAAAGACATCATCCATCCAGTTCGGCACTTCTGATGCATCATAATACTGACAGTCTCCGCTGATTGGGTCACAGCTGATTGCACCCTCGACGGTTTCTCCACCAAATAAACCGATGGTGTATTTGTATACACTGGCAATATAGTATGGGTTTCCATCTTCGTCCACTTCAAAATGAAGATTTCCGAAAAGTTTATCCGGGTAATTCATACGGATATGCCTTCTTAAATCCTTGCCAAAGTAAGCAGACGGAACATAAATCATTCCTTCCTTTACCGGAACATACTGCGCCTTCTGCCCTACCGGATCAACAGTTATATAACCCGGAACACCATTTTCCTTATTTCCCATATATTTAAAGAAGCCGGCATACTCTAATGCAGATACTTTCGTTGGTGCCCCCTGATAATCAATCTGTGTGTAGTCTTCCGATACATTATACTGGCTCACCACTTCTGAAAGGCTTCCGATTTCACGATTACCCAGCAGCACTGCACTGTCCGTATCCATTAATGCAATCTTTGATACAGAAGATGCTGTATTGATATCGCTGTTAAAATCACTGTCTTCGATGGTCAGGATATCTGCATATGCCTGTGCATGGAACATTTTGCTGCCATAAAATAAAAGAATCAGGAACAGAATTCCGATTACTCCAACTGCTGCAAAAATACCGTTTACCGGCTTTTCCAGCTTTCCTGCGGACTTACCTTCCGCCTTCCTGGCTGCCGATACCAACGCACCTATTATTCCTAACGGGAATAATATAACACCTAATACAAACAGCCATAAACCTCTGGAATGAATATTAAGTGCCGGAAGCAGGAGATAATACATCACTGCCACCCATAAAATATAAATAACCGGAAGCACAATGGACAACCCCTTTACATGAGGCAGCTTTACCTGCATTGTTTCAAACTCCATTTTCTTCTTTTTCTTTGCCATACCTAATCTCCCTTTTCTTCTTTGCAATTATCATTGTATTATTTAATTAATACAATAACTCAATTTTAAAATAATGTCAAGTGAAAGCTTTCTAAAACAGTAAGAACCTACCACCGGCAGCTTTTTACGAATGCCTGATGGCAAAAAAACAGGACGATAGAACATATTCTCTATCGTCCTGCACATTACTGCTTATTTATAACAATTTTCCGTTTTCCTAAGCTCTTGCTCTTTCGGTCTCTTTCTTTTTATTCTGGATAACCATAACTACTACTGCAGCTACAGTAACAGCCAGTGCCAGAATTCCCATTGGAAGATCTTTCTCACAGTCTCTCAAGAAAAACAGCACTGCCATAGCAATTACATATATAACAGCAATGATTCCATCTACTATCTTCATACTTTCTGCCTCCTGCCTTTATGCATTTTTCTTCTGACGAAGTACTGCCCTTACTACATTATATCCTGCAAATACAATCGTAAGAATCATCATAATCCAATGGATGATACAGTTATCTTCTCCCGCCGGATTCGCTGCCAGAGGAACTGCTTCATCTTCTAATGCAGTTACTTCCTGTTTTGCATTATCGTCCGTTACATTCGCCAACGGAACCTCTTCATCTTCTAATACCACCGGTTCTTCTGCATCCTGTGGCTGTTGTGCTGCCTGCTGCTGTCTGACTGGTGTCTGTGCCACCTGGGTCTGTGTAACCGGGGTCTGTGCCGGGGGTACCGGTGTCTGTGCTGCTGTCTCCGGCTGTGTATTATTATCTGCCGGAGTTACCGCTGTTTCTGATGATGCTGGCTGGGTTGGATTTGCCGGCTGTGCCGGTTCCGTTGATTCTGCCGGCTGGGTTGGCTCGGTCGGCTGAGTCGGTTCCGTTGGCTGAGTCGGCTGGGTCGGTTCGGTCGGCTGAGTCGGTTCGGTCGGCTGGGTTGGTTCGGTCGGTTGGGTTGGTTCGGTCGGCTGGGTTGGTTCGGTTGGCCCGGTCGGTCCAACTGGCTCGGCCGGCTCAGTTTCTTTCTCCTTTTCATCAAAAGAAGCATACACTACGGTACTATCATTTAAATCTGCAACATTTACTTTACTGCCATCTTCTAAAGTCCAGCCGGTAAATTCATAGGTTGTTGTCTCTGTCTCTGCCTTTACAGGATCTGTTATAGAAACTTCCGTTCCCCTTACTTCACGTACTTCCTGATATACATTTCCGTCTACCATAAAAGTAACGGTATAACTGTTATCAACAATTTCTCCATCAATATGCCAGGAATTCGGATTAATCATCCGGTACCATTCGATGCGGTAGAATCTTGCATCATCCCCTGCAATGCCACTGTTTGCTGCATATGCATCTAAAACAGATGCAAGGGTTACCGGCATCTTTCCATCATAATTCTTTTCTGCATCAAAAGACGCTGGTGCAGTAAAACCTGACATATCAGTTGTCACTTTCAGCTGATTTAAAGAAACTGCTGCTCTTCCCACATAATCATAATTTGCCGTTGCATCACCAACTGTTCCTTCCGGACGGACAGTTCCTGCTTTCCGGATGTAGAACTCTGCCTTCTGTGTAAATGTATCTGCTACTTTTACATATACGTTATAACCTTCCGTGTTGTGGAAAAGTTTTGTATATGTTGTCACTACACCTGCATTTTCATCCTCTAAGATGAATCCGCGGATTACGCTTTCCTCCGTGGTTACATAATCTGCTGTTTCTTCTAATACAGCCGGATCTAAAATACAGTTTCCACTTAACAGCAGCAGTTTTCCATTTCCATATTTGGCATATACTTTTGCACGAATCTTGCTGATTCCAAAGCTTACATTTACAGTTCCACTATAGTTACCGGTAAAGGTTACGGTTGCCAGAGCAGTTCCCTCTTCTACATTATCTTTGTAATTGCCAACAGTATAATCAGTTCCTGCTGTTAATACTTTTCCATTATAAGTTACGGTCACATCTTCTTCACTGAGTGTTACTGCTTTTCCGGTATAATATTTTTCCTTTGCAGCTGCAATCACGCTGTCATTTTCCACTTCTTTTGGAAGAATGGTATAGGTTGTATTTACCGTTCCTTTATAGTTACCGATTCCGGTAATTGCTGCTGATGTCTCACCTGCATTTGGATTACTTCCACTGTATATTACAGTATAATCTTTTCCTTCTACTAATGTTTTGTCTCCATCCTTTACCACAACTGCAACTGTGTTTCCGGTATACTCAGTATCCTTCGCAGTTACCATTTCATTCGTCAACGTCTTCTGCTTGATAGTAAAGGTTGCTTCATTACTGTCTGCGGATTCAAATTTCTTTGCACTGGCTGTTGCAATTACCGTATAAGTTCCTGCATCCACCGGTGCCTTGCTTAATTTATTTCCTGCCTCATCATAATAAGTATAAGTAATGGAAATGCTTGGATTTTTTTCAATTCCCCAGCTGTATGCATTAGCATCACAACTTAAGTTCTTCTCATCATTACTGCCATTATATTCAAAATCGCTGGCTGTAAGATTTGCATACAATGCTTTTAAATAAGTTCTTACCGGTACAATAAATACAGTCTCTTTATAGTTCTCTGCTGCATCTCCTTCCGGCACAAATACTACATGATGGTCTACATCTTCAAAGATTGCAGTTCCGGTAGTATTAAACCACAGTGTCTCATCCGGGCTCTGCCACTCAAAATGGCCTTCCAGTTCCTGGTTCTCATCATTGACCGCTACTGCCATTCCGCCATTAAGATGGGACTCTCTCAGTTTTCCGGACATATGATTGATTGTTGCAGATGGTTTTTCCTTAATTACTGCCTCTGCCTTATTTACAGTTACCGTATAAGTCCTGCTTCCTGCCTTATATACATCTGTTGCCGGTGTTGTAACCGTATAAGTATAAGTTCCTGCATTTAAAATCTCTTTGTCACAGGTTCCAACAATACCACTCTTTGGACCGTCCTTTACAAAGTTCTTTGCATTCAGTGTCTGGACTTTTCCGTTATAAGTCAGATTTGAAATACTTTCTTCAAATACCGGAGTTCTCTTACTGATTTTAATGGTATATTTTTCTGTTTTCCATTGAAAGAGATAATTCTTATACTCGCACTTCAAAGTAACTGTTCCTGTCTTATCCGCAGTTACAGATACCTCTTTCTTATTTGTATTTTTTAATGTTACCTTATCTTTTCCACTGGTAACACTCCATTTGGTTTCGTAAGCTATCCATGCAGAACACTCGATTTTCTTCGTATCCTGCAGCTGCATCTTAATTGTATCATCCTTTTCAGCAGCTTTTACTGTCATCCCGGTTATTCCGGATAAGGACAATACCATCAATGCCGCCATTACAAAAGCTGTAATTCTTTTTCCCAACATTTTGGCTACTCTCATGTTTTTTCTCCTTTTATTCATTTTATCCATTTCCTGCTGATTTATGAATTGTATAACCAATCATAGCCTACTCTGTGTTATAAAAAGCGTTATATTTTTCTATTTTTTCTTTATTCTTCCGAATTGTACTTAAATCTTCCTGTTTGTATTGTATTTCTCCTCGTATCTACTCGTCTGTTCCATTCACCAATACTTTATGATATTTCACATATTTCTTTCCAGCCGTCCGTTCCATGTTGTCATTGATTCTTTCTATCACAAGTCCACAATTTTCTTCTTCAATACCTATTAAAAGTATCAGATACTGGTTTGTGCTGTACCTGGTATACAGGTCACCGCTGCGCAGGGAGTTTTTCAATGCCTGCTCCAGTTCTGCCCGGATGTATTCGAAATGAACACCACCTTCTGAAGCATACCCCTTCCCATCGGTAATGGTGCTCATAAGAAGCCACGCACTCTTTCCCGTACGCTGCAAAACCCGTTTTGCAAAGCGGTAATTTTCAATGAAAACAGGATACGAACAGTAAAATGCTCCTTCCTCTCTCTCTTCTTCCAACTTCTCCTGTATTGCCTGAATATGAGTGGCATCCTCCGTAACACAGCTGCTGATTC
>UMIM01032153.1_pt1 | contig 10260 bp, 9 predicted proteins | sample 1965831 | NCBI WGS metagenome assembly UMIM01 (sample SAMEA4836125, study PRJEB28245) | human gut metagenome | biome: gut microbiome; material: fecal sample | place: Denmark | collected 2008 | reverse complement strand
CATCACTCTATCATCTAATCTGATGATTTTGCGACACCCTCTTCAACTGTAGACAGAAGTATTTCTATCACTTAATTTTTCAAAAACAGAAGCCTCAAAAAAAGCAGTATTATTAAAAAAGTACAAACAAATTTTTCTGTTTTACAGTCTTTTTGCATAGGAAAGTATTTCTTTCTACAGAAAGAGTAAATCATGGCACAAGCAAGTGAAATAGAAAAAAATATTTTAAAATTCATAGTATCCATGTTCTCAGGAAAAAACATCATAATAAACCAAAGAATCACGAGCAAAAGAACTATTATATAGTGGAAAATTTTTTGAATCTTATTATTATCCATATCAATCACTCCTTTAAGTAATATTAAGTCATTAAAATGATAACACAAATCCTTTCTCTAAGTCAAATATTTATCACAAAAACATAGGTCATATTGTTTTGATATATGTAATAATATCGGTTTTTTTTGTGCTTATTGCACAAATTCCAGTGTTGTAAATTATCTCTTTATATCCGTATACAGAAGTATAGAAAAAGCCCCTCTCCACAGGAAAAGGGCTGCATTTCCATCTATTTTTCTTACATCTGATAATATTTGGCGTAAATTCCGCCTTTTTGCAGGAGAAACTCATGCGTTCCACGCTCTGCAATTCCATTTTCGGTGATGACGATGATCTCATCAGAACCTTTGATCGTGGAAAGACGATGAGCGATGGTGATCGTTGTGCGGTTTTTGGAAAGTTCTTCCAGGCTTTTCTGGATCTTTCGTTCACTCTCATTATCCAATGCACTGGTAGCTTCATCCAGGATCAGGATCGGAGGGTTTTTCAGGAAGACACGGGCAATGGAAATCCGCTGCTTCTGACCACCGGAGAGACGGGCACCACGTTCTCCGACAAAGGTTTCATACTGCTGTGGAAGTTCCATGATAAAGTCGTGGATGTTTGCACGTTTTGCAGCGGCAATGATCTCTTCGTCAGAGGCATCCGGTTTTCCGTAGGCAATATTACCACGGATCGTTCCTGAGAACAGGTAGACATCCTGCTGTACCATACCAATCTGTGAACGCAGGCTTTTCAGGGTGAGATGGCGGATATCCTGGCCGTCGATCGTAATGCGTCCGGCTGTCACATCGTAGAAGCGGGGCAGCAGAGAACAGATTGTAGTCTTTCCGCTGCCGGAAGGACCCACCAGAGCGACAGATCTGCCGGCAGGGATCTCAATGGATACATTGGAAAGAACCGTTGTATCATCATCACTATAATGAAAGGATACATCCTCATAGCAGACTCTTCCTTTTACATTTGTAAGATCAACGGCATCGGGTGCATCCTGGATCTCGGGAACAGTTTCCATGACATCGAGAAACCGTCGGAAACCGGAAAGCCCTTTCTGCATCATTTCCACCAGTTCTACAAGAATCTGGATCGGACTGATAAAGATACCAATATACAGTGCATACATTGCAAGGTCTGCAGCCTGCATCTGTCCCCGGGCGATCAGATAACCGCCATAGACCAGTGTAATAAGATACATCAGTCCCTGAAAAAATAAATTGGAACTCATAAAAGATCCCATGCAGTGGTAGTTATCATTTTTGGAAAGAAGAAAGGCATGGTTGCTTTTCTTAAATTTTTCACGTTCCAGATCTTCATTTGCGAAGGACTGTACGATCCGGATACCGGAAAGAGTGTCCTGCAGACTGGCGTTGATATCTCCAATCTTGCGGCGGTTTTCCATGAAAGTTTCCTGCATCTTGCGGTTCTGCCTGAAAGAAAAGAGGAACATCACAACGACCAGGATCGCTAATGGAAAAGCCAGTTTGTGGTTGATCATAAAAAGAAAAATAAATGCACCAATGATCTTTACAACAGAGATGAACAAATTTTCAGGACCATGATGGGCAAATTCCGAAATATCAAAAAGATCACTGACCAGTTTGCTCATCATCTGACCGGAATTGTTCTGACTGTAATAGGAGAAAGAAAGCTCCTCATAATGGTCAAAAAGCTGTTGGCGCATATCCCGTTCCATGTTCGCTCCCATCATATGTCCCTGATAACTTACATAATATTTGCAGAGACTCTGGATCAGGTACATCAGGAGAAGTCCTGAAGCGATCCATGGAAGTGCATGGAGAATGACAGCAGTATCTCTGGTAAATAAAGTCTTCGTCATAGTTCTGAGAATCTGCGGGTAGGAAAGATCTACCAGACTGATGATGGCAGCACAGATCAGATCAATAAAAAAGACCAGTTTATAAGGTTGATAATAGTGGATGAATTTTTTTAATGTATGCATAAGTTTCCCTCCGGTTAAAAATTTCATCTGAACAGAGTCATCTTAGCACAATTAAAATTTCTTGACAAGCACAGCAAGGTATGGTAAAAGGAAAGTTATCGGAAAAGGCAGAAAGAAAATGAAAACAGGAGACCGGAAAACAGACCGGAAGAAAAGACAGACAGGGAGAATACAGTGGATGAAAATTTATCTTGCCCCGCTTGAAGGGATTACAGGACATATATACAGAACAGCATTAAAAGAGTGCTTTGACGGATTTGACAAGTATTTTATTCCTTTTATCAGTCCGAACCAGAAAGGGCATTTCAGCACGAGGGAAAAGAAAGATGTGTTGCCGGAAAATAACCGTGGTGTTCTGGCAGTGCCGCAGATTTTGACGAACCAGGCAGAGGATTTTATAGAGACAGCTAAAAAGCTTGCAGAGTATGGATATGAAGAAGTGAATCTGAACCTTGGCTGTCCTTCCCGGACGGTTGTTACGAAAGGGCGTGGAGCAGGGTTCCTTGAAGAGCCGGATCGGCTGGATCGTTTTCTGGATGAAATCTTCAAGAAGCGTGAATGGAAGATTTCGGTGAAGACAAGGATCGGAATGAGTGAACCGGAAGAATTTGAAGATCTCCTGAAGATCTATAACCGGTATCCGTTGGAAAAGCTGATCGTACATCCAAGGCTGCAAAAGGATTTCTATAAAAATACACCGAATCTGGATGTATTTGCCATGGCGGCAGAAGAGAGCAGAAATCCACTCTGCTATAATGGGGATATCTGTAACGCGGAAGATCTGAAGAGGCTCAGAGAGCGGTTTCCGAAGCTGGATTGCGTGATGGTTGGACGCGGAGTGCTGGCAGACCCGGCACTGGGAAGAGTCCTGAAAGGCGGAGGGCAGGCAGAAAAGGCAGAACTCAGAAAGTTCCATGATCTTTTATACCGGGCATATTGTGAGGAAATGTCTGGTGACAGAACGGTATTATATAAGATGAAAGAATTGTGGTTTTATTTCTCGGGACTTTTTACGAATGGGAAAAAGTATTATAAAAAGATAAAAAAATGTGAAAGATGTGTTATTTACGAGAGTATTGTAAATGAGCTTTTTATGAAGGAAGAGGTTATACATGGTTGATGCATTATTAAAGATGGACGGAGAAATTCTGCTTTTTATCCAGGATCATATCCGGCAGGAATGGATGGACTGGTTCTGGAAAGCAGTGACTCATCTGGGAGACGGAGGTGTTTTCTGGATTCTGCTGGGAATAATTCTTCTGTTTTCCAAAAAGACAAGACCTGCGGGAGTTGCCGCATTGCTGGCACTGCTGGTGGGGGCGTTGATCACGAATGTCTGCCTGAAAAATTTTGTGGCAAGGATAAGACCTTATGAAGTGGTAGAGGGACTCAGGCTGATGATCGAACGTCAGAGGGATTACTCTTTCCCGTCGGGGCATACGAGTGCTTCTTTTGCGGCAGCCTGTGCATTAGTCAGGACATTGCCCCAAAAATGGGGAACAGTCTGCATGATTCTTGCAGGTGTGATCGCCCTGTCAAGGTTGTATGTCGGTGTCCATTATCCAAGTGATGTCCTTGGAGGAATGGTGGTCGGAATTTTTGCCGGCTGGGCAGGATGGAAACTGATGCAGATGCTGATGTTGCAGATGGAGAAAAAAAGAAGATCAGTTTAAAAGCAAATACCGGAAGCAGCTTTCATTCTGCCTCCGGTATTATTTTTGTATCCTTTAAAAATTAATTTTCTTTTTCGTGCTGCTTTGCCAGAGCGGCTTCTACAAATCCTTTAAATAAAGGATGCGGACGGTTCGGTCTGGATTTCAGCTCAGGATGTGCCTGAGTGGCAATGAACCATGGATGAGACGGGATTTCTACCATCTCTACGATCCGGCTGTCCGGAGAAAGTCCGCACAGAGACATTCCGTTTGCTTCCAGTACTTCACGGTAATCGTTATTTACTTCATAGCGGTGACGGTGACGTTCATGGATCTCTTTTGTGCCATATAATCTGTATGCGAGAGAGTTTTCCTTCAGCACGCAGGGATAAGAACCAAGTCTTAAAGTTCCTCCGATATCTTCGATTCCGATCTGATCCTCCATGATATGGATGACCGGATGGGTTGTATCCGGGTTCAGTTCCATACTGTGGGCATCTTTGTAGCCGATGACATCACGGGCAAATTCCACAATGGAAAGCTGCATTCCGAGACAGAGACCAAGGAACGGGATATTGTGGGTACGTGCATAACGGATTGCTTCGATCTTCCCCTCTATACCGCGGTGGCCAAATCCGCCAGGAACAAGAATACCGCTGACATCAGCAAATAACTCTTCGGCATTTTCAGAAGTAACTGTTTCGGAGTCGATCCATTTGATATTGACAGTTGTATGGCTGTAAATTCCGCCATGTTTTAATGCTTCTACGACACTGATATAAGCGTCATGAAGCTGGATATATTTTCCGACAAGGGCAACAGTAACTTCCTGTGTCGGGTGACGGAGTTTTTCAACCATTTCAGTCCAGTCTGCCAGATCCGGTTCAGGACAGTCAAGATGGAGACATTCACATACTACCTGTGCAAGGTGTTCTTTTTCCATTGCCAGAGGTGCTTCGTAAAGATATTCTACATCCAGGTTTTGAAGGACATGATCTGCCGGAAGATTACAGAACAGGGAAATTTTGTTCTTCATGCCATCATCGAGAGGATATTCGGAACGGCATACGATGATATCCGGCTGGATTCCCATTCCCTGAAGTTCCTTTACGCTGGCCTGGGTCGGTTTTGTCTTCATCTCCTGAGATGCTTTCAGATAAGGAATCAGGGTTACATGGATCAGAATCACATTCTCAGATCCGCGTTCATGCTGAAACTGACGAATGGATTCGAGGAAAGGCTGGCTTTCGATGTCACCGACTGTACCACCAACTTCAATGATGGCGATCTCTGTATCAGTAGCAGCGGGATTCCGGTAAAAACGGCTTTTGATCTCGTTCGTGATATGTGGGATGACCTGTACTGTTCCTCCGCCGAAATCTCCCCGACGCTCTGTTTGAAGAACGGACCAGTAAATTTTTCCAGTTGTAACATTTGAGTTTTTCGTCAGGCTCTCATCAATAAATCTTTCATAATGTCCGAGGTCAAGGTCTGTCTCGGCACCGTCATCGGTAACAAATACCTCACCATGCTGAACCGGATTCATCGTTCCCGGATCAATATTGATATAGGGATCAAATTTCTGCATTGTAACGGTATAGCCTCTTGCTTTGAGAAGACGCCCGAGAGATGCAGCGGTAATTCCCTTTCCAAGACCGGAGACTACTCCGCCTGTAACAAATACATATTTCACTGCCATAGTGTCTTTCCTCCTCCGTAGTATATTGGGGTTAATGTGAAAAAAATACTTTCCAAGTATACACCAATCGAAAAAAAAAATACAGTATTTTTTAAAAAATATCCCCTACAATTTCAGTAGGTAGAGAAATCCCCCGTAATTCTGCGGAAATTACGGGGGAAAGTAAAAATATAAAACTTCGGTAAATCAGACTTTAAAGCGTCTGCTTGGTTCATAGACTGCTTCACAGGTGAGCTGAACACCAAGCTTTTTAAAAGTCTTAATATCAACATCTGAGAGCATCACAGAAGTATGTGCCTGACAGCCGTTCAGCTTTGGAAGCTGGGAGAGAGCCAGTTCTGCAAGCGGGTTAGTTGCGGCACTTCCTGAGAGGGCAATCAGCACTTCATCTGTATGAAGACGTGGATTTTTACTCTTCAGGTATTCCACCTTCAGTTTCTGGATTGGCTCGATAGACTCAGGAGAGATGATCCTGATCGAGTGATCGACACCTGCCAGTTCTTTCAGAACATTCAGAAGCAGTGCGGCAGATGCTCCAAGAAGATTGGAAGTCTTTCCGGTGATGATCCGTCCATCCTCAAGTTCCAGTGCTGCCGCAGGTGCATCGGATTCTTTTGCACGCTCCAATGCCGTTACAGCAACTTTGCGGTCAGCGATAGTGATTCCAGCCATATTCATGAGCAGTTCGATTTTTTCAGCTTCTTTTTCAGAGGAATTCCCCTTCAGGAGGGAGCCAAGAGCAGTGTAATAACGGCGGATGATCTCCTGACAGGAGGCCTCACGGCAGGCTTCATCATCACAGATACAGTTACCAGCCATATTTACCCCCATGTCGGTAGGAGATTTGTAAGGACTTGATCCATAAATCTTTTCAAACATCGTATTTAATACAGGGAAAATCTCAACATCACGGTTATAGTTGACCGTCGTTTCTCCGTAAGCCTCCAGATGATAAGGGTCGATCATATTGACATCATTTAAATCTGCAGTAGCGGCTTCGTAAGCGAGATTGACCGGATGCTTAAGAGGCAGATTCCAAATAGGGAATGTTTCAAACTTTGCATAGCCGGCATCAATTCCACGCTGATGATCCTGATAAAGCTGGGAAAGGCAGACCGCCATTTTTCCGCTTCCAGGACCCGGTGCCGTTACGATGACCAGCGGATGGGAAGTTTCGATATAATCATTTTTGCCATAGCCTTCATCACTGACAATGAGAGGAATATTGGCAGGATATCCAGGAATATTATAATGGATATAGACCGGGATATTCAGCTTTTCCAGGCGGTGCTTGAACAAAAGGGCACTTTCCTGTCCTGAGAACTGCGTAATAACAACACTGCCGACAAAAAGTCCCTGCTCACGGTAAGTTCCGATCAGACGGATGACATCAGAATCATAAGTAATTCCGAGATCCCCGCGGATCTTGTTCTTTTCAATATCTTTGGCACTGATCGCAAAGACGATCTCAGCCTGGTCGCTGAGTTCTTTCAGAAGACGGAGTTTACTGTCGGGTTCAAATCCCGGAAGAACGCGGGAGGCGTGGTAGTCGTCAAAGAGCTTTCCGCCAAATTCAAGGTAAAGCTTTCCACCAAATTTTCCGATGCGGTTTCTGATATGCTCGGACTGCATTTTTAAATATTTTTCGTTATCAAATCCTATTTTCATTGTTGATTCCCCACTTTGTATTTACTGGATGCCAGGGTCAAAAGGTCTAAACCCACATGAGCTTGCTCATAGGTGGGTGAAAGACCTTAGGACCCGCCCCGATATGAGCATCAAAGTCGGGGGCTTTTGACCCCGACATCTTTACTGTTAAGTAGTATACTATAAACCGTCATGGTTTTACAATATTTTCATAAAAATTAAAGTATCTTATAGAAATGACGAGGTGCTTGCCGGTGTAGTAAGTTTGAAGAGACTTCTTAATCAATCAAATTTAAATTGAAGAAAAAATATGATATCATGTGAGTAACAATCGGAATTTATGATAGCGGAACGAAATCTGCGAAGGGGGTGTTCTCATGAAATTAGTCAGTCCGAAAACATTGCTGGCATCGTTGCTGGGTTGCACATTTGTTGTTATGAAAGTGATGACTTTTGACGGGCTGGTGGATATGTTTTGGATCATATTCATCGGATACCTGACCGTTAAAGCCATAGTTACAGCGTTTTCCCAGGAAGCCTATGATGAGGATATAAGGCAGGCACAGCAGGGAAAGGTCTTGTACCGTGACCTGTTTGGCAAATTCGCATACATTGCAGCAGATGTCCCGATTCTTTTGATTCTTTTGGCGGGCCTTTTGGCTTCGGTCTGTTCCGCAACAACGCTACTCAGAGCCACCCTGATTGGACTTTTGCTGATTGCAGTGGGATATGCTATCTGGTTCAGTTGGTATGTTTCAAAGCATAAACGGCTGCGCATGAAAAACGGTGAGTGGGGTACAGGGATTTTAAGCACAGAAGACGAGAAAGCGTGGAAACGCTCAAATCTGTGGCACGGTATAATTCTCGGAATTACCGGGGTGTTGTTTGCTCTTTATCTCATTTTCGGAGATCTGAGGATTTATTTCAATAACGCCAAACTGGAAAAAACACTATCCACTTTGGACTGTGACAGCATCACTTTGGAGAAGATTGTCCCCTTTGAATGGACCACTGTATATACCTTTGATCCCTATACCTCAAAGGAACGCATTGAGCGAGTGGTCGGTTCAAAAATCCCCGCTTTGAAAGAAAGTGTCAGCGAGGGTATGAACCATGTTGTGTTTACAAACAGAGGGCGGGTGGTGGCCAGCGTCTGTACCCATCCCGCAAGCACTGGGTACTATTTGAGCTTTACCGGCGGCGAAAATACATATTACAGTTATTCAGATGGTGGATATTCCCACATTGAGTACGGTGATGAGATTGTCTTTGAAGTAATGCAGGATGATGGATTTGTCAGGCTGTACGCTCGTGTTGAGGAATAATGTGTGGTCGCATATTGAATTATCTAATGGAGAGGCGACAAACAAAGCGAGGGATAAATTTGAATTTGTAATTGTGTCTGCACATGACAAGGAGGCTTTCAGATGAAAGATATTTTAAAGCATTATTCTAAGTATATACTCTTAGATACACTTGTAGTAGCTACGTTATTTGCAGGTGCTCACGCCATATTATCGCTTTTCCATCTGAAGTTTATAGAATGGGTTTATTATGCGGTAATCGGAATCATAATAATAGGAATACTGTTGGGCATATTTCAATTATTGTTAAAAATACGAAAGAACTATGTGAAATATGTAGCAATATGTGTTGGAGCCATTTGTCTCATACCTTTGACTTATATTTGCATTTTAATATTTGCTTTTACTTATAAACCGATGCATATAGTTGAAAAAGACGGAATCAAATGTGTTGCCTATGTGAGATCCTTTCTACAGGTATATGTTGATTATTATGAATACAAAAATCCACTTATTATAGGTAATGAAGTACTTTTTACCGATTATTTTGGAAAAGGCGGGTTTGATCCATTTGTTGATGGTTACGAAGATGATAGTATGATGGAAGAAAATGCTGCAATGGATGATACTACTGAAATAACTGATGATTCAGAAGACGAGAGAATAGATGATGAAAATATATTTTCTCAACAGGATAACGAGAGTGACACGGCAATCGATGCAGACAATGACGGCTATCCTTTGACAGAAGAATTTCAGCCCTATAAGAAGGAACTAACAGCTGTTGCAACTTATATTAAAGATAACGAGTTATACCATGATGTAAAGGCAGGGAATGAATTCAGCGAGTTTCTGGTATATAATATTTCTGCCAAAGGACATCCTTACGTTAATATTGCGGAGCAGGTATACGAGCAGGATGGCATTTCAATTATAGCAACGCACTACATTATTATTAACGAATCTTATGTTGAGAATGGTTCAAGAGAATATGTTTATCAAATTAAATTTGAAGACGAATCCGGTAATGAAGTAGCTTCCAGGAAGGTTGTGGATTTCTATCTAATAGATACTGAAACATTGGTGATTACTGATGAGAAAACAAATGATTGGCATTAATTCGGGAAAGTACCAGATAATGTACAGAAAGCTGTAATTTAACAACAATTTCCAGTTTGTAGAATTCAAAAATTTAATATGAAATGTGAGATAGAGCGTATGGAAATAATCTATACGTTCTATTTTTTTGCCTTTTTGAGAAAAATGATTAAAAAACTATTGACATTTTGTTACTGGAGTGATCCGGCTGTTTTTCGTAAAGCAGAAGAAGGGGGATTTTGGGTCAGCTTTCCTGATCTTCCTGAATGTATGACGCAAGGCGATAGTATGAATGAAGCTTATGAAATGGCAGTGGATGCGTTGGGGTTGTCTTTGTCCAGCATGGAAGATGAGGGCACCGCGTTTCCAAAGGCATCAGAACTTGACGCGGTGGATTCAGAAGCCGGGGTTCTTGTTATTGTAGAATTTGATATGGCGGAGTATCGAAGAAAGAACAGATCTAAGGCTGTAAAGAAGACTCTTAGTATTCCGGAATGGCTGAACAGGTTGCACCGGTGCGAGAGCTGGCTGACTGCTGCCGGATGATACTAAAATGATACT
>UMIM01047783.1_pt1 | contig 10269 bp, 11 predicted proteins | sample 1965831 | NCBI WGS metagenome assembly UMIM01 (sample SAMEA4836125, study PRJEB28245) | human gut metagenome | biome: gut microbiome; material: fecal sample | place: Denmark | collected 2008 | reverse complement strand
GTGTGAACCTTTACTCGGTCTGAGCGTTCCGATGAAGTTGTAGAATTCTTCTATGATCGGTCTTACCTCTTTCTGCCGCATCTCCAATATCTTTTCCGGCGAGACGTTTGCTTTTCTTGCTTCACGCTCCAAGGCAAATGCTCTGTCGATGATCTTGACAGCTTTTGCCGCTTTGCTGTTTTTATCATTTTCAGGTATGCTGTCCACAAACTTGCGGCGAGCGTGCGACCAGCAGCCTGCGTGCAGATATTCTCCCGAACCATAAGACCCCAGCCCATCGGTCTGCACGATACCGTCATAACTGCCGAGAAGTTCCTCCGCAGTCACCTTTGAACGGCTGTCCCGATAGGTATAGATCGCGATCAGAAGCTTTGCTGACGCTCCTGTGCAGACCACCCACATCTGTTCCAGCTTTTTCACAGGCTTTCCCTGTATTTTCAGGACACGCAGCGTGGTTTCATCGGCATTCAGTACAGGCTCAAGATAGGCGTATTTCCAGAAGTGTGCTACAACAGACTTCAGCCATTCTGAAGCTTTGATGATCCAGTTTGCAAGCGATGTGCGGTTCAGGTAGATGCCCTGCATCTTGATGTGCTGTTCCATACGGTAAAGCGGTTCGCCAAGCAGATATTTCGCCTCAGAGATATATGCGATCAGCTCTGCTTCCGGCAGACCTCTCGGAATGACAGGTGCAGGAGTCAGATTCAGAGCCTTCACAATATTCGCCTTATCTCCGTGCTTATCGCAGTGTTCACATTTGTAGATCTCACGAAAGTATGTGATCTTAAAGATCTTCGCAGGGATAATGCAGAGCCGTGTGGTGATGTATTCTTTTGAAAACGGCACGAGCTTACTGCCGCAGACCGCACATTTTCTCTGATCTTCGGGGAGCGTATGCACGATCTCTTTCGTTTCAAGATCATCACGCAGTTCATTTCTTCCCCGATGCTTTCCGGTTTTCTTCGATTTTTTTGTGATGGAATCCTCGGTAGGCTCAGCGGCAGAAAGATTTGACAATTCTTCCGCTTCGTTGAACACATTACCATCCAGATCCATTTGTCCGTTGCAGATGAATTTCGATTTCTCGCTTTTCTGTCCGAAGAGCATCTTGTTCCGTTTGAGTATCTGCTCTTCCAGATGCTCGATGTGAAGAGCCTGATCTTCGTTCGATTTTTTCAGCTCATCATTTTCTTTTTCAAGCTCAGAGCACTTCTGCACAGCGGCTTCATATGCTGCTTTCAGTTCTTCGTATGTCATAGCAAAAGCACTCCTTTCCCTGAAATTCCAGACGGTTCATGATACTCTGATTATACCATGATTTGCCCGATCTTTCAAAAAAAAGAGTGCCATTGAAGCATAGAAATATTGTCCACATTACTGTATATTTTCATCGTGGAAAAGTCAGCATATATCCACACCGCCGGCTACTTTTTTGATTGCCTTTGGTTGGTCGATCGACAGTCCCTGCGTGAGCCAGATGAATTGTTCATGGGTAATATTCCTGACCTCCTGTTCATTGCGCGGCCAGGAGAATTTCCCGTCTTCAAGACGCTGATACAGCAGCAGAAAGCCGTCATCTTCCCATAAAAGCACCTTCATACGATCTCTGCGCCTGCCGCAGAACAGAAACGCGCTGCTTGCGAACAGGTCAAGCTGAAACTGCTGCTGTACAAGCGCCGCAAGTCCGTCAATGGACTTCCGCATATCCGTATGTCCGCAGACGATGTAGATATTGTCAGCAGTTAAGTCTTTCAGCATTCTTTCAGACCTCTCAGCAGCGTAAGCAGAAGCCTCTCGGATATATCTGCTGGCATTTCGACCTCGATCCCGTCTTTACGGACGATCATCTTTTGTGGGACAGCCGGTTCAGGTTTCCCAGGTTCAGCGCTGTCCGCAACACATTGTGTCTGCACCGCAGCTGTCGTGCAGGTGACGCTTTGAGAAACACTCAGCGGTACGATCTGCTGCAAAGGCAATCCAGCTCGTTTCAGCAGTTCTTTTCTCACCACATTCAGGCGTGAGTAGTATGTGTGCTGGCTGATACCTTTTTCCTTGCACCAAGCAGTTACGGTCATACCGCTGCTCTGGCATTCCTGTATCTGCTCTGCCCACTCCCTGTGACGAAGCTCGGTTTTTACTTCTCTGATCGTTGGCATATTCTCAGCTCCTTTCGGGGTAAATCCCTTTGGAACTATTTTATCGCTTTTTTAGTGCCGAATCAACGTTAGGGTGTGGTTGGCGGTTACCATGATTGTGAAGTCAGTATTCTTATGTACCCTCACAACCGATGAATTTGATTCCTTTGCCATGATAAAACCTCCGAATAAAGTAAAAAAAGCGTTCCTCACTGATATATGAAGAACGCTTTCATTTGTCTATTCGATTTTCTTGCAAATTTTAAGCCTGTCTAAAATTTTTGTCCTTTAAGAATGTAAAATTTCCGTGAATCCAAGTTCCCTTGGCATATTACGATTGGTATAAATGATCAAAAGAACCTTTTGTATCTGCATCATTTAATGCCGCCTTATAATCCCGTTTCTTATCGCCAGAAAAGAATATCGGTGCAATATCCCGCTTTAGCAGCATCATATTTGCAAAGCAACGTGATGTTCGTCCGTTTCCATCACGAAAAGCGTGTATTACAGTTAGTCTATGATGGATTTGCGCTACTCGTTCAATATATGTGCTAATCGGAAGCGATTCATAATTATCCATAAAATCCTTGATTTCCATATCAAGATTCTTCATCTCTTGCGGAATATCAAAGAAATCTATGGTTTCAAATTTCGCTACTATCACTAACGTATTTGTTTCTCGGAAACAGCCACCGTATTCCGGAAAGGGGGCAGTAATATAAAGCTGCTTATTTATGTTCTTGGCATCATAGATTGTTATTAATCCTTTGCACTCGTCAAATGCATAATCGTAAGCGAATGAAAGGCCAGACACTTCAATGATATTCTGATTATCTTCCGCTTCGGTCACTCGGAGACGGATTACAGATAATTTTATAGAAGTTGGATCGGATTGTCTGTGTCTTGGGCATTTCACACAAGACACTATATCACATCAGCGTATACAAACTAAAGCATTTTTCCAATGCCCAATTAAACCTAATTTCAGTATTATCGTTTATTCTCTCTATAGGATAATTGTACTCATAAATTGAGTCCTTTATCTCTTTAAACTTCCACCTATATATTCCGTGCCCTTCATGAATACCTATCATATCATTATCAAACAATACTTTCATCACACCATTAAAATCTTCGAAAGACGATTCCAATGTTGCTCTTTTATTGAAGTCATTATACTTTTTCTTAAGTTCCCTCAATTTAATAGTATGTTTTCCAATCGTGCGAAGAAAAGAAAACAAGCATTCAATTGCTACATCATCATATCTAAAACTCAGTGCAGTTTTTATTCTGCCAACAAAGTAATTTGAGTACTGTTTCTGAAAGTCATCGCTTTCAATAATCGTACTTGATGGCGATATGTTCTTTTTCTTCTTACAAATACCCTGGATTATACTCAAAAATTTCACATAATCTCTTGGCTTTTGAGTCGTTAGACGCAAGAAATAAACGAACGATTCTAAACTTTGATTTCCACGATTAATATTAAATCCAAAATAGTGGCTCCATTTATCCTCTCCATTACTAGCACCAAGGAAATTATTAACCACACCATATAAATCGCTGTATTTATATTCCTCTTCTTTTTCACTGGTGTACCAATCTAAATACGCCGAATTATCATGTAATTTACATTCTGGATTGGATAAACCTGAATTCAAGAAAATATCCAAACGAGTCAGCACAATGATTTGAAGTCTTCCTTTTTTTCTGTCTTTTATCTTTGAGAGGATACTGAAATTTATATCATATACTGCTCTAATTAATGAATAAGCACATTCTGAATAGGATTCAAAATCAATATTTTGTGGACGTATATCTATGCCGTCAACAAATAAATAATGCGTATTGCTTAATCTAATTTTTTCAATCTCTTGTGAGATTTCATTTATAAAACGAACCCATTCATCTACATAAATGCTTTTTTGCCTAGTGACTTGCTCATTCTTTTTTCTAGAATATCCTACATTAGGCTCAATTCCAACTTTTGCGGCTTTTACCCCTCCACTTTCTACAAATTCAGAACTATCCATATAGGAAATGGGTGAGAAAGTATCTTCCGTAAACTGTGTAAAATTATATCTTTTTAGGAGATTCTCAATTTTCCTGAATCCAACCTTACCCAAAATAGATATTTCTTCACTTTCTAGGGATGCGCATATTTTAATAAGTAGGGCAGCTTTCCATAGTGTCACATAATCTGTATATGCCAATTTCCCTTCTATTTTCATCTGAATAATTTTATTATAGTCATCCACATGTATTTGATAGTATTTAGATTTTATCCCACCCTCCATAGCTCTGCTGCAAAAATAAGCAGAATACGCAGTCTTGCCGCTGCCTTTCCCACCGACAAGAAAATAGGTCGATGGCTCTCTTAATTTATCATAAGCTCCACCTTTATAGAAAAAAGAGTTAATAGCGCTTCTATTTTCAGGTATTAAATATGAGTCTGCTTCTTCTGATGGGAATTTTAAAGTCAAGAAATCAGGCATGAATTGTCACCCTCTGTTTTCATATTATTTGTTGAATCATAAATAGCCAACACAAAACCAAACAAAGCCCCCAGAACCGGCTACATTCGTTTTGCTGATTCCAAGGGGCTTAATGGTTGAGCCGGAATTCACTTCATATCAATCCTATATCTACAGTATAGCAGAATAATCGACATCTGTCAAGATAGAGATGTGGTTATTATTTCAAGGACTTCACCTATTTCTTTTTCGGCGTATCTTGCGATGTATCTACCGAGGTGTGCACAGTATCCTCACCGATACATCTGGATCGGATGTACTCGCTGATACTTTTACAGCCGGCTTCGGCAGCATTAGTCTTGAAGAGCAGTGCTTCCGCTTCGGTTACTCGGAGGCGGATTACAGATGATTTGATTGTGTTTGGATCGGATTGCTTGTGTCTGGGCATAAGGTAGCCTCCTTTTCAATTATTCAGTGTACCCTTCCGGATTCTTCCGCTGCCAGTTCCAGCTATCCCGACACATCTCTTCGATACCGTATTCGGCTTTCCATCCAAGTTCTGTCCGCGCTTTACTAGGATCAGAGTAGCAGGTAGCGATATCTCCAGGACGTCTGTCATCAATCACATATGGAATCTTGACATCATTGACTCTTTCAAAGGCCTTCACAATATCAAGAACACTGTATCCTTTGCCGGTGCCGAGATTATAGACTTCCACGCCGCAATTATTCTGAATCGCATTCAGAGCCTTGACATGACCTTTTGCTAGGACCTACAATACTCATCTGTCCTGCAAGCACGTTGAAAATCTGCGGAAGCTCGTCGATACTGGTTTCACGCATAAACCTGCCTATTCTTGTAACTCTTGGATCATTCTTTGAGTTGTATGTACTACCGTCATCATTGCGAAGATCAGGTGCATTTACTTTCATAGATCTGAATTTGAGCATACCGAACTCTTTAAATCCTTTACCCAATCGCATCGAATGATAGAAAATTGGTCCTCCATCTTCAAGCTTGATAGCTATACATATCGGAATCATTACAACGAGAACAATAGGAAGTGCGATTATGCAGGCAATAATATCTATTACGCGCTTTATGCTCATTTGATAAAAGCCGTTATAGTTCTTTTTTCGCTTGCTTTTGTTATATGCTTTTTCAGCTTTCGTAAGCTTATCAGTCATTCTGCCACCTCAAAACGCCTCAGTTTTTATAGTCTCTAATACCTTTAAAGCCTTGGTTTCGGCCTCGTCTACCGTTTTTCCTTTTGCAACGATATATCCACATCCATCGAGATTGGTGTGATATTCATTTACAGTCATGCCCTTTGTCATATGGTGATAGATTTCTACACCATATCTATTTTCTAGAGCTTTCATATCTGGCATTTTCTTAATAATCCCATATTCAAAAGCAAGCAGTTTCGTTGCGACTGCTTCATGCTCGTGAACACTCAAATCAACTGGGTCTCCTACCGCATTCTGTATCATAGCGCCAACATAATCAATACCAGTACCATAAGGAATAATGCAGGGTCCAATCATGTTGCCACCCATACGAGCGCCGATATCAACAATATAAACCTTACCATCCGTTGTTATCAGCATATCCATATTTACAGATCCATGATTAATTCCAAGAACTTTGATAGCATTAGTAACACAGTCTTTTGCCTTCTTCTCAATATCGACTGGAAGTCCACATGGAATAGCATGACCAAGTTCGGCATAATATGACGGTTCAGTCATCCACTTTTTCATGATAGACAGAACATGGATTTCTCCATTTATAACTAAACTTTCTGCGCCGTATTCGGTTCCATCAATAAATGATTCAATCTCAGCACGATGTGTAATCGAACCATTCATTGCAAACTGACATGCTTTTGGTAAATCAGAGGCATTATCAACTCGACTTGCTCCGCGGCTTCCTGATCCGTCGCATGGTTTAACCATAACGGGATAAGTAAGCTTTTGAACAAGTTCCTCTATGTCAGTTTCGGCATTCACTTCAAATGCCTGCTCGGTATCATCCACATGATGCTCATACAAGCACTTACGTACACGATACTTATTCTTTATAAGCTGTGCTACTTCATATTTCAGACCAGGCAGCCCCATGTTCTCAGCTATATATGAGGCGGTTAACACACCATAATCTGTTGTGGCGGTAAGCACGCCATCAATCTGCTCTTGCTTTGCATATTCCAAGCACGCCTTTTCGTCAACAATGTTAATTACTGCATGTTTATGAGCGTGTGTTAACCCAATTGCTTCTGGATCAGCGTCAACCGCCAATGTATCATAACCCATAGAAGCTGCTTTCTGTATTACAAAATCCTGAAGGAAGCCAGCTCCTATAACTAACATTTTTTTCATTACGTTAAATGTTCTTCTCCATTTTGATTTCCTTGTACTTCAAGGTATCGACCATACCAACACGTTTATATCCTTTGTGTTCATAAAACGAAATAGCGTGTTGACTAGGTTCATAAACTTCCATAACTACTTTATTACAGCCACGCTTTTTAGCGATAGTCTCAATTTTCTTCATGCATATTGAACCTATCCCTTGTCCAGCAGCAGAAGGAAGTGTACCGAGCTTTTCAAAGTGAAGGGTTTCGTTCTTTACGCTAATTTGAAAAGTTGCCAATGGACTCTTATTGCTGTATAACAGAAACACTTCATTTTTGAGAACGCACAAACAAACTATAGCAAAGCTCTTTATATACGGATTATCCCAGTGATGAAGATTATATTTCTTTGCCATGTCTTTGCCGCAGGCGTTAAGAATAGAGGCGACCTTTGTAAGCTGCGGTATATTGTATACTGATACTTTCTTTAGTTTATACACCTAACCAACCCTTCATTACAGATTTTAGCACTTCACACACATACTCGACATCCTCATCGCTCAAAAGCGTATGAAGCGGCAGTGTGATCAGGTTATGGTAGTAATCGTATGCATTCGGATAATCACTACAATCTTTGCCATATGCAGTCATCATCGGCAGCGGCTTATAGTGAACATTGGTCGTTACACCAGCTGCTGCTAGTTCTACAATTAACTCATTTCGCCGTGCTTCTGTGATACCAGGAATTCTGGTTAAATACAAATGATTAGAACTGTCCACAGTATCCGTATGATGAACAAGATGGCTGATACCCAGTTCATCGCAAACTGCATCGTACTTCTTGATTATCTCTGTTCTGCGTTCGAGAAGTCCCTTATATCTATCAAGCTGTCTCAGTCCGATCGCACCCATGATATCCGTCATATTGCATTTATACCAAGCGCCAATGATGTCATACTCCCATGCACCGATCTGGGTTTTCGCAAGGGCGTCCTTGTTCTGACCGTGGAGGGAAAGAAGCTGATAGAACTTATAAATCTCAGCATTGTCAATACCGGGGACGGATCTCCAAGTCGCAGCCCCGCCTTCGGCAGTTGTAAAATTTTTTACCGCATGGAATGAAAAAGACGAAAAGTCTGCGATCGCTCCACAGTAAAGCTTCTGGCCTCCAACAACTCTGCTTGCTCCAAGACTGTGAGCGCAGTCTGCAACAACAGCCACACGACCCATTGCTTTCTGAATTCGGCTACTCAGATCAGCTAATGGATTACTGTGGTCATCAAGAGGTGTAAACAGGTTTCTATTTCTCTCAACGACCTCGAAAATCTTATCATAGTCACAGACGATACCGCCGAGGTCAACCGGTATGATTGCCTTTGTCTTCTCTGTGATTGCCGCCTCCAGCTTATCATAGTCCATTTCAGGAGCGTGAGTTGTTTTATCACCGTCCTTCTGGATGTCCACAAACTTTACAGTTGCACCGCAGTGAACAGCGGCAGAAGCGGTAGCAGTATATGTATATGCCGGAACTATGACTTCATCTCCGGGCTTAATACCGAGAATTCTCAGGTTCAGTTCTTCTGCTGCCGTAGCCGAATTCAGGCAAACCACACGATTTGAGTAATAGTCCTTATTCGCTTCTGTATCAACGGTAGTCTCGCCGGTTTCAATATATGCTGCAAGTCTGCGTTCCAGCAGCTTAACCCTCAGACCTGTTGTGATCCAACCGGAGCGCAGAGCCTCTGCAACTTCCTGAATTTCAAGATCACTGATATCCGGGGGGCTAAAACTGATCATTCTCTTTTCCATAAACCACATATCCTTCTTAAATAATTGAACTTTTATTACTACATCTGTTCTACACAATTTGAGCAGACTCATATCAGGAAACGCTCCCCCTCATATCAACCTACTAAAACCATGTGTCCCATTATGTACATAAATAATAGAGAGACAATGGCAGTAATAAGCGCACTCAAACAACGCACCATACTGCCAAATGAAATATTGAATTTCTGAGCCAACTGATCAAGTATATAAAAGCTTATCGGCTAACCAAAGATTGTAATTCTCTTTGCGGCTATCCCAAGCCGTCCATTTATCAGCAAGCTCATATCAACCGCTAACAAATTTAGCAACTTATATCAACCCGCCAACTTCAATCTATAACAGCTTCTTATGTACATACTACAAACCATTTACATACCAATGACCTTCTTCAGCTCAAAAGGTAAATTCTCCGCCGATGCGTGGGAAGTGTTCATACCTGATAATGCAATGATATTACCCCGAAAATGTAACGAAACTATGGTGGATTTCAGTGTACATTTTCCTCGATTTTACGCTGTTTTTGCGACTAATCCACCTTTTATAAATAAGAGGTTATTTCCATTGAAACTGATGATATTGCCACTTCCGAAAGTGCCTGTTTGCTTGCCCTTGTAAGTAGCACCGAATGATTCAGCAGCATCCTCTACAAGAACAGCACCATGCTTTTCACAAACAGCCATAATCTCATCAAGCTTTGCAGGAGTTCCATAGAGATGAACGAGAACCACAAGCTTTACATCTGGATAAATATCAAAAGCTTTTTCAAGTGCAACAGGATCCATATTCCATGTATCACGTTCTGTATCAATGAAAACAGCCTCGCCGTCCTCATTTGACTGTTGCGTCAAATGTCATATCAGAACAAAATACCTTATGTCCCTGAAGCGTTCCGCAATTTGGCTTTGCCTGTCCATATAGCTTTTCACCTGCAAGTTTGATTGCAAGATGCAAAGCACCCGTACCGCTGGAAAGTGCAACTGCATATTTGCAGCCAATTTTTTCAGCAACAAGAATTTCTGTTTCATTGACATTTTCGCCAGCTGTGGTGATCCAGTTTTTCTCAAACGCATCATTTACCCACTTTTGTTCATCGCCATGCATTGTCGGCGATGACAGCCAGATTTTCTTTTCAAACGGTTTCATTTTATCCATCCCTATTCTATGAATTCACCCGAAGGTGTTTTTATTCTTTTTATGTCATTAAAGTATGATAACTCTTATGCAACCTTAAAATTCTCGCCAAAATACCATTTATAATTTGCCCTCAACACCTGTTGATGTGGCATTATAAATGGTATTTCAACCCTTGGTACTGAAAAAACACTACTAAGCAAGCAATTAATTTCAGAACCATTTGTCTGATAGTCAGAATATAAAAATATATCTTATAACAACTTGATATTGCACTGCTTTTATGGTATAATGATATATACGTAACTATTCAGTCCCCCCCGTAAAAGCATAGAAAATCCA
>UMIM01040913.1_pt1 | contig 10286 bp, 8 predicted proteins | sample 1965831 | NCBI WGS metagenome assembly UMIM01 (sample SAMEA4836125, study PRJEB28245) | human gut metagenome | biome: gut microbiome; material: fecal sample | place: Denmark | collected 2008 | reverse complement strand
TTCCGGTTCCGCCCCCTAAAGTTACTTCTGCCTCATAAGAGCCATCAGCTAATTTTTTTTTTCAGGATTAGAAACAGATACTTTGTGGTCGTACCATTTTCCCTTTGTTCCAATTAATGCAAGATCAAAGTCTTCATCCACTGCAGGAACCGGAACATCAAAGCCGTATACTTCTTCGCTGGTTCCATCACTGTATTCTACCGTATCTGTAGTAGGCTCAAGAAGCTTCGCACCATCTTTCTGTGCATCTGCTGCTGTTCCAACAAATAAATTTACAATGTTCTTAGATGGAAGTGTGATATGTGCTGTCATTTTTCCATCCTTTACCGTAAGTTCTGCCTTGCCTTCTTTTGCTTCATTTACGTGAAACATTGTGCTGTCTGTGTTGAAGTCTACGGTATAAGTTCCATCCTCTAAGGCTGCAGAGGAATTGGAACCACCTGCTGTTGCAAGTGGCTCTGCCTCTAAAGCAGCCTTTGTATGTGCTACATAAATATCCTGGACTGCTTTGATTCTTCCAAGACCTTCAATCTGTGTATCTACACTGTCAAATGCTTTGGATGCTTCAAACTGGCTCTTCCAGGAGTCTTCATCATCTCCAGCCATATCGTTGTTTGCATGGTCTCCGGCAACAACCATTAACGGACGAAGAATTACTTTTTTGTATCCTGCTTCTTTTACTTTTTCAATAACAGCTTCACATGCGGTATCTTCCGGTTCACCTTCTACGGTTCCAACGAATGCATTCTTATAATTCAGTTTTTCTAACTGGGTCTGCATCTGGTCATAAGTTACATTTGCAGTATGGGAAGTACCATGTCCCATAAATACAAATGCTGTTCCATCTTCTGCTGCAGCATCCATACTGTCATATCCAGCAAGTTTAACTGCTTCTGCTGTAATTGCTTCTGCAACGGCAGCCTTGTCTTCGTTGATTACAGTTGCATCACTTCCAACTTCACCCAACAGAGGTTCTGCGATACGGACTGTTTCAAATTTTTCCTGATACTTCTCAATTGCTTCTACCAGTTCATCATATTCTGCACCATGCATTAAGTGGGTCGGCTGTACCACAAGATTCTTAACGCCATTGTCTACCGCACGCTCTAATGCCTGATCCATGTTATCGATTTTTTCATCATCACGGGCCTGTATATGGTTAATAATAATCTGTGCTGTAAATGCTCTTCTTACAGACCAGTCAGGATTTGCTTCCTGTAATGCTTTTTCAATGCCGCCGATATCTGTTGCGCGGCTGTCATTAAAAGATGTACCAAAGCTTACTACCAAAAGCTCATTCTCTCCAATATCATCCTGATTTAAAGGATCATCCTTTGATGCATCTCCGGTATCTCTTCCAAAGTAATCCGGGTCTGCATTTTCTCCGGATACCAGTTCCTTCTGAGCATCTGTCAGTGCATCCCATGCTTCTTTTGCTGCCTTACACTGTGCATCTGTCTCATCAGTTCTTTCCTGCACATAAATTGCATCAATCAATGCTGCTACCTCATCTGCTTTTGCCTGATCATCCTTTTCATCTTCTGTCGAAACAGCTTCTGTTGTTTCAGTTGTCCCTGTTGTTTTCTTATCACCACATCCTGCAAACATGGTTGCAGCCATAGTAAGTGTAAGAACTACAGTCAATGCTTTCTTTTTCATTTTTTTCTCCTTTTCTCATGTTCTGGTTTCACTTACACATGAAAAAACTCCGTTCCATATTGCTATGAACGAAGTAAATGACATACTAACTACAGGAAATACGCTTTACGGATTTCCCTTGTTATCAAACAGTACAGCCAATTACTCGTGACCCGGAATCTCTTCCCGTACCAGATAAACGGCAGGTTTCCTGACTCAAAGATTAACGCTCCGTAATCACCTTCCCAATGTCTGTGCATCAGTGGTGCTTTTAAAAGCCTGACTACGTTACTCCCTTCTTACAGTGACGAGTTCGTACAGGATTTACACCTGTTTCCCTTTTACCCTGCATATGAATGAATTTCATTGCAGGCACCGGTTATCTTTCTATGAAATCGCTACTATACTAACACACTTTTTATTTTTTCACAAGCCATAGTTCACCCAGCCTCAACAAACTTCACCCTTAAAAAGTTCTCTAGCCTTTCAGCCGGTGGGTCAGTACCTTCATAATGGCATCATAATGTTCTGCCTGATGGGGATACGTACAGTTGGTACAAATCTTAAGTTTTCTGCCATTTGTCTCTTTGTACTCCGGTGTTCCCGGACAATGCTCCATTTCATACATCGGGCAGTAGCAGAACATACAGTTAATCTGCTCAATGTCCCTATGGCAGGGATAATAAGCGCATGCACGATTCTCAAAAAAGCGGCTGCTGTTATGCACCGGCTCATCTTTGGTCTTTACAATCACGATGGTAAAATATCCGCTGTTTTCCGGTATATTATCCACACCGGAAAAGACTTTTTCTTCCTCTTTTCCACAATCGGAAACACTATACACTTCTAACGGACGGATGGTGCTTTCCTTTTGCAGCATTTCTTTTAACTGCTTCAGCTTCCTTCCGGACTTCATATAGATTCTGGTGCCGGAAAATTGTCTCGATTCTTCTATCTCATAGGAACCGGGAATAATATGAATCTGCTCTTCCTTTTCTCCCAGCGAAATGCCAAGTCTTGCTGCCACTGCACAAAAAGACGGTACCCCGCTGACCATTTCCGTATGGCCACCATGCTCTTCGATTTTCTGTGAAAGATAAGTATAGGTGGAATAAATTGCCGGATCCCCCAGCGTTAAAAAGGCAACCTTTTCTCCCTTTGCAAGATATGCTTCTATATTTTCGCATATCTTATCATGGGCTTCTTCTAACTTTTTCTCATCTCTGGTCATGGGAAAATTCCATGCCACAAGCTGATGCTTCCGTATGTCCGGCACCAGTTTTTCTACAATCTGAAAAGCATTACACTCTTCTATCGGTTCGGACGGCACTACTATGATATCGCAGCATTCTATCACCTGAACCGCTTTATGGGTCAAAAGCTCCGGCTCCCCCGGTCCTACTCCGATTCCATATAAAATTCCACCCTGTGCTTTTTCTTTCTGCATCTGTCTTCCTCTTACTTCAAATTATCTTTTTGCTTCAATTTCGATTGTTGATACAATCCTGCCTGCTGATAGAAATGCTCCACAAAAGAAGGGTTGGACGGATAATAAAGATGAGGAAATCCCCACCAGTGGTTTTCTCCTTCCCAGACACATTCCCACCTTCTGTTTCCGGTCGGTTTTTTTGCCACGCAGTCCGTTCCATTTTCCGTACTGTCAAAATAATGGAATTCGTGTCCCCGGATTCCTTCTTTCTCCGGCAGGAAACAGCTCTCTTTCTCAGTAAGCTCCACATAGCCAAAACGCACCAGCTTTCCCCGGTAATCTGCATCTGCATCAATTACGCCCGCCATAGAATATTGTCTGCCTTCCATATCCTTCAGTGATTTATGAAGATAAAGAAAACCCCCACATTCTGCCAGTGACGGAAGTCCGCCCCGGATGGCTTCCCGGATGGCTGTCTTCATGCTGTCATTTTCAGATAATTCCTTTGCAAAAAGTTCCGGATATCCCCCGCCTAACAGTAATCCGCTGATATGCTCCGGCAATTTCTTATCATGCAGGGGAGAAAACGGCATCAGCTCAAAGCCCCTTTTTGAAAGCAGTTTCAGGTTCTCCTGATAATAAAAGCAAAATGCCTCATCTCTTGCGATGGCAAGGCGAAGTTTACTTTCATGGGTGTCATTTTCTTTGATATCTGCTCTCTGATATGTCACTTTGTTTTCGTGACTATCAACTTTTGGAGATGCCGCATCCTTTTCTCCGGCTCCCCCAATTGCTAAAATCCGCTCTATCGATACCGTTTCTTTTAAGCTGTCTGCCCCGCGGCATACCTGTTCTTTTAAATCACGCTTTTCTTCCGGAAGTTTTAAGCCTAAGTGGCGGCTCTCCAGATGAAGCTCCTTCTGTTCCGTAAAACAGCCCAGCACTTCTATGGATAATTCGGTTTCGATTAACTCTTTTAATGACGCATAGAACATTTTGCTGACCCGGTTTAGTATCACGCCCTTTATGATTCCGGCTTTGTCATAGGATAAAAGTCCCTGTATCAGCGGAAGTATCGTTCTTCCCATGCCATGTGCATCAATTACCAGAATCACCGGCAGAGAGATTGCTTTTGCCAGATGATAGGTGGAACCTTCTTCTAAAATTCCGCCAAGTCCGTCATAAAGCCCCATGACACCCTCTACCACTGCAAATGCATCTTCCGGTGTCTCTTCCATAAATATCTCTTTTGTCTTTGCTTCGCCGGTAAAATAAGTATCCAGATTTCCGCCCGGCACGCCTAAAATCGTCCGGTGAAACATCGGGTCTATATAATCCGGTCCACACTTAAATGCACAGACATCGACTCCTGCTTCTTTCAAGGCTTCGATTAATGCACAGGTAATCAGTGTCTTTCCACTGCCGCTTTTCGGTGCTGCAAGAACTACTCCTTTACGCTTCTGCATCCGCTTCTCCTCCCTGCAAATCAAAGGAACATATCATAACCGGATTTTCTGCCTTTGGCATATAATAAGAACCAAACTCATGATAACGGCTGACCTGCATCTGAATCATTTCAAAATTGCATACCGAAAACCGTTCTTTTACCTGTTTGAATTCTGCCACCGTCTCAAGACTTATAGCATTCATTACAACTCTTATTCTTCTCTTTTTTGCTGCCAGTACTTCTAAAATTTCCATCAGGTGTCCACCGCTTCCCCCGATGAAAACATGTGTCGGCTCCTCTAATCCATTGAATGCCTCCGGTGCCATTCCCCGGATAATCTCCATATTTGCTACCTGAAACTTCTCTTTATTCTGTGCCAGAAGTGCTAGCGCCTCTTCTTTCTTTTCAATGGCATAGACTTTGATTCCTTTGGATAAATGGGCTGCTTCCACAGCAATCGAACCCGTTCCGCTTCCAATATCATAAAGCACCGAATCTTTCTGAAGCCGCAGGCTGCAAAGGCTGACCTGACGCACTTCCCCTTTGGTCATTGGAACTTTCCCACGAATAAAGGCTTCATCCGGGATTCCCGGTGACAAAGTTGCTGGCTCTTCCTGCGCTTCCTGTTCCCTGCGCTTTCCCTGCTCCGCACATTCTTCATTCGCTTTCTGTTCTTCCTTCTCTATCATGACAACATACAATCCTTCCTGTTCTGTCTCCCTGCACGCTTCCGGTGTAAGCACCATCAGCTTCTGCTGCGGATAAGATAACTGGTACCCCACTTTAATTCTGTAATTCTCCTTATCCGAAAAAAGTGCTCCTAATTTCCGGATGTCTTCTGCTCCGGATACCAAAAGAAACAGCCGCCCATTTTCATGCAGCCTGTGCAGCACTTCTGCCTGCCAGCCACCCGTATCTGTTTTGCCATGTATACTGTAAATTCCGGCATTTTCCCAGCTTACGCCACAGGCTGCTGCCATCATCTGAATGGAAGAAATGCCCGGAATGCTTTGCAAGGTTCCATGAAGTATGCCCTTTTGCAGTGCTTCCTGCAGACAGATTCTTACCTTGCTCCAGCCACTATAAAAACCAATATCCCCGGAAAAAAGGATGACTACCTTCAGTTTTTCATGCACCGCATACTGTCTGCTCTTTTCCTTAAGCCATGTAAGGATTTTATCCGGCAGATAAAGTGCCTCTTTCTCAAGCTTCGGTGTCACTGCCTCTATCAGACGTTTCGCACCTAATACAAGGTCCGCTTCTGCCAATGCTTCCTTTAACCGGACGATCATCATATCTGCATCCCCCGGTCCGATTCCTGCCAGCGTAATCATAAGCTCCGCCGGTCTTAAGGAAAGGTTTACTCCTGTTAATGTTTCGATTTTCTCACAGACTGCATCAAAGGAAAGTCCGTCTTCCTCTGCTGCCTCCCGACGAATGATCAAAAGCGGGATACGATTTTTTAAAGCTGCTTCTTTTTTCTCTAAAAAGCCTCCGGTAATGCCGCCCTGCTTTGTTACCATACATTTTATCCCATACTGATGAATCAGTGCATCATTCAATTCTTCGGAAAAAGGTCCCTGCAGTGCCAGAATCTGTTGTGGCAGAATTCCTTCTCTCCGGCAGATTTCAAGACTTTCCATCCCCGGCAGTACCCGGACGTAAAGACGTTTTTTTACTTCTTCGGATGCGGTATATGCAGAAAGTTCCTTGCTTCCTGTGGTAAGAAGAATGTTTCCCTTGATTTCCTTTAATGCTTCTGCGCAGGCTTCATTGCTGTCAAAGAAACGAAGTCCCGTTTCTTCTGACGCCTGGATGCTCCGTTTCAGCCGTAAGTAAGTGACCTCAAGTCCATCCGCTTTCATTCCGGCAACGCAGCTTTTTATGGTTCTGGTCACTTCCACCGCATAGGGATGAGTGGCATCGATTACAATGTCAAAGGATTCTTTCCTTAGAAATTCTGACATAGCTTCTTTGGAAAGGCGTCCTTCCTGAATCTTCACCTTCGGATGCGCCTTCATAACCAGCTTTCCATAATCGGTTGCCACCGATACGGTGTGGGCTATGCCTGCTGCCGCCATCAGCTCCGATAATTTTCTTCCTTCTGTTGTTCCTGAAAAAATGATGATCTTTTTCATTGCTCTATCTTATAGCCTCTTGGTGTGATTAATTTTCCATTCTGAATTCTGGTTCTGGAATTTCCGACAAAAACGGTAGTAAACATATTTACTGATTTACTCTGTAATTCTTCTAAAGTACAGGTAACTGTGCTTTCTCCGTCTCTTCCGATATTTTCCACATAACCGCATGCGCGCTCCGGTTCTATCTCCTGAAGCAGAATCTTACATGCTCTTTCCAAATAGTCTGCCCGCTTCCGGCTGGACGGATTATAAAGTGCAATAGCAAAATCTCCCCGTGCTGCCATAATCAGCCTCTTTTCAATTAACTCCCATGGTGTCATAAGGTCACTGAGACTGATAACACAGTAGTCATGATTTAATGGTGCTCCAAGAACCGCCGCACCGCTGTTGGCTGCAGTAATTCCCGGTATCACTTCCAGTGAAATCGCCGGATATTCTTTTCCAATCTCATACATCAGTGATGCCATTCCATAGACACCGGCATCGCCGCTGCATACCATTGCCACGCTTTTGCCTTTTTCTGCTTCCTCAAAACACATTCTGCAGCGTTTTTCTTCCTGCCGCATCGGCGTGGAAAGAAATTCCTTGTCTTGAAAACGTTCTCCTAACAAATCAAGGTATACGGTATATCCGATGATTACGTCCACCTGTTCTAATACTTCGATGGCTCTGCCTGTCATCATCTCTTCATTTCCCGGTCCCATTCCAACAATCCATATTTTATTCTTCATATAAAGTCAGTCTCCAATCTTCTTTTGCTATTGCAAGTGTCATTCCGTTTTCCGCTCTTTTCTGAAGCACCAGCCTTCCATTATCCCGGCAGGCTGCCATTGCTGCCCTCTCGCAGACATTATCCACGCCCACCTGGCTTGCCACGAATACCGATGTATCAAATGTCCCGGGCACCCGGCTTAAGGTCTCTGCGTCAAAGACAAGAAATGGAATGCCATGTTCTGCCGCAAGTTTTAGAATTGCCTTCTCATCCTTCTTTTTATCAATCGAAGCAATCGCCCGTATCTGTTTCCAGTCTACTCCGGCTTCCTTTAAACAGCTTTCTGCAAATGCCTTAAGTTCCTGTTCTTCTTTATTCCTTCTGCATCCGATTCCAAGAATATATTCTTTGGGGATTAAGGTCAATAATGGCTCCGGCTTCTGTCCATCCTCTGGTGTGCCGATTGCCACATCCACTTTTGTGGCATATTCCGGAGCGATTGTCATGGAAAGCTTCTTTTTTCCCAGCACCTTTGCAGAAACCTTCTTAATGCCTTCTTTTTTATCAATGGATAGGTCATGCTTTTTTGCAAATACATCTATAGCAAAGGCATTATTAATGTCGGTCGCTGTGGTAATTACCGGAACTGCTCCTAATAACTCTGCCAGTAAAAGTGCTATCTCATTTGCACCTCCTACATGCCCGGATAAAAGAGGAATGACATAATTGCCTGCCTCATCCAGTACCAGCACCGGACTGTCTGTCAGCTTGTCCTTAAGAAATGGGGCAATTGTCCGCACTGCAATTCCGCATGCTCCGATAAAAATGATTGCATTTCTTAGGGAAAACTGCTCCTTTGTCCACGCGTTCAGATTTTCCACCTGTTTTCTGCCATGATAAGTATGAATTTCACAGGGAAGCTGCTGCTCTTGGGAAAGTCTTTTTATCTTTTCGGCAAGCTCTGCTCCCTTTTCGGTAAAGCTGATGACACTCCATTTCAATGACTGCATTTTCTTTCCGCCTTCTTATGATTTTTTTGCTGCCCGGAATTCTGTGGAGAAATCTTCTGCATACAGTCTGGATTTGCTGTATCCGCTCTTGTTAATAACATCTCCAACGAGAACCAGTGCCGTTTTGGTAATTCCATGTTCTGCCGCTGTCTGTGCCAATGTTTCTACCGTGCAGATATATATTTCTTCCTCCGGCCAGCTTACCTTATAAGCCAGTGCCGCAGTGGTATCCTTTGAATAGCCACCCTTTATCAGTCGCTCAGATAACTTCTCCAACATTCCGGTGCTTAAATAGATTGCCATGGAACACTGATGGGCAGCAAATGCCTCAATGCTTTCTTTCTCCGGAACCGCCGTCCGTCCCTCCATTCTGGTAATGATAAGGGACTGGGAAATATCCGGCAGGGTATACTCCAGATTCATGGCTGCCGCTGCTCCAAAGCAGGCACTTACTCCCGGCGTAGAATCATAGGCTAGCTTTCTTGCATCCAGCTCCTGCATCTGCTCCTGAACCGCTCCATATATGCTTGGTTCTCCGGTATGCAGCCGCACCACATCTTTTCCTTCCTGCTCTGCCTCCACCATAACTGCAAGGACTTCTTCCAATGTCATCACTGCACTGTTATATACCTGACAGTCTGCTTTGGCATAGTCTAAAAGCTTGGGATTTACCAGTGAACCGGCATAGATAATCACATCCGCTTTCTCCAAAAGATGCATTCCTCTTACGGTAATCAAATCCGGTGCTCCGCACCCTGCTCCAACAAAATGAATCATTCCTTTTCCTCCAACAGTTCTTTTAATAATGCCACTGCTCCCGGCGTTACACCTAAAAGTCCGATGTCATTACTATAAACCATACACTCTATTTCCAGTCCACCCCCGGCACGATGCTTAAGATGGTCTTCCATTTTTTCCATGACATATTCCATGGCAGGTTCTAAAAGTCCGGCTTTTTTAATCCGGTCTACGGCATCCTCGGTACCAATGCAGTCTAATATTTCCTGAAGCAGTGTCACTTCTGCGCCTGCCCGGATTGCGGCTGCCGCCAGAAGCTCCATCCGGCAGTCTGCCTCTTTGGAATGGGTGTTCATAATGCCGCCGGATACCTTTATCAGCTTTCCGATATGACCGGTTAAGAGCATTTTGGAAAATCCAAGTTCTTTTACCATATCGATGGTCTGTCCGATAAAGTTGCTGCATTTTACACTGCGCTCCAAATCATAACCATAGGTCCGTTTCATAAATTCCAATCCGTAGTTGCCCGGTGATATGGCAACAATAGAATGACCTTCTGCCCGTTTCTGTTTCAATTCCACTGCTATGGTATCCAGCAATGCCTTATCACTCATAGGCTCCACAATCCCGCTGGTTCCAAGTATCGAGATTCCGCCCTTTATTCCAAGTCTCGGATTAAAAGTCTGCGCCGCAAGATGTTCTCCTTCCGGCACTGAAATTACGACTTTGATTCCGCCCTGAAAATCAAACAGATGGCAGACCTCTGATACTTCTTTTGCAATCATCTGCCGTGGTACCGTATTAATTGCGGCATTTCCTACCGGCTGGTCTAATCCAGGCCGCGTAACCCTGCCGACACCGATGCCGCCATCTATTTCTATCTGATTGTTATTTTCTTCACAAATGCTCACCGTTGCATAAATCCATGCTCCTGTTGTCACATCCGGGTCATCTCCGCCGTCCTTCTGTACCGCACAGGAAACTTCTGTTTCCTGAATTTTAATATGCTCCACCTTTGCATGGTAGGGAATTCCCTTTGGTGTCTCAATGGTAATCTCTGTTTTTCTTCTTCCACCCAGCAGCATATAGACTGCTGCCTTTGCTGCGGCTGCGGCACAGCTTCCGGAGGGAAACCCATATTGCATCTTTCTTCCCCCTGATTTTACTATCG
>UMIM01046381.1_pt1 | contig 10306 bp, 10 predicted proteins | sample 1965831 | NCBI WGS metagenome assembly UMIM01 (sample SAMEA4836125, study PRJEB28245) | human gut metagenome | biome: gut microbiome; material: fecal sample | place: Denmark | collected 2008 | reverse complement strand
ACCTACGCCAACACGTACGGCACCGAACTGGGCGACCAGCTTAAAAGCCAGCTCGCCAAAATCGGCATCGATTTGAAGATCGACTATGTGGAATTCTCCACATGGCTGCAGAACGTGCACGCCAACGGCGACTACGAGCTGTCATTGGTGGACCACGCCGAAAGCCACGACTTCTACAAGTGGACCACGCCGGACTACTACTACCATTACGACGGCAAGCAGGCGCAGAAACTGTACGCCAAGGCTTTGGAAGCCACCGACGAGGCCGACAGCGCGAAATACCTGAAGCAGGCGGCGAAGGCCGTAAGCGAGGACGCGCCGGCGGACTGGCTGTTCGGCTACCGCGTGACGGTGGCCGTCGACAAGCACGTGCAGGGCTTCCCCAGCAAGCTCAGCCAGACGGTGCTGCCATTGTGGCGGATCTCCAAGAATAAGTAAGGGAACGGTATTTCCATGCGATTCGTGGGAAAGCGGCTGGCGCTGTTCGTAGCGGCTTTGGTGGGCCTGTCCGCGCTGGTGTTCGTGATGCTGCGCGTATTGCCGGGAGACGTCGCCGCGGTCATCGCCGGCACGAACGCCACCCCCGAACGCATTGCGTCGCTGCGCGCCGAATTCGGCTTGGACAAGCCGCTCGCCGCACAATATGGCGATTGGATGGCGGGCATGCTGCATGGCGACCTCGGCGTGTCCACAGTCGGCGGACGGCCGGTCGCGCGGCAGATCGCCATGCGCGCCGCCGTAACGTTCCCTCTGATTGTGCTGAGCCTGCTGATCGCGCTGGCGATCGGCCTGCCGCTTGGCTGCGCGGCCGTCCTGACACGCAATCCGCGGCTGCGCGGCCTGTTTCACGGCATTGCGATCGTGGGCGGCGCGGTGCCCGCATTGTGGGGCGGCCTACTGCTGATCCTGCTGTTCTCCCGTGGCACGGGACTGTTGGGATTGCTGCCCGCGCAAGGCTTCCCCGACACCGGCTGGGCCACGCCGGGAAAGGCCCTGTCCTGTCTGCTGCTGCCGGCGCTCACCACCGGCATCACAGCCGGCGCGTCCATCATGCGCTACACGCGTGCCGCAGTGGGGGATATGGCCTCATCGCAGGCGGTGGACATGGCCATGGCCTGCGGCATGACCCGCAAACAGGCGGTATTGCGCGTGGCGTTGCGTCTGGCCACTGCGCAACTGGTGTCGGTGGTCGGCCTGACCTTCGCGCAAATGATCACCGGCGTGATGGTGGTGGAAAACCTGTTCGCCCTGCCGGGTCTTGGCGCCATGCTGGTCACCGACGTCGGCAACCGCGACCTGATCGCAGTGCAAAGCGAACTGTTCCTGCTGGCCGCGTTCTTCCTGCTGCTGGGTCTCGTGGTCGATCTGACGCACCGCGCGCTCGACCCGCGGTTGAAACATTCCGGCGTCGTTTCGGGAAAGGCGGAAGCATGAACGCATCGAAACCCGCACCATCCTCGCAACCGGCGTCGTCCGCGCAAACTACGTCGAGACCCATGCGATCCGTCACCGACGTGACATCCACTGCCACCATGAAAACCGTGCTTTCGACCATCTGGGCCAAGGCCGGCGGCAAATACGCGCTGATCGTCATCGGAGCATGGCTGCTCGTATCCGCCCTGTCCCTCGTATGGACGCCGTATTCGCTGCTCGACACCAACGGATTCAACGCGTGGGCCTCCCCGTCCGCAGCGCACCCGTTGGGTACCGACGGCACCGGCGCGGACGTGCTGAGCTGGCTGATGGCCGGCTCCCGCACGAATCTCATGATCGCCGTGCTCACCGTCGTCGTCGCGGCCGCGATCGGACTGCTGTTGGTGGCAGCCATGGTATCGCGTTCCGGTGCGCTCGCGTCCACATCGGTGGTGGTGGCCGACGCGCTGATCTCCATTCCGACGGTGCTTATCGCATTGATTCTTTCCGTGCCGTTCGGCGCGTCCGCCGCGGTGGTCATCGCCGCCTGCGGTTGCGCGTACGGGCTGAACCTGGCACGCATCCTACGGCCCTCCGCACTGCTCGCCGCACGTTCGGCATACGTCGAATCGGCATTATGGTCGGGGGCAAGCTCCGTGCGCGTGTTCTTCACGCATATCGTGCCGAACACGCTGCCGGTATTGTGCGTGCAGCTGTCCATGAGCGCCGGCACCTCGCTGCTGGCGGAGGCGGGACTCACGTATCTGGGCGTCGGCGTTGGAGCCGGCGTGCCCAGTTGGGGGCATTCGCTGTCCACGTCCGTGAAATTCATCAGCATCTATCCCATGGCCGTCCTATGGCCCGGCCTGGTCGTCACGATGGTGGTGGTCGCGTTGAACCTGTTCGGCGACGCGTTGCGCGACGCGCTCGATCCGCTAACCAATCCCGCGTTAAGGGAGGCCGCATGAGCGCCGTCATACGTCATCTGAACATCGCCATCAACGGCAAGCTGATCGTCGATGATGTCGATTTGGACATCGCCGACGGCGAACGTGTCGGCTTGGTCGGCTCGTCCGGTTCCGGCAAATCGATGATCGCCCGCGCCATGATGGGCCTGCTGCCGGCTACCGCACAGGTGACGGGCAGCGTCGAATTGGGTGGTACGCAGGTCATCGGCGCGTCGGACGCAGCGGTCGCCGACCTGCGCGGACGGTACGTGGGCATGGTGTTCCAGAATCCGTCCGCCGCGTTGAATCCGGTGATGACCGTGGCGCAACAGGTCGGTCTTCCGCTGTACCTGCATTACGATCTGTCGCTTACCGAACGGTCGGAACGCGTCACAGCGATGCTTGCCAAGGTCGGCCTCGGCGAGGACGTGCTGGCGAAATACCCGCATGAACTGTCGGGCGGCCAACGCCAACGCGTCGGCATCGCCACGGCGCTCGTCACCTCGCCACGGCTGATCATCGCCGACGAACCGACCACCGCATTGGATTCGATCACGCAACGGCAGATCGTGGACCTGCTCACGTCGCTGGTGGACGAGTCGGGCGCGTCGATGCTGTTCATCACGCACGATTTCGCGGTGCTGAACAGGGCCACCACGCGCTGTTACGTGCTTGAAAACGGGCGGATTGAGGAATCCGGCGATACGACCGCGCTTCTGGACCATCCGCACACCGACGCGGGACACAGGCTGGTCCAGTCGGCACGCGCATTGTCGTTGCACGCAGGGCAGGATGTCGGGCAGAAACCCGTGCGGAATCCCATGCACAAGGAGGTGGACCATGACTGACACAGATGAGGACATGGTGCTGTGCGGCCGCGGCCTCGACAAATGGTATGGCGCGAAACATGAGCGCCGTCAGGTGCTGTTCGGCGTGGATGTGGACGTGCGTGCGGGGGAGTGCCTCGCCGTGATCGGCGGCTCCGGATCGGGCAAGACCACGCTGACCCGCGTGCTGCTGGGACTTGAATCCGCGGACGGCGGCAGCGTCGAATACTGCGGCGAGCCGGTTCGTGGCGATGTGGCGCGCAAGTTGCGCATGCAGTCCGGATTGGTGTTCCAAAGCCCGTTCGATTCGTTGGATCCGCGATGGCGCATCGGCCGATCCATAGGCGAGCCATTGCGAATGCATCATCCGGATTGGCCACGGGAACGCGTCGCGGAACGCGTGGCCGAAGTGCTGGAAATGGTGAGCCTCGATCCGGAAACGTATCTCAACCGTTTCCCCATCGACCTGTCCGGTGGGCAGGCGCAGCGCGCGGCGATCGCCCGCGCCATCGTGGACAAGCCGAAGGTGTTGCTCGCCGACGAGCCGATGAGCGCCATCGACGTGGCTGCAAGGGTCCGGATCCTTGAATCCTTCGAAGCCATCCGCAACGCCGAACCCGATATGGCGATTATCATGGTGTCCCACGATCTGGGCGTGGTGCAGCACATCGCGGACCGTATTCTGGTCCTGCACGACGGGCGCGCGGTCGAAGTCGGCCCGACGGACCAGGTGCTGGGCCATCCGCAGGACGAGTACACCAAGCGATTGGTGCAGGCCGCCTCGCTGTAGGTGTCGCTCCGCATGCCTCATCCGTGCGCGCCATACCGTCTCGCATATTCGTGGTGCGTCTCTTTTCTATAACGATTTGACCGATTGCGTGTCGGTCGATATTGTTGGTTACATGGTTAGTTAGTTATGTAACTAACCATGTAACCAACAGGATGGATGGTCCGGCATGACCGGATGTTCATGATCGGGGGACTGCGATGACGCATGGAACATATCAAAGCCACGGGATGCAACGGCCACGGCGAATCGTGACAATGCTGACGGTTCTTGCTTTGAGCATATCGTTGGGCGCGTGCGGCACGGCAGGAGATCGGAAGCAAGAGCAGTCGTCACGGGGCCAGGCGTCCGCCATCAGCGGCGATGCGGACGCCAACGCCGCGGACGCGTCGTATCGGGACGAAATCGCAAAAATCAAGAACTCCGGTAGCACTGAAGCCGCCCAGATTCTCGAGGACGGCAAAATCACGGAAGAGGAGTTGGTCCAGCTCGGTTCCAGCTACGCGCAATGCCTGACCTCGAAAGGCATCACAGTGGACACCGGCGAGGCGCGATACCCCGGTGGGTCGATCAGCCCGTCCTACGGAGACGACGCGCTTGACAAGCGCAACTTGAGCGAAGATGAGATTGCCGCCACCAATGCCGCTGACGAAGCCTGCCAGAATGAGACCCAATACAAGAACATCGTCGACCTGTATCTGAGCCTCAAGGAGAATCCCGAGAACGTCGATAACGACCAACTCGCGCGCCAGCAGAACGACAAGACACTGGCCTGCCTGAAAAAACACGGCATCGTGGACGACTCCGTGACCGCCGACGCCTACGACGAGCTGGCGACGATGGGCGAATCCGGCGGAACGAGCTTCGATGACCTGATCGGCAAATACGCCCTCAAGGACAATCCCGCCTACGACAAACGCAAAGCGGCCATCATCGAACAATGTGGGGCATTGTGATGGCGGGCGGCAAAACACCCGTCAGAGCATGGTCGCATGTTCGGAACCGACGGACGGATGCGGATGGAAAGCGGCGGCCGGCGACGCGACGACGTCAGCCATTGGCCATGTCGGTCGTCGCGCTGTTGGTAGTCATCGCATTGGCGGCAGGCGTCGGATGCGGATTCCTGCTGGTCCGACCGGCCATACCCCAATCGTTGCGATCCTCAACGGCCTCCGGCTCGATCACTGCGGCGAAAAGCCGGTTCGATGATGCTCGAGACGTCACCGTCACGGTCCATACCGGAACGGGGCGCACCGTGGCCTCGCCCAAATCGGGCACCATCACCGCCTATGGTTGCGCGCCCGGACAAACCATCGATTCCGGAACAAGCTTCATCGCAGTGGATGAAGTGCCGCTGCTGTCGTTGCATACCGCCGTTCCGCCGTTCCGCGACCTGCAGTCCGGTATGCGAGGCCGCGACGTGGCGGCGCTGAACGCCGAGCTGCGACGGCTTGGATATGCGGCCCCCGACGGCGATGCGATGACCTGGGACACGATTCTCGCATACAATGCGCTCGCCGATACCGTCGGCGCGGCACGGCTGGTCAAGGACAACGGGTGGACGCTAGCCAAAGACGCTTACGTGTGGTTGGATGGGCAATCCGTGACGATCCGTTCCTGCGTTGCCGGCATCGGCGCATCAATCGACGTGAAATCCGAACTGTTGACCACCGATTCGCAATCGCAATCGGTATCCGTGACCATGCCGCAGGACGAGGTGGTCGCAGGAGATCGGGTGCTTGACGTGGACGGTCGAATGGTCGACATGCCGCAACAAACGACGGCAATCACCGACTCGTCGACGCTGGCTGCATTGCTGGGCAGCGACGCCTATCGGCAGGCGTCCGGCACAGCTGAGTCCTCCGAGAGCGCGTCGGATGGCGCGTCGGATGTGACCTTCACCCTGCAATGGCTCCTGAAAACTCCAATCGATGTATGGTCGCTGCCACCCACCGCTTTCTACGCGCAACATGATGAACAGGCCTGCGTGGTGTCCGATGGCAAGCCCGTCGCGGTCACCGTGATCGGCTCCCGTTTGGGGCGCTCAATGGCCACGGTCGATTCCGGAGTGGCATTGGGCAAAGTGCGCACGAATCCGCAAGGAGGCAAGCCATGCCGATGAGTGATCCCGTTGATTCCACGGGTCCTCTGATGAAGGGGGATGATGATCGGACGCCGGGAAAACTGGTGACGTTGCGCGATGTTGGGCACACATTCACTGGAGACACTTGGCTGTTCCGTTCGTTAAATGCTGACCTGCGGCCCGATCGCGTGTACGCGCTGGTGGGGCCTTCCGGTTCGGGCAAAAGCACATTGTTGTCCATACTGGCGGGATGGGTGAAGCCGTCGGAAGGATCCATTCAGCGGCTGAACATCGGGAAAACCAGCTGGGTGTTCCAAAATCCCATCGGAGTGGCGCGCCGAAGCGTGATCGACCATGTGACTCTGCCTTATCTTGCGCGGGGGTTGGATGTGCCGCAGGCGGAGGCATGCGCGCGCGAGCTGCTTGCCCAGTTCGGTCTGGCGGAGCGCGCGTCCAGCGAATACCGGGAGCTGTCCGGAGGAGAGGCTCAACGGCTCATGCTGGCGCGTGGCGTGGCGTCGGGCGCCGATCTGCTGCTGGTCGATGAGCCGACCGCGCAACTCGATGTACATACGGCGGATACGGTGAATGCGCGACTGGGCGCGTTGTCAAGACAGGGCATGATCGTGGTGGTCGCCACGCATGATCATCGCACGCGCGACGCCGCCACCGATGTCATCGATTTGGAGGATTACCAATGAAACCGATGCGGTTGAAAGCGGTGCTGCGTGAGACTTGGCGCAACGTCGCCACTGGTACGAGCCGATGCGCGCTTATCTGGCTGCTGCTGTCGATATGCGCGGTCGCATGCATGTGCGCAGACCTGACGCAGATGACGGGGTTGATCGGCGATGCCCGGAAATGGAAGGAATCAGGTGCCTCCACCTATGCGATCACTTTGCAGGGAGGAATCGACGGCGCGGCCTGCGAAGGGCTGCGTTCCGCGAACGGAGTGTTGGGCGCCGCCGCCCTCCGGCAGTCGTCCGACCGCGTGCGCATCGCGTCATTGCCCGCGACCGAGATTCCGACATACGAGGCAAGCGCACATGTCGCGCAGGTATTCGCGGCGACAGGGATACGGAAGGACAATTCCGGTGTGATCATGTCGACGGCTGTGGCGCGCACGTATGGCGCGCATGCCGGCACGGTGCTGCCGCTCGTCGGTGGCGCACGCATGCGTGTTTCCGCGACGTTCGATTGGCCAAGCGACGGAAGGCAACCAACATACGGCTATGCGATTATCTCGCCCGGCAACGATACCAAGGCCTATGACACCTGTCTGGTCCGTGCGTGGCCGGTTCCCGACGGTATCGAAAGCCTGCTGCGTGTCTCCATTCGCGCCGATGCCGAATCCGGTGTCGGCGCCGCTGCGAGCTCCACCTCTGCCGGGACGAGTGGAAGCAACGAAACGCCGCATGCGAAAATCAGCCGGATCAATACCATGCTGGGGTCGCATATGCCTGGCCCGGCGGATTTCGATGCCCGCATCACCCGGTATGCGCCACTGTTGATGTTCGTCATCGCAATGGCGTTGGGGTTCGCATCGGTTTGCATGCGCAGAATCGAGATAGCGAGCGCGTTGCATGCGGGGTATCCGAAAACCGCGATGCTGCTGCAGCTGTTTTTGGAGACGCTGGCCACGGTGGCGGCGTCTTGCGTGGCATGTCTGCCGGTTGTCGCGATCGTGCCGCTCATATTGACCGGATCCGGTGACGCGATGCCGGTTGTCGCGATGCTATGCCGTGTTCCGGGCGCCATGTCGGTCGGGATGCTTGCCGGGACTGCGGTTGGGGGTATGACGATCCGCGAACGGCAGTTGTTCGCCTATTTCAAGGCACGCGCATGACGTGTGCCGTGTCCTTGAGAGATGCTTCGCCGGCTGTTCGTTGCCGCATCGCGGCAGACCAACGGTTAGAGTGGATGACGTTGATATTGAACCGACTAGGCGGCTGGAGGCGTCGGATGCGATTCGATTTTTCGGGAACGACGCCATTGTTCCGGCAGGTGGCCGAACAAATCAGCGAAGCTATCGTCTCCGGTGCCTTCGCGGAAGGCGAACAGGTGCCCAGCACCACCGAGATCTCGTCCACGTATGCGATCAATCCCGCCACGGTGCTCAAAGGCATGAATCTCCTGGTCGATCAGGGTCTGCTGGAGAAAAGACGCGGCCTTGGCATGTTCGTCACCACGGGAGCACGGGAGAAGGCTCGTGACGCCAAACGCGAGGAACTGCTCACCACGCGGGTCGTCGAACTCGTCGCGCAGGCAAAGGCGCTTGGCATCAGCTGCGAACAACTACAGCGCATCATCGGAAGGACCTATCGATGAGTCTGGTCATCAGCGATCTGAGCAAGAGCCGTCATGGAACGTCCCTGCTCAACGGAGTGAATCTGGAATTACGGAGCGGTGCGATACATGGTCTGTTCGGGCGCAATGGTGCCGGCAAAAGCACATTGCTGAACATCATCGCGAACCGACTCGTGGCCGATGCCGGCAGTGTGTCGTTCGACGGCAACCGTATGACGGATGGCGGCGGCATGTGGGAACGTCTCATGCTGATGGACGAGACTTGGCCATATCCTGTCGAATGGCGTCTGCGATCGGTGTTCCGTCTGATCTCGCGGCGATACGGCGGATTCGATGATGTGTTGGCGGGGCGTATGATGCAGGCTTTCGGGCTGCGGCCTGATGCTCGTTTCATGAGACTGTCCACCGGTCAGCGTGGCGCGGCGAAGCTGGTTGCCGCGCTTTGCGCGCCGACCGATATCGTGTTGCTTGATGAAGCGACTGATGGTCTTGACGCTGCGGCCCGTGACCTGTGTTACCGCTTCGTGATTGAGTCGTATGGCGACAGACCTCGCACCATGATCATATCCACCCATCTCATAACGGAGGTGGAGGGACTGGTCGAACATGCCGTGGTCCTCGACCATGGGCGGGTGCTGGAATCCTTCGACATGAACGAGTTGGCACAACGTGGGCGGATGCTGTCGGGGCCGGTCGGATCGGTGCGGCGGTACTTGGCCGACAATGGTTTGCGTACGCTGTCGGAAACCGTTCTCGGTGGTCTGCTGACTGTCGGCGTGCGTGGCGTGCCATCTGCACCGATGCCGGAGGACGTTGTCATGAGGTCTTTCGATCTCAATGAGTATGTCATCCAGATTACCGGCATGGACAAGGGGTATGCGTCATGATGGATGAAGTGAAAGGCTTGTCGGCCGGGATGCGGTTCGCGCTGACAAGGCAGCTTGCCGCGCGTTGCGTCGTGTTGATGGCGTACGTGTTGGCCGGTTATTGCGTGCCGTGGCTGTGGGGTCTGATTTTGGCCTTGGTATCCGGAGGTCATTATGTGGTGGAATACCATGTGCTTGGCCCGACGTTGGTGATGTGCGCGGTTCTGACGGCGGTTCCGGCTGTCAGTGGCTTTCGTTCCCTGATATCCATGGGCGTGGGCCGGGCCGTGTATTTCTGGACCGAGATGTTCGCCAATCTTTGCTTCTCCCTTGCCTGCTCGGTGGTCATGACGTTGGGGTTCGTGCTGACGCCGAACCATGATGCCGATATCCTCATCACGTTCCGTGTCGGCAGTGACCTGCAGTGGCTGGCTTGTGTGCCACTATCCGATTCATTCGGACGATTGCGATTCCTGAACCGTGATCTGGGCGGTTCATACGCGGCCATGAGAACAGGCGTGCGAGGCGATACGGCCAATCCGATGCTGCTGTTCCTGGCGCTGTTCCTGTTGACCGCCTCGGTGGCGATTCTGGGTCAATGCGTCGGGGAACTGCTGGCGCAGGTCAATCGGTACGGGGCAATCGCCCTGGCGGTGTCGGCATGCATAGCATGGGTCGCGCGTCCATGGCTGTTGAACAGAACCGCCACCGATGTCAATCCGATGATATGGAAACTGCTCGAGGCACTGCGGGGACGCTGGTGTCTGATGTGGCGTGAGGGGCAAGCGGCGTCCGCGGCGATGTACGGAACGTCCAACGAGCGTCTCGTATACGATCAGGCCTACACGTTCTGGCCGATGATGGTGCTTTTCGTAGGTGTGATGATCTTCGGCAACTTGTTGTGCTGGCTGTTGATCCGGCGTCGTGAGGTGCGTGTTCCGCAGTTGCTGCCGGTATGGTGGTGACGATGCTCGGCATGGGCAACACGCCGATGTCCACGTCCGTGCTATCGTATGAGCCATGTTCAATTTCTCATGTTGTTGCTGTCGCTGACCAACCGCCCGAGGGGCGCGTGG
>UMIM01032989.1_pt1 | contig 10321 bp, 7 predicted proteins | sample 1965831 | NCBI WGS metagenome assembly UMIM01 (sample SAMEA4836125, study PRJEB28245) | human gut metagenome | biome: gut microbiome; material: fecal sample | place: Denmark | collected 2008 | reverse complement strand
CCATCAAAGTCGGAACAAAAGCACCGCAGGCAGCCGGAAAAATCCACACCGATTTCGAGCGCGGATTCATCAAAGCCGAGGTTGTCAATTATCAGGATCTGCTCGACTGCGGTTCCTACGCAGGAGCAAGAGAGAAAGGCCTTGTGCGTATGGAAGGAAAAGATTACATTGTCCGCGACGGCGATGTCATCCTGTTCCGTTTCAACGTTTAACACCAGTAGACAAGAAGTCCCCCGCTTCTAAAGCAGTGGGATGAATTGTTAAAAGAAACATAACGGCAGTGGCGGGCGGAGAGAAATCGGTATCCTCCACTGACATGAGGCAGGTCACAGTCGAACTATTTTCGACATGTCAGACTCCGTGAAAATACCGACTGTGAGTTGAAACAATGAACTGAAAATCAGAGAGAATAAAATCTATGGATATGGAAATTAATTTCCCCAATCTCGGGATTTATCTCGATCATGTGGGAAAAAACATCAGTATTTTCGGATTTTCCATTGCCTATTACGGCATCGTGATCGTAACCGGTATGATGATTGCGATCTGGATTGCCCAAAGAGAGGCAAAGCGGACGGGGCAGAACCCGGAGCAGTACCTCGATCTTGCGATGATCGGCATCGCAGCCGGTATTCTCGGGGCGCGGATTTACTACGTTATATTTGCCTGGGACTATTATAAGGATGATCTTTTGAGTATTTTCAACATCCGCCAAGGCGGACTTGCCATCTACGGCGGCATCATCGGTGCCTGCATTGCGGTGGTGATTTACAGCAGAAAGAAGAAACAGAACTTCAGCCTTCTGATGGATACCGCGAGCATGAGCATCGTGTTCGGTCAGATTATGGGACGGTGGGGAAATTTCTTTAACCGTGAGGCATTCGGTGACTACACTAACAACCTGTTTGCAATGCAGCTTCCGGTTTCCGCGGTCCGTGCCAATGAAATCACACAGAAAATGTGGGATCATGTGGTGACGGTAAACGGCGTCGAGTATATTCAGGTGCATCCCACCTTTTTATATGAAAGTTTATGGAATGTGGGTGTCCTGCTTTTTCTTTTCTGGTTTCGGAAAAGAAAAAAATTTAACGGCGAAGTGTTCCTGATGTACCTGATAGGATACGGCCTTGGAAGAATCTGGATCGAGGGACTCCGCACCGACCAGCTTCTGCTTCCGGTGGTGGGACTTCCGGTTTCCCAGCTCCTTTCGGGGTGCCTTGTGGTGGGATGTACCATCTTGGTGGTATGGAAACGAAAAAAATTATCATTCGGTGGGGAGACAGCCCATTCTTAAGGATAAAACCAGTGAAAAAAACAGAATAAAAATACAGAAAAGGGGAAAACCGGCAAAAAAGGTTTTCTCTTTTTTGATACAAAATTGGTATAAAAAAGGCGGAAAATGCGCATAAAAATGTTGCATTTTGGGGAAAATCTTAAAAATGAAATAGAAAAAAGACCTTGCTATTTTCCCTGAGTTGATATAGAATAAAAACATAAGTGGTAGAAAGTGGTGAAAAGTGGTGCGTTGTGGAGCGGATGTGGCAGTCCGGCTGCGGCGCGATACATGAAGTGGTGCGTGGGGAGACCGCCATTTCAGGTGATAAGAGGGTTTTCATTATGTTCATGGGAGAGTACAGTCATACGATTGACGCGAAGGGAAGATTGATCATACCGTCCAAGTTCAGAGAACAGCTGGGAGAAGAGTTCGTACTGACGAAGGGATTGGACGGATGCCTTTCCATTTACCCAAACGACGAATGGGCTGCCTTTGAAGAGAAGCTGAGAGCCTTACCACTTACAAACAAAAACGCCAGAACTTTTTCCCGTTTCTTTGTAGCAGGTGCTACGTCATGTGAACTGGACAAGCAGGGGAGGATTCTCGTACCGGCAACGCTGCGGGAATTTGCTGGTCTGGAAAAAGATGTAGTCCTTACCGGAAATATCAACCGGATTGAAATCTGGAGCAAGGAAAAATGGAACGAAAACAGCAATTATGATGATATGGATGCCATCGCCGAATCAATGGAAGAGATGGGCATTGTGATCTGATCTGTTTCGTTGGGATACAGGAGATGACCATGGAATTTTCGCATACATCAGTATTACTGAATGAAACCATTGAAAACCTTAAGATAAAACCGGACGGAATCTACGTGGACGGGACGTTGGGAGGCGCTGGACATTCCAGTCATATATGTGAGCGCTTATCTGCCACGGGGAGATTAATAGGCATAGATCAGGACGAAGCTGCGATAGCTGCTGCGGGTAAACGCCTGGAACCATTTCAGAACCAGGTCACGATTATCCGCAGCAATTATTGCGATATGGTTCCGCGTCTTGCCGAAATCGGAGTCACCGGGGTAGACGGAATCCTGCTGGATCTTGGAGTTTCATCCTATCAGCTGGATAATGCAGAGCGTGGATTCACATACCGTGAGGATGTTCCGCTGGATATGCGGATGGATCAGAGAAATGCTCTTTCCGCGTACGAAGTCGTGAACGATTACAGTGAAGAGAATCTTTCGCGTATTCTCCATGAATATGGAGAAGAGCGTTTTGCAAGAAAAATTGCACACAATATATGCGTAAGCCGGCAGCAGGCGCCGATTCGAACAACTGGGGAGTTAATCGAAATCATCAAGCGCTCGATTCCGGCAAAAATAAGGGCGACGGGCGGCCATCCGGCCAAGAGAACCTTTCAGGCAATCCGTATCGAAGTGAACCAGGAACTTACCGTTCTGTCGGAGTCACTGGACGGCATGATTGATCTCTTAAATGACGGTGGAAGACTTTGTGTCATCACCTTTCATTCTCTGGAAGACCGTATCGTAAAAAACATTTTCAGAAAAAACGAGCATCCATGTACGTGTCCGCCGGAATTTCCGGTCTGCGTATGCGGAAAGAAGTCCAAGGGAACCGTAGTAACTCGGAAACCGATCTTGCCGGGAGAAGAGGAAATGGAAACAAATCCCCGTTCCAAGAGCGCAAAACTGCGCGTCTTTGAACGAAAAGTGTGACGGCTCGGCACGAAGGAGACAGAGAAGTTATGGCCAGACGGGCAGATGGAAGGGTAAATTCGACAGATAGAACGAAACGTTATACGCCAGATACGTTTGAGGACGGAAGTGCGGTACGGCGTCTTGCAGCACAGCCGCAGGAAGCACCAAAAGAAGCACGGCCTCTGAAATCGGGTGTGAGCAGCCAGACAAGAAGAAACCGGGCACGGGCGACACAGATCAGCGCGGGCTACGCTGTTTTTCTTGCCATTGTCTGCACACTGTGTATCGCGGCGTGTGTTGCGTATGTCAAGTTGCAGACCGTGGTTACCACGCAGGCGGAAGACATTACCAGCAAAGAAAAAGAATTGAGCGATCTGAAGGCGGACAATGACGCCTATTACAATACAACGGTTGCCTCCGAAGATCTTGAGGCAGTCAAAGAAGCAGCACAGAACCGGCTCGGCATGAAATATGCAGATGAGTCCCAGGTAATTTATTTCGATGATTCAGAAAACAGCTATGTGAGACAGTATCAGGATGTTCCGGATGCGAAATAGGTGAAAACGTGAGTAAACAGAAAAAAAATAAAAAACGAAGCGGGGCATTCCGGAGACGGAAGACAAGTGGGCGTATGAGCAGAAAACTGGTAGCACTCTTTTTGGGAGTGATGCTGGTTTTTGTTGCTTTAGCGATTGACATTACGTATGTGAATGCCACAAAGGGAGAAAAATACGAAAGACAGGTTTTAAGCCAGACGCAGCAGTCCTACGACAGCAGGACAATTCCATTCCAGCGGGGAAGTATCACCGACCGGAACGGAACGATTCTGGCAACGAGTGAGAAGGTTTACAACGTTATTCTTGACTGTAAACTTGCCAATACGACGGTAAAAGATGAAGAAAAGAACGATACCCATCCGTACGTCGATCCGACCGTAGCGGCACTGGTCGAATACTTCGGACTCGATGAGACGGATATCCGGGATCGTCTGACCGGCGAAACGACAAAAGAAAGCCAGTACCAGGTTCTCGCCAGAGAGGTCTCGATGGACGCAAAAAAAGCGTTTGAGACCTATGTGGACGAGTACGCGGACAAAAAGAACAAGGAGCTCGATGAGAACGAGCAGGCGGAAAAAGCATACCGTGCCAACATCCGCGGCGTCTGGTTCGAGGAATCCTACCACAGAACGTATCCGTTAAATTCACTTGCCTGCGATCTGATCGGCTTTACGTATTCAGGAGACACGGCAGACTGGGGAGTCGAAGGGTATTATTCCAGTATCTTAAATGGCGTGAATGGCCGCCAGTTCGGCTATTACAACGAAGATGCGGATATGGAACAGACGATCATCGAGGCGCAGCCGGGCAAAAACGTGGTTACGACGATTGATGTAAATATTCAGAAGATCATCCGCACGGCGATCGAGAATTACAATGAGCGGATTTATGTCCAGAACGGCGCGGACGAATCGGACACTGAGACGAACCGTCAGACAAAAGCGGCAAAGAATATCGGCGTTGTCGTGATGGATCCGAACAATGGAGAGATTCTTGGTATGGATTCTTCCGACTGGTATGACCTGAACAATCCAAGAGATCTGACACCGTTCTATTCGCAGGAAGAAATTGATGCGATGAACGATAACGAGACAATGGAGGCTTTGAGTGCCATATGGAAAAACTACTGTATTTCCGATGCATACGAGCCAGGTTCCACGGCAAAACCGATGAACGTGGCGGCGGCATATTCCCTCGATGTAATCGATGATGATACCCTGTTTGACTGTGAGGGGTTTGAGACGATTGCAGGGCAGATGATCCGCTGCGGAGCTTATCCGGGAACACATGGCGTACAGACACCGGCCGATGTACTGAAAAACTCCTGCAACGCTGGTATGATGCAGATCGGACAGAAGATGGGAGCAGCGGAATTTCTCCGCTATCAGGATATTTTCGGTTTCGGCAGTCTGACAGGAATTGACCTGCCGGGTGAGGCGTACGGCCTGGTTCACACGGAGGATACCATGGGACCGACCGAGCTTGCAACGAGTACATTCGGACAGGGCTACACCGTGACGATGGTACAGCAGGCAGCTGCGTTTTCCTCCCTGATCAACGGAGGCAATTATTACCAGCCGCATGTGATGAAGACGATCACGGACAGCACAGGAGCCGTTGTTGAGAGCAATGAGCCGAATCTGGTGCGTCAGACGGTTTCCGCGGAAATCAGCGATAAAATGAGAAGTTTCCTCCAGGGAGTCGTGACCGATGGAAGCGGCCAGAGTGCAAAGGTTGCCGGTTACACGATGGGAGGAAAAACAGGTACCGCACAGAAGTATCCGCGAGGCAATGGAAAATATCTTGTTTCCTTTATCGGATTTGCACCGGTAGAAAACCCGAAAGCTGTTGTTTACGCGATTGTGGACGAGCCGGATGTAGAAAATCAGGCGAACAGTGTGCTGGCACAGGAGATCGTAAAAGAGATCTACACAGAACTGCTGCCGTATTTGAACGTATTCCCGGATGATACGGACGGTGTGACGGGCGAAGGCTCCGAGACCGGAACGGATGATCCAAACGTAGCGGCACCGGTACAGGAAGACGATACGGAAAACAGTGCTGAAAACAGCAATATCGAGAACGGCGGTCTGACAAACGCCGAGCTGGATCTCATCAATGAAGAGTAAAAAAACATAAAAAACAAAAGACATAACCCCATAGCAGTTTCCATATAGTGTTATCATAATGGATTCGGCTATGGGGTATTCTATGCGTAAAAACAAAACGTATCACCGGAAAAAGACGGTTCTTCTGTGGGTACTCTGCATGGGAATGATGGTCGGACTTGCCGGGCGGCTGGTGTATCTGTGTGTGTTCCGGTCCGTCTATTATTCCGAGAAGGCGGATGATCTGCACGAGCGGGAGCGCGGGATCAAGGCGGCGCGCGGCCGGATTCTTGATGCAAACGGGGAAGTTCTCGCGGCAAACCGCACGGTCTGTACGATTTCCGTGATCCACAGCCAGATCGAGGAGCCGGAGGCGGTGATTGCGATGCTGGTAAAAGAGCTTGGAATTTCGGAGGAGACGGCGCGGAAACGCGTGGAGAAGCGGTCTTCAATCGAGCGTGTCAAGACGAATGTGGACAAGGAGACGGGTGATACCATCCGGTCGTACGGATACGCGGGGGTAAAAGTGGATGAGGATTTCAAGCGGTATTACCCCAAAGGGAAGCTGGCGTCGCGCGTTATCGGCTTCACCGGAGGCGATAATCAGGGCATCATCGGACTGGAGGTGGAATATGAGGAAATTTTAAAAGGAATCAACGGAAAAATCCTGACGACAACGGATGCGCGCGGGATTGAGCAGAACGGCATCGGGGAGAGCCGCCAGGAGCCGGTGGCGGGAAGAGGCTTAAAGGTCAGCCTGGATGTCAATATCCAGGCGTACTGCCAGCAGGCAGCGGAAAAGGCGATGGCAGAAAAACAGGCGGACAGCGTCTCGATTCTTCTTATGAATCCGCAGAACGGAGAAATCTATGCCTGTGTCAATGTGCCGGAGTTCGACCTCAACGATCCGTTCACGCTGAAGCAGGATACAACGGGACTTTCGGAAAAAGAAATTCAGGATCTGCTGAACCAGATGTGGAGGAATGCCTGCATCAACGATACGTACGAGCCGGGATCTACCTTTAAGATCATCACGATGTCGGCGGGGCTTTCGGAGGGCGTTGTGTCGCCGAACGATTCGTTTTTCTGTCCCGGCTACAAAATCGTGGAGGACCGCCGGATCCACTGCCACAAGCGGACGGGACACGGAGCCGAAAACTTCGTGCAGGGCGCGCAGAACTCGTGCAACCCGGTGTTCATTGAAGTGGGGCTGCGGCTCGGTGTGGAAAAGTTCTGTGATTACTTCCGGAATTTCGGCCTGATGGAAAAGACGGGGATCGATCTGCCGGGCGAGGCATCGACGATTATGCACAAGGAGGAAAACATCGGAGAGGTTGAGCTTGCGACGATGGCATTCGGCCAGTCCTTCCAGATCACGCCGATCCGCCTGGCGGCGACGGTCTCTGCGCTCGTCAACGGTGGAAAAATGGTGACGCCGCATGTCGCAACGGATGTGCTCGATGAAGAAGGAAATGTCGTAAAGCATCTGAAATTTCCGGAAAAAGAAGGGGTTCTTTCGGAAGAAACTTCCAGGACGGTGCGCGAAATTCTGGAAAGCGTCGTTTCAGAAGGGTCTGGAAAGAATGCGTACCTCGAGGGATATTCCATCGGCGGAAAGACGGCAACCTCGCAGACACTTCCGCGGAGCGCCAACCGCTATATTTCCTCATTCCTCGGCTTCACCCCGGCGGAGCATCCGACGGTGCTGGGGCTTTGCATTATCCGCAATCCGCAGGGCGTCTACTACGGCGGAACGATCTGCGCGCCGGTGATCCGCGATATCTTTTCCAATGTACTTCCGTATCTCGGTATTGGACACAATTCTCAGGAAACCTGAGAACTGTGTCCTTCGCAGCTCTCATTTAAAGTTTTGCTTCGCAAAAGGAGGGCTGCTCACACCTGAATCACTTTCTTACGCAGCGAAACAGCAAGTGTTTCACTGCTGAGCGAACCGTAACTTGGATTATAAAAGAAGGTTGCGAAACAGAACAAAAAGCTATATACTGAATAGGCTGGAGAAAATATTTTGACATGCCTGTTCCGTACACAATCCGTACAAAAAGGAAGAGGTGCGTCTATGAAAAGAGAAATGATCCTGCCGGTTCTTCTTTCCTTTGGCATCAGCCTGGCGCTGGGGCCGGTTCTGATCCCGTTTCTGCGAAAAGTCAAAGCGGGGCAGAAGGAGCGGGAAGAGGGTGTGCCAAGCCACCAGAAAAAAGCGGGAACCCCGACGATGGGCGGCGTGATGTTTCTGGCGGCGTTTACCGCAGTTTCCCTCCTTTTCCGGAAAGAGGGAGCGGAAGTGGTTCCGGTGCTGTTTCTGACGCTTGGTTTTGGCCTGATCGGCTTTCTCGATGACTATCTGAAAGTCGTGCTGCACCGCAGCGACGGGCTGTACCCGAAGCAGAAAATGGCACTGCAGGCAGTGATTACAGCAGTCTTTCTGTGGTATTTGGCGCGTTTTTCCGGAATTTCCCTCCGGATGCGCATTCCGTTCCTTCCAGGCAAAGAGCTGGATGCAGGGATTTTTACGATTCCGTTTCTCGCCTTTGTGATTCTTGGAACGGTCAACGGTGTCAACTTTACCGACGGCCTTGACGGACTGGCGGCGAGTGTGACGATTTTAAATGCTGTTTTCTTTTCCGTGGCATCGATCGGCCTCGGAAACGGTGTTTCCCCGTCCCCGCTTGCGGTTATCGGGAGTCTGCTGGGGTTTCTGGTATTCAATGTATTTCCTGCCCGCGTCTTTATGGGCGATACAGGAAGTCTGGCACTCGGCGGTTTCGTCTCGGGAATGGCGTGTTTCTTACGTCTCCCCTTATTTCTGCCGCTTGTGGGATTCATTTATATGATGGAGATTCTCTCTGTGATCCTGCAGGTGTCATTCTTCAAACTGACGAAGGGAAAACGGATCTTCAAGATGACGCCGATCCATCACCATTTCGAGCTGATGGGCTGGTCGGAGACACAGATTGTGACGGTGTTTGCTACAATCACAGCGATATTATGCCTGATCGCATTGATGGGGCTTTAAAATATGGAGGTAATCAAACATGATTTTCGCAGGAAAAAAAGTACTGGTTTTCGGAACCGGAAAGAGTGGAATTGCAGCGGAGGATCTGCTGCACAAGAAAGGTGCTTCTGTCGTTCTTTACGATGGAAATGACAAACTCGAAAAAGAAGAAATCTTAAAAAAATTAGAGAGCCGTGACAGCGTGGAAGTTGTCTTAGGCGAGCTCCCGGAGGAGATGCTCGACAGCCTTGATCTTGTCGTTTTAAGCCCGGGCGTTCCGACGGATCTGCCGGTTGTCCTTAAAATGAAAGAAAAAGAGATCCCGGTCATCGGTGAAGTGGAGCTGGCGTATCAGGTAAGCCGCGGAAAAGTGCTTGCGATTACCGGTACCAACGGAAAGACCACCACAACATCGCTGCTCGGCGAGATCATGAAAGCATATCAGCCGGAAGTAAAAGTGGTCGGAAACATCGGAACCCCGTACACATCCGCAGCACTCGACACGACAGATGATACCGTAACGGTTGCCGAGATCAGCAGCTTCCAGCTGGAAACCATCAAAGAGTTCCATCCGGCGGCAAGTGCGATCACAAACATTACCGAGGATCATCTGAACCGCCATCACACGATGGAAGAGTATATCCGCGTGAAAGAGTGTATCACCGAAAATCAGACGATGGATGATCTCTGTGTGCTGAATTATGAGGACGAAATCCTGCGCCCGTTCGGCGAGAAACTGATGGCAGAGAAGAAAGTACAGGTGATGTACTTCTCGAGTCTGCGTGCGTTAAAGGACGGCATCTATTATCAGGACGGCGAAATCCGCATTGCAAAGAACGGCGAGACGGAGCTTCTGACCAGAACCGACGACTTAAAACTGCTCGGCCTACATAATTTTGAAAACGTCATGGTTGCTTCTGCGATGGCACTTCATGCAGGCGTGCCGATGGAAACTGTCCGCAAAGTCATTCAGGAGTTTGCAGGGGTAGAGCACCGCATCGAGTATGTCTGCGAGAAGGACGGCGTGGCATATTACAACGATTCCAAGGGAACGAATCCGGATGCGGCCATCAAAGGCATCCAGGCGATGAACCGCCCGACTCTGCTGATCGGCGGCGGCTACGACAAGCAGTCCACCTACGAAGAGTGGATTCAGGCATTCGATGGAAAGGTACGCTTCCTGGTTCTGATCGGAGATACGAAAGAGAAGATCGCAAAAGCGGCAAGAAGCGTCGGATTCAACGACATTATCATGGCAGACAACTTAAAAGAAGCCGTACAGATCTGCCACGACAAGGCAAATGCAGGGGATGCGGTTCTTCTTTCCCCGGCCTGCGCAAGCTGGGATCAGTTTAAGAGCTACGAGCAGCGCGGTGAGCTGTTTAAGGAGTACGTAAGAGCACTGTAAAAACGTCATATCAGGAAACTATCCCGCATAAGCTGAAAAAGAGCGAACGGCGGGTGTGGCGCGGATGCGGAAGGAAAAAGAGAAAAAAATAGATGGGACGCTGCTGGTGACGGTATGGATTCTGCTTGGCCTTGGCCTTGTGATTCTGTACAGCGCCAGCGCGTATAACGGCCGGGTCAGATTCCATGACCCGGCTTATTATTTCAAGAAGCAGCTCTTTGCAAGTGCGCTCGGTG
>UMIM01054068.1_pt1 | contig 10341 bp, 7 predicted proteins | sample 1965831 | NCBI WGS metagenome assembly UMIM01 (sample SAMEA4836125, study PRJEB28245) | human gut metagenome | biome: gut microbiome; material: fecal sample | place: Denmark | collected 2008 | reverse complement strand
CATCCGACAGACTCGCCGCCCTTTTCTGAAGAGAATGACATTCCGGCACCCATCATACCAGTTACAAAATCGGGAGATGTAAGAAAAGGAGATATGATACCGCCAAGAAGTTTCATCAAAAACTCCGTCCGGTCAGGCGCATCCTTACGAAGAAGCGTCTTCAACGATTTTAATGCAGAAAATACATTTTTATCAGACGGCGTTTTATCATCGAACGAACGGATCACATCATACACATATTGTTCAGCCTGTCTGGCTACCTCATACCGTAGCGAGTTCAGCGAGTTATCTACCGAGGATTTCCACCCCGACCCTACTTCATCCGAGCAGGTAATCGTAGCCTGGCACAAGTCGTTCAACTTGCGCTGCACCTTGGTAATACGTGTATCCTTGTATCCTCCGGTAGAACCGAAATACTGTTCTGAAAGCAGACGCACGTTCCATCCGATGCGGAGCGGTGTATTATTCTTTTCTATGTAGTTCCGGTCAGTAGTTCCGGTGTATTTGTTCGGGTCAAAGCTGTAGGTATTCAGGAAGTCATCTACCGCAAGCTTGTATTGCTGTTCCGCTGCGGTGATGTATTCCTGCGGCATGGCGAAGTTCCATGGTATATACTTGTCACCTGGATTTGGTACAATCACACCTCCAGGAATCTGAGTCGTATCATCCGGATATACGTTGATGATTTCCCACTCCCGTGTGTCTTCATGCCATGCCGCCTGGAAAGAACCGTCAGTTCCACGTCCTGCCAGCTCGCCAGTCTGGAACTGTAACATATAGTCCAGATCCGGAATCTCGTAGTCTTTCGGATTCCAGTTCATGCCGTTGTCCTTGAAGTAATATACGGTGTACTTCCGTCCTTCCTCGCTGGTTTTATCTTCCGTACGTACAGATGAAACAGTACCCACATACTGAGGATATATCTCAGCAAACGCAGCTTCTTCCGTTTCTTCCTTCACGCCGTACAAGTCTACGTTCTTGTCCACATATATTTCCCGGCTTGGAAGTTGCAGACGGGAATATCCGTACTTTGTCGCATCAATATTGCGTGTGCTGCCCAACGGGAACAGACGGGTAAAGAATTTCACTTCCCCGTTATCTTCCTGTGCCAGATTGGTAAGTCCTTGAAGGTAGCCAAGCTCCACCACTTCCCCACGTTCAGCTTTGCAGAGATTAATCACATAACCGTCTGCCCACATTTCAGTGCCGAATGTGGCGGCGATGCCATTGCTGCCGAAAGCCGCATCCCAGCACTTCACATTCCGGTAATCAATCACCTTGTTTTCGGCGGTAATAACCGTTCCGATGCTCCACAGATTTCCACCGGCACGGCGGTTCATGTTATCAATCCACAACTGAAGGTGTTCACGAGGCCCACCGTCGTAACTGAATTCAGAAGTGGTCTCGCCTTCCTGGAACAGCATCAGTGTATCTTCCGCATCATGTATCGGTGCATAGAACTTCACGCTGTATTCATAAGTCTGTGTGTTCTTTTGTTTCGGACGATAGCGTGACTTTACCTTGTAGCGAACGCCTTCCACCTCGATGTAGTCATCCACATCCAGCGGCACGTATTCGGTATGGGTGAAGGATGCAGATACGCTGCATTCTCCACCGATTTCTTCCGTGACACTGGAAGAAGAGTTCGGGCTGGCTGTCAGTCGGAGGTTGTTGGCTTTATCGTATATTTTCAGTTCCATTTAAACAGTGTTTAATCAATTACTAAATAGAAGGCTGCGGCTCCATGAATTTTACGGAAAACAGCACATAGAACCGGTCTCCTTCGTAACTTTCGTACCATTCCGGATCTGCCGGCATATCCTGGTAAACCATATTGTAGGTTCGGTAATTCTTCACGGCGATTGCAAGCATACCCGACGTGATGAGCGTCATCATGCGCTGGTATTTGTCCAGTCGGTCGGATGCGGAGTTTCCACGAAGCCAGAACTGCAATGTACGTTCGATGCTGCACAGCTTCACGTTCGGGTTCTGGGGAAGCTCTACCCCGTTCCGTTCCCGGAAGTCTACGGTGGTAATATCCTTCGCCTTTGGCATCCGCAGCAGGGCATCCATGTTCACGTGTCCGCCTGCTTCCGTTTCGCCCAGGAAGGCACCGTATTCCCTCCATGCGTCCGTTCCGTTGATTGTAAGGTATCCAGTCAGGTCCACTTTTCAGTTAATAATTAATAGTTAAAAATTAAGCTACTTCAGCTGTATTCCGTTCAATTTCATATCACTCAATATATCGTGTATCTCCACCAGATGTGCCGTGTGCCCGGCTATGGTGGCCAGCGTCTGGCTGTCCTGCTTCTGCGTGTTTCGGATTTCCTGCACAAACTTGTCCGTATTGGCCAGATGCGTCTGCATGTTCCTGCCTATACCTTCAAAAGTGGATATACTGTCCTGGCTCATGGTGGTCAGTGCACCACTGCTGGGTGACTGGCTGCTTCCGGAATCCGCAGATGAAGATTCCCAACCGAAATCTTTCATTATCTGTTCCCTTTCTGCCAGCATATCATTAATAATATCCTGATATTTGTTTCTTAATATACCGGCTTCATCTTTGGTCAGTTCACCTCCTGATTCTGCTTTTGTAGCCCATGTGTCATATAATTCCTGAATTTGCTGTTTGTATTTTCCAGCAATCAGAGAAGAGAATATGGCGTTCTGAAGGTATTTTTCAAAATTGTCTGCAAAATCCTGGTTGGTAGCATCCAAATCCGACAGCATGCTCACAAAGCTGTCACGGAATTCATCAAAGCTTACCCCGGTAAATGCTTCTTTCTCCTGTTCGGCAATTTCCTGCAACTGTTCGCTATACTTGTCAATATTCTGAATGTAGGTCACAAACTCAGAGTTGACAGCGGTCAGTACCGACACAAACTTTTCGTCTTGAAGAACTTTACCTATGACATCCGCATCCAAATTAATTACGTCACCAAATTCACGTATATTCTCTCCTGTTAATTGTGAAAGTCTTGCCCAGTCAGAGCTACCCATTCTTTCGTTTACTCTGTATCCTAATGAATGGCTGAACATACTTGACCCGCTTCCAGAAAGAGAATGCATCAACTGCCGCTGGCGTTCAATCTGCACGTCTACCAGTTTTTTAGCTTCCTCGGCTGCTTTCTGAGCTTCTACACCATAATCAATGTCGATATATTGCTGTTTCTTGGAGATAAGCGAATCCCAAATGTCAATCAGCCCTTCATACTTTGATTTAAGGTTTTCATACCCCGAATAATCGGCACCTCCGAAACCAAACAGTCCGGCTATCGTATTGCCTATTCCAGTCAATATACTAACTGACCCTGTAATAGCACTGAATGGTTTTGTCAAATCAATGCTTTCCAGTCCACTCATTACCTGGCTGACTCCGTTCAATGTCTCACTCACCGCTTCCGGAACTTTTACGCCAAAGTTTCCTAACATATCCACTATGTCGTTTCCGGCATTGACGATAGCCATTCCTTTCTGCCCGATGGAATGGGCCGCATCCGTCAGACTCTTCTGGGCACTGTATCGTTTATCCTGGGCAGCACGAAGTCTTTCCTCTGCTTCTGCCTGAGTAATCAGCTTACGTGTAAGGGCTCCGGTTGCTTCGTCATATTCTTCCACGATAACACTTCCGCCGACTTGCGCCTGTTGAAGAAGGCTCTGAGCAGAACGTACTTCCTCCATCGCAGACTTGTAATCTTCGTACCCCTTCTTCATCGTATCAAATGGGGAACGGTCGGCCAGCTCGGAGTCTATATTCTTGAAAGCATCCAGTACCTCCTTGTAAGATTCGGGGCTGATGTCATCGCCTATTCCTTCCAGGTATTGTTTCAGCTTCTCTCGGAGACTTTCCAGCGTATCAGTAGACACACGCTCCAGGTCACCAAAGATTTTGTCCCAGTCCATCCCTTTCTTCATTTCCTCAAAGTCCAGGCTGGCCAGCTTGTCGTCACGTTCACGGGTTAATACGTCGGCCTCTCCTTCTGTTTCCGCAGCGGCAATCTTCCGGGCATAATCCATTGCAATGGCCAGACGCTTCTCCTGATACGTTCCGTATTGTTTATTGTAGTCGATAAGGCTCTGCGTGGCCTTGTCGCGATATTCCTGTTCAATCTGATATATCTTTTCGTTATACACCTGTTCTGCCAGCATACGGTTGGTGTTCGCCGTATTCTTTACCTCGTCGTACTGGCTCTGTGGGATATTGTCACCCTGCTTTCGTGCCTGATCCATTTTAGCGATTGTATCCCGTTCCTGCTTGTCAATGTCGGCAAGTTGTTCATCATATTCCAGTCTAGCCAAAGCCTTTCGTTTAGCTATCCCTTCCACCATGATTTGCAGACGGAGTTTTTCAGTAGTCTGCTGTGCTTTTACGCGAGCATCGGCAAGCTGAGAGGCGTAGTCGGTTTTCTCTTCTTTCTGCTTTTTGGAGCTACCAGAGAAATCAGTGGTGTAAGCCGATGTGTCTATCTGTTTGACTATACCCTCTACTGTTTTGTTGTTCTTTGCAATTTCTTCAGAAGATTTTCTGATATTCTCCATGCGACGTTCGTATTCCTCGATAATCTTTTCCGCGTTACTATCACCTGAAAGAGTTCGGTTTGTCATGAAACTGCTTTGATTTACCGTCAACGCATTTTGCCTCATTTCTTCTCTTTGTTTCAGTGCAGCTTCGTATGCGGAACGCATCTGATTAACCCATTGCGAATCCGCATTAATACCACGTTGTAACTGAAAGTTTCTCTTTGAATAATCAGCTACAATATCTTCCGCTGCCTGCGCCTGACCTTTACGTATAATTGCCTTTGTCAGTTCATCGTACGCAGATGCGGCATTCCCCGCTAAAATGGCTTCATTGCTTAGTTTACCGAAATAATCCGGATACATTTTTTGAAGCTCATCTACAGCCTTATTCCTTTCTCTCATGGATTTTGATGTATCCTGGCTGGCTGTATAAAGAATTCTAAGTTTTGCAGACTCTTCAGACGCAGCTTCTCCACCTTTTCTTCTGGAAGTGTTCAATGATTCCTGTAGCTGTTGAGTTTCTGATAGTTCTTTTTTTACTTTACCAAGGTTTTTAACCCAATTACCAATTTCTTTTCCATATACAATACCCAATGAAATTAGAGCGATTAAGGCTGTCTGAGGAGAAAGCAATGCTTTTCCTAGCTGTTTCCATACCGGCACACCTTTTTTTCCGGATGCGGCCAGAAGTTCGTTCTGCTTGCGCACATCGGCAATGGCATCTGCCAGCATAGGAAGGTTGTTTGAAATTGCCAGGATAAACATCTGCGGACCCATGGCAAGCGAAGGCAGTTCTCTTGCTACCTGGCTGAACTGCATCTTCAGGTTGTTTGTCTTACGGGTAACAGCTTCTGTGTCGATGTCGATGGAAGGTGTTTTTGCAACCTCCTCTTTGGTTTTCTTCAAGTCTTTCAGTCCGGCCTTCAATCCATTAATCTGGCCCGTCAAAGCCTGCACGTTTGCATCCTCCTGAGTGTAGTTTTTTCCGGCCTGCTTGTTCGCTTCAAGCTGTTTAATCTGCTCGGCACGTACCAGTTTCAATGCGTCAATCAGTTTCAGAGTCTGATTTTCCACATCATCCACATTCTTGCCAACGCTCTGTAATCCGGCCTTGGTCAAGTCTTCCATAAATATCTCGAGCTTTACGGGTACTGCCATGATTCCAATTTATAATGATGAATAATCAGTCCTTTACCGCATAATTGGTAAAGAACTCCATCGGGTTCATTCCCTTTGTCTGATTGGTGTTTTCTGTTGTTTGTGTGCGACTGTTTCTTTGTTTTTCACGTTCCTCCATTTCACGGATCTGCTGATTCAAGTCCGGTTTCTTCGGAGGAACCCAGTGAGGCATGTCTGCCATCATGAGCTGAAGTGTAACTACATTTACCTTATCCAGAATGTAGTCAATACTCCATCCTGTTTCCGTGGCAATCTGACCTACTACGCCGAAAAGGCTATGCGAAGGTTCCGTATGTCCCTTCTTTAACTCCTCTTGTCGTTTGCGCTCTCGTTCCGGCTCGCTAAGGGCTGCATCTTGTTCAGAGCTGCTGCCGATGCGATAATAATCCCGAAAGACGTGGTAGATGTACTGTTCAGCACCTGTCGCCAGGCGGCTGCAAGTTCGTCGGGTGTCATCAGTTCCCGTAGCATCCATGCCACCATGCGGTTCAGTACTCTTCCCAGTACAGGCCCTCTCACAATTCCGTATGCCACAATACGGCTGATGTCCTTTCCATGCAGGAAGACAAACCGGATACGCTGGTCCTGGTCGTATGCATCATATTCTTCCGGAGTCACCCCGATTCGGAGATAACGCTTGCTTATTCGTATCAGACTACGTGTGGTAGGTGTCTTCATCGTAATGCGGAATGGACGTTTCCGAAGTACCGTATGAAGCGGCAGGCTGATTCCCCCGTCACTGAGAGAGATGCCTGCCAGCAGTTCAATATCTTGTGCCTTCATTACTCTTCTGTATCAGCGGTTGCGTCAGATGTGTCAGGAACCACACCCGGTGGATAGATTCTCCAGCGTCTTTCTTTTCCGTCGGCTGGTTTCAGCATATCTACCCTGATTCCAAACGCGAATACATTCTGCATGTTCAGACCGTTCTGCCATCCGTTACGGCTCAGTCGGGCGTTGAATACACGGAAGCTGTGTCCGGAATGCGTCTTGATGGTCAGCACGCCTGTTGCCACGAAGTTGGCAGGAGGAGTATATGAGCCGTCATCTTCTGCTGTTCCTCCAAAGATGTCTACCAGGTTCTGCGCTTTGAGCTGAATCAGATTCATGGTGAAGGCATCCGATCCTGGGTTCTGCAAGATAGAATCTACCGGTCCGTCGGTAACCTGAGCGGCGAATACATCCATAAATGAAGGTGCGTTTCCCGCAGGCTGCATCCCGTTTTCATCCAGCCAACCGATTGTTTTATCCGTTCCTTCGGTAGCTTTGAACTTCACCTCGGCGGTTCCATAGATAATTCCGTTGCTTGTATCTGCCATAATATTTATAGAGTTTGATTTTTGTTTAAATACTTTTTAATCAGTTCCCAAATAAGAAAAAGTAACAGCACCGCAATAATTGTTCCTACAATCCACTGTTGTAAGCCGGGCCGTCTTTCTTTCACCTCATTGCTGGTAGTTTCATCCCGTATCCGGTGCTCCGTTTCAGTATGCTTGACGGTAACCTGTCTTCCTATGCTGTCGGCTGTTGCCGTGACGTTCACGCCACCTTCTCCGTCCGATTGTATGTCAATATTCAGACCGTCGTTTCGATAGTTCAGCCCAAATCCGGCAGGAAGTTTACTCAGGTTCAGCCACTGCTCCGCACTCACCGAGCAGGTCGCCGTCCTCTTCGGGACCGGCCCGTAAGTTGTTTGCTCGGTTACGCTCGTTCGGAGGCTGTCCGAGCGGACGGTTTCCGAGCTGGCCTTTCTGCTGCTGGCGCATCCAGATGATAGCAGGACAGCGGTCAGCATACCTGCAAGTATGTAGTTTGCGTAAAGCCGTTTCATGATTGATATTCCGTTCGTTTTGTTTTCGTAGTTGTTTACTTAGTTCCAATACCGTTGCACTGAGGTCGTCATATAAAGCCTTGTAAGTGCCCTCGGTTTCTTTCACTGCACGGACCTGGTACACTTTCCTGTCACGCCACCAGGCAATGGCAGTTACCAGCCAGCCGGCAGGAGCCAGCCATTCCATCAGTGTTTGTAACAGGGTCCAATCCATAATGCTCTACTCTTTTTTAAACAGTGCTCCGATAGCCTTAATCACATCATAGAATCCGCATCCGCTGAGTCCGGCCGCCAGTCCGTAAATCAGCACCTGCCACCAGATATAGCCTGTAAGTAACGGAGTGAGTTGCAACAGCCAGACAATAATACATACTACCATGCCCACACCGCATGAAATCAAAATTTTGGCCAGCTTGCTTGCGGAAATAACCGGAACAACTTTCAGAATCTGTGTCACCAAGGTAGAAACCAGGGCTACGATTCCCGTAAAGCTTCCCAGGTCGATAAGGAACGATGTTTCAGGTTCTGCAGCCGGAAGTACGGTCTGCGCAAATGAAGCCAGTGTTGTAATCAAACACAGGCAGAAAAATAAGATAATCCGTTTCATTTTGTTGTGCTTTATTGGCGTAGCATTTGGCGTACTACGCCATGGTTATAGTTTCAATATTTGTTTTCTGTTTTTTCCGTCACGCTTGTAAGATACATGCACCCAGGAATAATTCTTTTCATCAATCAGCTGGTCGAAAGGCAGATTCTCACGGATGTACTCAAAGAGTTTCCGGTTCTCTTCCCTGCTTCCTGCCGTAATGTCGGCAGCCTCCCCTTTCAGATGCTGGCTGCTTGCCTTACCTCCTACCAGCCGGTTCAGTTGCGGACAACGGTACCCGGAGTTGACGGATATCGGTTTCCCGTACCATTCGCGGAGCGGGTCAAGCACGTTGTCGGCCAGGGCTTTCAGATTACCCGCCTCCTGAAGAGGCGGTGTATTCTTGATTCCATGAGCGTCGGCGGTGGTGCTGTCACAAAGTTCACCCATTGTAAAGTGTTTCATCCTTCAGTCCTCCTTATGCTTCAAGTTCCTCACCGGCTGCAGGGTCTTCCTGCAACTTTTCTTCCAGTCCGTTTACACCTTTTGCTCCTCCTTCAGACAGGACCATGGCCATTTTGGCGGCTTCAGCTTCACGGCGTACGGTAGCCCAGTTCTTGTCTGCTTCCACTTCCTGATCGGAAGTCTGTTCGGTCGTTCCGTCATAACTGTAGATGGCACCGAGAGCTTCCATTTTCTTCGGCAGTACGATGTAGTAGTGACGGAAGTTCACTTCGTTCTGCTGGTAGTCCGGGTTGGTCTGTGCGTCGCGGTAATACATCTTGGTGCTACCCTGTGCACGGAACACACGCTTGGTGTAGAAGCAGAAGGATGCCTGATGGTCAGTGCCCGAAGGCGAGTTCTTGAATGGAACCTTGGTTCCTTCCTTGGTAAAGTACGGACAGTTCTCAAATTCATATACTTCGAAGCCGTACATGTTGGCAATCTTTCCGGTTGTGTAGTTGTAATACTGGTCGCGGAACTTCTGGTCGTCTTCCAGCAGGTCGTTCACATGATCCGAGCAGAGTACCAGACGACGGCCTGCTGCCGGAATCTGCAAGTCATCCAGCTTGCGTTTCAGCGCGATAATATCCTTTCGGGTACATTTCTTTCGTCCGTTGTCATCTTCACCGGAAGTAGGCACAACCGGAGTCTTGGCCGTATTGCTGTTCGGAGCCAGCGCGTGAGCTGCTTTCTTGAATTTGGCGATAGTGATGGCATCACCATGACGCTCGATCACACTGCCCATCTTATCGTATGAGATGGCAAAAAGCTGGTCGTCCGATACGGCAGTTTTCTTGGTCTGGAACTTGTCAAGGCCCAGTGCAATATCCCCGTCCTCCAGTTCTTGTGCGGCGATGGGATACGTCGTGTTGTTAATCAATACGTCCGGATCTCCGCCCACATCTACCAGATGCACCACTTCGTTGTTCACCGCAGCCGAATAATCCGATACTCCGTCCAGCCAGGAGGCGGTCATTCCTCCGCGGAGTTGCTTCACCAGCTCGCCCGTCCACACTTCGGTATAGACACCTTCCAGGGCTGAACCTTTCGGAAGGAACTTGCCCAGTGCCATAGGAAGTACAATACCCACAATCAGTCCCCAGAATCCTGCATTCGGTACTCCAAGCAGAAAGAGGATAATGATACTCATCAGCACATTCACCAGTGTGCCGGTTACGAATTTTACGATTTCTTTTCTCATGTTCGTGTTTTAATTTGTGTTCAACAATCAGTTAAGTTCCGGACAGTCCACACCGTATTCTGCCTTGTACAGCTTGCGGTACTGCTGCGGATCGTTCTTTCGCATCAGCTTCAGTTCCTCTGCCGGAACTTCGCTCAGTTTCTTCCAGTCGCCTGCCGCCTGTGAGGTGGTGCGGTTCAGCATCATCGACGGCTTTACCGTGCCGTGCATGGCTTCAAAGGTCAGTTTCAGGCTTTCCTGACCAAGTTTCTTTCCCAATTCGATAAAGTGGGCTTTCTTCCCGGCTTCAATCTTTCCGGAAGTTACGGCTTCCTCTACCAGCGAAGTGATACCTGCCAGTCGTAAGGTGTCAAGCTCCTTCTCCAGTTTTTCCTTCTCGGTACGCAGTGTAGTATTGGCTGTCTGGTAACCGAGCAACACATTAATCTGTTTCTGCACTTCCTGCAGTGTGGCGGTGTCCGCCAGCCCCAGCATCAGGGCGATGGTTTTCAGTTGTTCGTTCATTGTCTGTAATGTTTG
>UMIM01028108.1_pt1 | contig 10413 bp, 9 predicted proteins | sample 1965831 | NCBI WGS metagenome assembly UMIM01 (sample SAMEA4836125, study PRJEB28245) | human gut metagenome | biome: gut microbiome; material: fecal sample | place: Denmark | collected 2008 | reverse complement strand
GGTGCTGCCGGGGCTGCCCTACGAGATGCCGCCACGGGACGACCGTCTGAACTTCCTGGAGGCACCGCCGGCGGAGATTCTGGCGGTGCTCTCCCAAAAGACGGGAGAACTTTCCAAGGCGCTGCTGCAAACCTTGGAGGGTGTTTCGCCGGTTTTGGTGCGGGAGTGGGCATACTATGCGGGAAAGGGACAGCCCTGCCGGGCGGAGTCCCTCACAGACGACCAGAAAGACCGGCTCTGTTACACCATCGCCAGAACACGGGAACTGCTGGAACAGGGGAACGAGGTGTACACCATGGTCAGCACGCGGGAGGGGCAGCCCAAGGACTTCTCGTTCCTGCCGCTGCACCAGTACGGCGCACTGATGGTAACCAAGACCATGCCCTCCGCCTGTGCGCTGCTGGACGAATTTTTCGCCAGCCGTGACCACGCTGCACGCCTGAAACAGCGTGCCAATGATCTGTTCCACCTGCTGCTCCACGCCACGGAGCGGATTCAGCGCCGGATCGCCACCCAGTCGGCAGATCTGGAGGCGTGTGCGGAAAAGGATGACGACCGCCGAAAGGCAGACCTGATCTCCGCCAACCTCTACCGTCTGCACAAGGGCGACACAGAAGCCGTTCTGGAGGACTTCTACGAGCCGGAGTGTCCCACAGTACACATTCCGCTGGATGTCCGTCTGACGCCGCCGCAGAACGCCCAGCGCTATTATCAGGCGTATAAGAAAGCATGCACGGCGGAGAAGATTCTGACGGAGCAGATTGCCAAGGGACGGGAGGAACTGATGTATCTGGACAGCGTGCTGGATGCGCTGAGCCGTGCGGAAAATGAGAACGATCTGGAACAGCTGCGTGCGGAGCTGGCGGAGCAGGGTTATCTGCGCCTGCTGCGGCGCAAGGGCAAACCGCCCAAGTCTCTGCCGCCCATGGAGTATACGGCATCGGACGGAACACGGATTCTGGTGGGACGGAATAACCGCCAGAACGACCAGCTGACTCTGAAAACCGCCAACAAAAATGACATCTGGCTGCACACCCAGAACATCCCCGGTTCCCACGTGATTCTGGAGACCGGCGGAAAAGAGCCAACGCAGAAGGTGCTGGAAGAGGCAGCACAGCTGGCGGCGTATCATAGCAAGGCACGGGATTCGGCGCAGGTGCCGGTGGATTATTGTGCTGTGCGTTACGTGAAAAAGCCCGCCGGCGCAAAGCCGGGAATGGTGATCTTTTCCAACCAGCATACCCTGTATGTAAAGCCGGAGCAGCAGTGTGTGACGGAGGAATAAAAGAGCATGAAACGAGTTTGTCCGCACTGCGGTGCGCCGATGTATCGGAATGTGTGTGAATATTGTCAGATGCCAGTGGAGAACAATGTACCTGTTCCGGCAAAAAGACGAAAGCACGTCTGGCTGTGGTGCATATTGGCAGCGGTGATCCTTGTGGCTGGTGCGGTGATCGCAGCAATACGAATGGGATATATGGAAGACGCCTCTCCGAAGATCGTTGAGAATGATGCAGTGGTCTTGGAAAAAATGCAGGAGAGCGGTGTGTTTTCCGCCGGAACGTATCTGGTCGGAGAAGAGATCCCAGCAGGGGAATATGTAGTCGTTTCTGACCCGGAAGAAACGGATCATTTGTTCTATGCCGGCATCTATGCAGATCGAGAGAAAGAACAGGAACTGAGTGAGGGATGGCATGAATATTCTGCCATTGTGCAATTGGAAGAGGGCACATATTTCAGCTTTTCGTGGGCAAATTGCTATGATATCACAAAGAACAACGTTCCCAACGATCCCACCAAGCACTCCGGCATGTTCTGTGTGGGACGGGATATCGAGCCTGGAACATATCACATTTGTCCCATGGAAAAGGAAAATCAAGATCAGTATCCGTTATATGGCGTTTACACATCGCTTGGAAGCGTTGCACCTGTGATCGTGGAGTCCGGCTGTTTGTATGACACATCGACTGGCACCGTTGTAGATTCTGTTCCCATCACGCTGAAAGAGGGGCAGTATTTGAAATTGTATCAATGTATCATCGCAGAATAGAGGGGGATTTTATGACACCCATTCGTCTGACCGAATCGTTTTACCATCGGGATTGTCTGGTAGTTGCGCCGGAGCTGGTGGGAAAGCTGCTGGTGCGTCAGCTGCCGGACGGCACGCTGCTATGGGAGCGCATCGCTGAAACAGAGGCATACCGCGGGCAGGAGGATCTGGCGTGTCACGCCTCCAAGGGGCGCACGCCGCGCACAGAGCTGCTCTATCGGGAGAGCGGTGTCATCTACGTCTATCTCTGCTACGGCATCCACTGGCTGATGAACGTCATCACCGGCGAAAAAGAACAGCCGCAGGGCGTGCTGCTTCGTGCCGGCGCAGTGCATAGCGGGCCGGCAAAGCTGACGAAGTTCCTGCAAATCGACGGGACATTCAACGGCGGCAGCTTCGTCACCAGTCCGGTGCTTTGGATTGCCGATGACGGATACCGGCCGCCTCTCCGAACCGATGTGCGGGTGGGAATTGACTACGCCGGAGAGCGTTGGAAAAATATGCCGTGGCGCTGGATCGATGCCACGGAAAAATAAGCGGGAACGCAAAAACGGCAGTACAGCCAAACGCTGTACTGCCGTTTCTTTTATTTGTTTTCGTTACCGGAAAAGGGGAGATTATTCCTCATCCTCGCCAGCGTCAGCCTCGTCATCCAGCAGTGCACGCATAGAAATGCTGATGCGCTTGTTCGGGATGTCGATGTCGATGATCTTTACCTTGACAACGTCGCCCACGGAAACGATGTCCTTGACATTCTCAACACGCTTGTCAGCCAGCTGAGAAATGTGGATCAGACCGTCTACGCCGTCAATGATCTGTGCGAATGCACCGAACGGAGTGATGGAAACGATAGTTGCATCGATCTCGTCGCCAACCTTGTAGGTTGCCTTGAACTTCTCCCACGGATTGTCTTCCTGCTTCTTGTAGCCCAGAGAAATCCGGTTGTTCTCCTTGTCCAGATCCTTGATGTATACTTCGATATAGTCGCCAACCTTGACAACTTCGCTCGGGTGCTTGATGCGCTTCCAGGACAGCTCGGAGATGTGAACCATACCGTCGATGCCGCCCAGATCTACGAATGCGCCGTAGCTGGTCAGGGACTTTACTTCGCCCTTGTAGGTCTTGCCGATTTCAGCAGTTTCCCAGAATGCCTCTCTTGCAGCGTCCTTCTCAGCCTTTACAACAGCCTTGATGGAACCAACTGCTCTGCGGCGGTGTTCGTTGACTTCCAGAATGACGAAACGCTGCTTGGTTTTTACCAGCGTATCCATCTCTGCGCCACGGGGCAGACCGCTCTGAGATGCCGGAATGAATACCCGCACACCAGCGTAAGTGATGATGACGCCGCCCTTGACAGCTGCGTTTACAGTGCCCTCCAGAACAGTGCCCTCATCCTTTGCCTTGATGATCTCCTCAAAGCCCTTCATTTCATCGACCTTCTTCTTGGACAGGGTCACAATACCCTCCTGGTCGTTTACCTTCAGGACGATCAAATCCAGCTCGTCGCCGACCTTGACAATGTCAGCCGGCTTTACCGACGGGTCGTCAGTCAGCTCGCTCAGCGGCACATAGCCGGTGTGCTTGGTGCCAACGTTTACTGTAACTTCGGTGTTGCTTACCGCATCAACAGTACCCTTGACTTTCTCTCCTGTATGTATTTTTTTGAAGGACTGATCCAGCATTTCCTTGAAAGAAGCGCCTTCCTCCAGAGTATTTCCATCCATAATTTCAGTCATAGTTTCCTGAACCTCCTTAATGATATGTGCCGGTGTGGACGCGCCGGCCGTAATCCCGATTTTCTCGGCATTACAAAGGTCTAAAGTGTAAAGCTCATCCGAATTCTCAATATGATAAGACCTACAGTTTCTGTTGCAGACATGAAACAGCTTTACGGTATTGGAACTGTGCCTGCCGCCCACAATAATCATTAAATCTGATTTGCGGGAGAGTTTGTCCGCGTCGGACTGCCGCACCTGTGTGGCACGGCAGATTGTATTGTAAACCATAATGTTTGGGTTGTCCTTGGGAAGAACTTCTAAACACTTTTCCCATACTAATATATTATACGTTGTTTGTGCAACAATTGCAAGTCTTTTATGCAGAAAATCAGGATTTTTTTGAAAAAGAATGTTCAGAGCTTTTTCACTTTCGAAAACAAAGCAATTGCCGTTACAATGTCCAACAATGGCTTCTACTTCCGGATGCTTTGCATCTCCGGCGATGAGGACAATGTCCCCATTTTTCGTATGTTTTTCCACAACGTCGTGGATCTTTGCCACGAAAGGACAGGTGGCATCCACATAGGGATTGCCGCACGCTGCCAGCTGGTCGTAAACGCTGCGGCTGACACCGTGAGAGCGGATGACTACGCACTCGTCCGGTTCCAGCTCGGCGATGGCGTTCACAATGCGTGCGCCGTTTTTCTTGAGGTCATCCACCACGCTCTGGTTGTGGATGATGGGACCGAGGGTGGCGACCTTGGGGTATGTTTTCAGCGCCTGATAGCACAGCTTGACGGCACGGTCTACGCCGAAGCAGAAGCCGGCGGAATCGGCGACAGTAATTTCAGCCATATGCGATCACTCCTCCGTGGTGTCGGCAGACTGCGCTGCCTTTTTTTGCGCTTCCAGAGCGGCACGCTTTTTGTCCTGTGCGATCTCGATGGACGTGCGGTGTTTCGGCACATCGTGGAGAATGGGGAACGGCGGATTTTCCTCCACCATGGATTTGATGCTGTCCATGATGTCCTTCCGCATGGCGTGCATTTCGTAGGGATTGGAGTCAGCGTTCAGTCCGTAGTCTGCGGCATAGATGGGCTTGCCCACACGCACGCAGATCCTGCTGCGGAAGTGGAGATTGTTGGAGTCGAAGATCAGCCCGATGGGGACAACCGGTTTTCCGCTGCGTGCCGCCAGAACGCAGACGCCGCTTTTGCCTCTGCCCACCTTGCCGTCAGTGTGGCGGGTACCCTCCGGAAAGATGGTGAGGTGGCGCCGTCTGTCCAGCCGCTTGGTGGCCTCTGAGAGCATGTCGTAGTCGGGGTGCTTGGCATCCGCTGTGGGGAATGCGCCCATGAGCCGGATAAAGCCGCCGAAGACGGGGTTTTTGAACAGTGGTTCTTTGGCGATGAAGTTGAACGGATGGGGCGCTGCCATTGCCACCAGCACCGGATCCAGATAGCTGCGGTGGTTGGAGGCGAAGATGACAGCGGTGCCCTTGGGGACATTTTCCCGTCCCTCAAAGGAAATGCGGTAGTAAAAGAAAAATGCGATCCGCACCAGATAATAGGCGATGCGGTAAAAGAAAAAGACAATGGGATACGGCAAGAAATCACCTCCTTTGGGAACGTCATTCCAGATCCAGTCGATCCTCCACCAGATCCATGATCTCCTCACAAACCTCGTGGAAGCCCATGGTGGTGCTGTCGATGCGTACGGCGTCCTTGGCACACTTCAGCGGTGCGATCTTCCGGTGGGTGTCGTTGTAGTCCCGCTGCTTGATCTCCTCCAGAAGCTGTTCATAGGTGGGCGCATCGGGCTTGTCCTCCAGCTCTAAGTACCGGCGGCTGGCACGTTCCTCAGCCGATGCCGTCAGGAAGATTTTCAGATCGGCATCCGGCAGAACTACGGTGCCGATATCTCTGCCGTCCATGATGACGTTGAATTCCCGTGCGATGTCCTTTTGGGTCTCCAGCAGGAACGCCCGCACCTCCGGCAGCGCCGAGATCTCAGACGCTTTCATGGAGATCTCCGGCGTGCGGATTTTTTCGGTGACGTTGTCGCCGTTGAGGAAGATGCACTGTGTTCCGCCGAAGTACTTCAGCTCCAGGTGGCAGTCATCCTCCAGCGCCCTGAGAAACTCTTCCTGTGTGGAATACTCCAGCGAGAACAGTGCTGTCGCACGATAGAGTGCGCCGGTGTCCACGTAGACAAATCCAAGCTGAGAAGCCACTTCCCGTGCAATGCTGCTTTTGCCGGCACCGGCAGGGCCATCGATGGCAATGTTAATCGTTTTCATACTGTAAAACTCCTTATGTGTATCATCAATTTTAGAATTATGAAATGTGTGATGCAGAACGGACGCTCATTCCACCAGCGCCATGGATGCGCCGGCGCAGTACGCTGTGGAAAAGGCGATCTGTAAGTTGAAACCGCCGGTATAGGCGTCCACGTCCAGAATCTCGCCGGCAAAGTACAGGTGCGGACAGCGCTTGGACTCCATGGTCTTGGCGTTGACCTCCCGAATCGAGACACCGCCCCGTGTAATGATCGCCTCGTCAATGGGGCGAAACGCACGGATGTGCAGCGGCAGCGCCTTGATACCGCTGCCAAGCGTCTGGCGCTGCACGCGTGTCAGGCTGTTTGCCTTGGTGTCCGGCGCAATGCGGCACTGCTTCAGCACCGGAAGAATCAGCTTTGCCGGCAGCAGCGCATGGAGCAGATTCCCCACATCACGGTTGGGAGCTTCGCTCAGATCACGCTGGATGCGGCGATCCAGTTTTTCCGGTGTCAGTCCCGGCTTCAGGTCGATCTCCATCCGATAGTCCTGCGGCGTGCCCTTGCGCATCATGGCGCTTGCGCTGAGCACCAGCGGACCGGAGATGCCAAAGTGGGTGAAGAGCATTTCGCCAAGCTCCTCAAAAACGCAGCGGTCGCCCCGATAGAGTCGGAGTGTGACGTTCCGCAGGGACAGCCCCATGGCATCCCGGCACCAGTTCTCCTCCGTCACCAGCGGGATCAGGGAGGGCATCGGCGGAACAATGGTGTGTCCTGCCGATTCTGCCAGACGATACCCGATGCCGGTGGAACCGGTCTTGGGGTAGGACATGCCGCCGGTGGCGAGCAGTGTGGTCTTGGCGTGGATCTCCATGCCGGCTGCGGTTTTTGCGCCGATGCAGGCACCGCTGCCGTCGAAGAGCAGCTGCGCTGCTTTTCCGCGCACGACAGGGATGCCGGAACGGTGCAGGGCGTGCTGAAGCGCCTGCACAATGTCCTCGGCACGGTTGCTCACGGGAAATACCCGATTGCCCCGCTCCGTTTTCAGCGGAACGCCCAGCTCCTCAAAGTACGCCATCACATCCTGCGGCGTATAGCGGGAGAATGCGCCGTACAGGAACTTGCTGTTGCCTGCCACATTGGCGAGGAGCGTTTCCCGGTCGCACTCGTTGGTGAGATTGCACCGTCCCTTTCCGGTGATGCGAAGCTTTCGTCCGATCTGTTCGTTTTGTTCTAAAATGATGCAGCGTTTTCCGCTGCCGGCGGCGGTCAGGGCTGCAAATACGCCCGCGGGGCCGCCGCCGATGCATAAGTGGTCAGTTTCCATAGTTCCTCACTTTTTCCACAATTTTTTGGTACGGGCAATCATTTTTTCCCGTCTGGTTTTGGTTGCGCTGGTGTCGATCTCGTAGCCAAGGTTGTTGGGAATCAGAATGTCGCCCTCCTTTGCCTCCGGCGGGAGCTGTTCCCGCGGGACGGAAACCATGCCGTCGTCGGTTTCCAGAATGGCAAAGCGCATTTCGAAGCGGTCGATGATAATCATAGAATGCCCCCTTATTTTTCCGTGGTAACGGTCAGCTTTGCGCCGTCTGAGGAAATGCAGACGGTGCCGTTTTCATCGGTGCGGTAGATCTGATTGCCGCAGAACTTGGAGAGCCGTGCCACAGCTTCGCTGTGGGGGTGTCCGTAGGTGTTGTCATATCCGCAGGAGATCACCGCATACTTGGGGCTGATGGCATAGAGAAAATCGTCAGTGGAGGATTCCCGGCTGCCGTGGTGACCCACTTTCAGCACGTCCGCCTTGACGTGATCCAGCGCACCGGTAGAGAGCAGATCCTTTTCCTCTGGCTTGGAGGCATCTCCGGTGAAGAAGAAGCCGTTTTCGCCGCAGGTCAGATAGGCGCAGACGGAGTAGTCGTTCAGGGAACTGTAGTCATCGCCGGGGGAGGGAATGATCTCCAGCGCAGCACTGCCCAGATCCAGCGTCTGGGATTCTGCCGGTGTCAGGGAGAGTCCGTTGGCCTCCACGCCGTCCAGAAATTTCTCATAGGTGCGTGTGGTGGGAATCTGGCTGTCCGGCACCTCCGGCACGATGATCTCCTGAATGGTGAGGTCATCGGAGCTGGCAGCATACTGTAGAACTGCCGGCATACCGCCGATGTGGTCGGCGTGGGGGTGGGTGGCGATGACACAGTCCAGTGTCTTGACGCCGTGCTCCTGCAATGCGGAGAGCACGGTATCTCCGGCGCTTGCCTCGCCGGCGTCGATGAGGACGGCAGCGGAATCGGTGAGGATCAGGGCGCTGTCCCCCTGTCCAACGTCAAGATAGTAGACGGAACAGCTTCCGACGGTGGAATCGCTCTCCAGCCCGAAGGTGTCGTCTAGAGCATCATCGATGTATTGCTCGATGCCCTCCATGGCACAGCCGGTTGCGGAGCAGGTGATGACCAGCGCACTCAGGAGCGCCGTGATTTTTTGGATGTACTTTTTTTGGTGTTTCGTGGGGATGCGCCTCCTTTGGAAGAATGAGGTTTTCCGGATTTTCCGCCGCGCTGGGCGGGGGCATCCGGCGCCACCAGACAGCCCGGCCTGGTACCGATGAGATCCTGTCTGCCTGCCTGACGCAGGGCGGAGAGGACAATCTGCCGGTTCTGGGGAAGATAGTATTGCAGCAGCGCACGCTGCATGGCTTTTTCCTGTGGGGTCTTGGGAACGTAGACCGGTTCCATCGTGTAGGGGTCCAGCTCCGTGTAGTACATGCAGGTGGAGATGGTGCCGGGGGTGGGATAGAAGTCCTGTACCTGTTCCGGATGCATATGGTGATCCCGCAGGAACAGAGAGAGCTTTACTGCCTCCGCCAGCGTGCTCCCCGGATGGGAGGACATGAGATAGGGCACCAGATACTGCTTCTTGCCGATGCTCTTGGTGATCTCATAGAATCGCTTCTGGAATGCCTCATAGCACTCGATGTGGGGCTTTCCCATCTTGTCCAGTACCACGTTGCTGACGTGTTCCGGTGCGACTTTCAGCTGACCGCTGACGTGCTCTGAAACCAGCTCCTTGAAAAACGTGTCGTCCTTGTCTGCCATCACATAGTCGAACCGGATGCCGGAGCGGATGAACACACGTTTTACGCCGGGGAGTGCCCGAAGCTTCCGGAGGATGGAGAGGTATTCTGTGTGATCCACCTGAAGCGCCTTGCACGGCTCCGGTGCCAGACATTTTTTTCCGGGGCACATGCCGTGTGTCGCCTGCTTTTTGCAGGAGGGCAGGCGAAAATTCGCCGTTGGCCCGCCCACGTCGTGGATGTATCCCTTGAAATTGGGCATGGCGATGATCTTTTTCGCCTCTTCCAGAATGGATTCCTCGCTGCGGCAGGTGATGCGCCGTCCCTGATGCAGGGCGATGGAACAAAAGTTGCAGTAGCCGAAGCAGCCGCGGTTGTGGGCGATAGAGAACTGCACCTCCTCAATGGAGGGCACACCGCCCTGCTTGTCGTACATGGGGTGGGCGCATCGGGTGTAGGGCAGCCGGTAGACGGCATCCAGCTCCTCCTGCGTCAGACTCAGCGCCGGCGGATTCTGCACCAGCATCTTGTCGCCGTGGCGCTGAATGACGACCTTTCCGGAGATCTCGTCCTGCTGGTCGTACTGCTGGCGGGTCGCCTTGGCGTATGCCCGCCTGTCCCGGCTGACCTGTGCAAAGTCCGGACACTGCACCGCACCCCATGGGGTGTTGACCGGATCGGTGAGGTAACAGGTGCCACGGATTCCCGTGATGCTGGAGATGGGGATTCCCTCTGCCAGCTGCTGCGCCAGTTCTGTGATCTGGTGTTCTCCCATGCCGTACATGAGCAGATCCGCACCGCTGTCCACCAGAATGGACGGGCGCACACAGTCATCCCAGTAGTCATAGTGGGCAAAGCGCCGGAGGGATGCCTCCAGTCCGCCGATGGCGATGGCAGCATCGGGATATGCCTCCCGAATTTTCCGGCAATAGGTGATGACGGCACGGTCGGGGCGCAGTCCGGCTTTGCCGCCGGGGGAGTAGAGATCGCTGTTTCGTTTCCGCTTGGCGGAGGTGTAGTGCGCCACCATGGAGTCGATGTTTCCGCCGGTGACCAGAAATGCCAGCCGCGGACATCCGAAGCGCATGAAATCCTGTGTGGTGTGCCAGTTGGGCTGGGCAATGACAGCAACGCTGTAGCCCAGTGACTGGAGGATTCTGGTGATGATTGCAGCGCCGAAGCTGGGATGATCCACGTAGGCATCCCCTGTGATGTAGACAAAATCCGGCTGTTCCACACCGGTTTCCAGGAGTTCCCGTCGTGTGACAGGGAGAAATGCGGTCATAGCACCGTTCCTTTCT
>UMIM01050540.1_pt1 | contig 10419 bp, 9 predicted proteins | sample 1965831 | NCBI WGS metagenome assembly UMIM01 (sample SAMEA4836125, study PRJEB28245) | human gut metagenome | biome: gut microbiome; material: fecal sample | place: Denmark | collected 2008 | reverse complement strand
GTCAAGATCCGTCTGGCTCTGGAGGCTGTTGCCGCTGCTGAGAACATCGTCGCTTCCGATGAGGACGTCGATGCTGAGATCAAGCGCATTGCCGATCAGTACAAGATGGAAGAGAAGCAGGTGCGTGATGTGGTGAACATGGACGACCTGAAGAACGACCTGGCCGTGACCAAGGCAATCGACTTCATCAAGAGCCACGCCAACATCGTGGAGAAGGCTGCTGAGGCCGAGAAGGCTGCCGACGCTGAGTAATTGGCGTCCACAGCTGTAAGGTGCACGGGCTGCCGTGCATCTACAAATCAAAGGTTGTAAAAATTGACCGATACGGCTGAACTTTACAGGGGACCCGTATCGGTCAATTTTGCAAATACTATATTCCGTTTTTTGGGAGGCGAACTTTATGAGTTTTGTTCCTTATGTCGTGGAACAGTCGGCACATGGCGAGCGTTCCTACGATATTTTTTCCCGTCTGCTGAATGACCGCATCATTGTTCTGAGCGAGGACGTCAACGACACCTCCGCCAGCCTGGTCGTGGCCCAGCTGCTGTATCTGGAAGGGCAGGACCCGGACAAGGACATCAGCACGTATATCAACAGCCCCGGCGGCTCCATCAGCGCCGGCATGGCCATCCACGACACCATGCAGTATATCAAGTGCGATGTTTCCACCATCTGCATGGGCATGGCAGCTTCCATGGGCGCTTTCCTGCTGGCAAGCGGCACCAAGGGCAAGCGTTTTGCGCTGCCCAATGCCGAGATCATGATCCATCAGCCGCTGATCGCCGGCGGCCAGGGCGGCGGCCTCTCCGGCCAGACCACCGACATCAAGATCCACGCCGAGCACATGGTGTATATCCGCGACAAGATGAACCGCATGCTCAGTGAGTATACCGGCCAGCCGCTGGAGAAGCTCCAGATGGACACCGAGCGCGACAACTATATGTCTGCGCTGGAAGCAAAGGAATACGGACTGATCGACGAGGTCATTACCCACCGCTGATCGTTCCGCTGACACCAATTTATCCAGGATAAGGAAAAACAGCTATGGCAAATAACAATTCCGGCAGAGACAAAAACGAGAAGGATCTGGTCTGCAGCTTCTGTGGAAAGCACCAGGACGAAGTGGAACGCATGATCATCGGCCCCGGCGTCAACATCTGCAGTGAGTGCATCGGCCTGTGCCACGACCTGCTTTCCGACAAGCCGGAGCGTCCGTCCGGCAGCCGTGCACCGCGTGCAGGTGCGGGCCGTACCCGCAGCCTGCAGGCCGCTGACGACCTGAACATCAACATCATGACCCCGGCGGAGATCAAGGAAGGCCTGGATCAGTACGTCATCGGGCAGGATGAGGCAAAGCGGGTGCTGGCTGTTTCGGTCTACAACCACTACAAGCGCATCCTAAGCGGCAAGGGCGGCGACGTGGAACTGCAGAAGTCCAACGTGCTGCTACTGGGCCCCTCCGGCGTGGGCAAGACCCTGCTGGCCCAGACGCTGGCCAAGATGCTGGGCGTCCCCTTCGCGATCGCCGATGCCACCACCCTGACCGAGGCCGGCTATGTGGGCGAGGATGTGGAGAACATCCTGCTCAAGCTGATCCAGGCAGCGGATTTTGATGTGCAGAAGGCCCAGATCGGTATCATCTATATCGACGAGATCGACAAGATCACCCGCAAGAGCGAGAACCCCTCCATCACCCGCGATGTGGGCGGTGAAGGCGTGCAGCAGGCCCTGCTGAAGATCCTGGAGGGCACTGTGAGCAATGTTCCTCCGCAGGGCGGCCGCAAGCACCCGCAGCAGGAGTTCATCCAGATCGACACCACCAACATCCTGTTCATCTGCGGCGGTGCATTCGATGGTCTGGACAAGTATATCCTGCGCCGCACCGACAAGTCCGCTCTGGGCTTTGGCAGTGCACTGAAGGACAACTCCGTCGAGGCAGAGAAGGCCCTGCTGCGCAAGGTGGAACCCCACGATCTGGTCAAGTTCGGCCTGATTCCGGAGCTGATCGGCCGTCTGCCGGTCATCACCGTTCTGGACGATCTGGACGAGGATGCTCTGGTGCGCGTGCTCAAGGAGCCCCGCAACAGCCTGGTCAAGCAGTACAAAGAGCTGCTGAACATGGACAATGTGGAGCTGAACTTCACCGACGAGGCACTCCACGCCATTGCCCGCAAGACCATCGAGCGTAAGACCGGTGCCCGCGGCCTGCGCAGCGTGATGGAGAGCATCCTGCTGCCCATCATGTACGAGGTGCCCAACGACGCCACCATCATCCGCGTGACGGTGGATGAGGACACCGTGGAAAGCGGCGAAGCCCACCTGGAGTACGGCGCAGTGCGCAAGCGTTATAAGAACCAAACCTCCCTGAGCTGATCCTGAGCAGGGGAGAAAGGCCCTGTTTCAAAAGCAATTTGCTTTTGGCAGGGCTTTTTGTTTTCAGATTCTTGTTTCTAAGGGCAAAATGCGTTATAATAATAAGGTCTGGAATCTGTGCGGAGCTTTTCCCTGGCAGGAGCGCTTCCCCCAAGGCAGATCCCGACGCAATGGGTAACAGGAAGTACGATAAAGGAGTGTGTTTTCAATGGCAAATTATCTTGCAATGAATCGTGAAGAACTTGCTGCCGAAAAAGCTGCGCTTGAGGCAGAGTACAAAAAGTTTCAGGCCAAGGGCCTCAAGCTGAATATGGCCCGCGGCAAGCCTGGCCCTCACCAGATGGATCTGGCCATGGACCTGCTGAAGATGAACGATTACACCACCGATGCCGGCACCGATGCCCGCAACTACGGTGAACTGGAGGGTCTGCAGGAGGCCCGCGTGCTGTTTGCCGATGTGTTCGGCGTGCAGCCCGGTGAGGTGTTCGTGGGCGGCAACTCCAGCCTGCAGCTGATGTACAACCTGATCAACATCGGCTATGTGTTCGGCTTCCCGGAGTCTCCGTGCCCCTGGTCTCAGGTGGAGAAGCGCAAGTTCCTCTGCCCGGTGCCCGGCTACGACCGTCACTTTGCCATCACTGAGGAGTTCGGCTTTGAGCTGGTCAGCGTGCCCATGACCCCAAATGGCCCGGATATGGACATGGTGGAAAAACTGGTGGCCGAGGATGACACCATCAAGGGCATCTGGTGCGTGCCGCAGTATTCCAACCCCGATGGCTACACCTACAGCGATGAGACCATCGAGCGCTTCGCCAAGATGAAGACCGCTGCGCCCGACTTCAAGATCTTCTGGGACGAGGCCTACATCGTGCACCACCTCACCGATGAGATCATCGAGACTCCGGTGCTGCTGAACGAGAGCAAGAAGTACGGCAATGAGGACCGTGTGTTCATGTTCACCTCTACCAGCAAGATCACCTTCCCGGGTGCCGGTGTTTCCGCCATTGCCTGCAGCGAGAACAGCATGAAGTATATGTGCAAGCGCTTCTCGGTGATGATCATCAGCTACGATAAGATGAACCAGCTGCGCCACGTCCGCTTCCTGAAGAACAAGGAAGGCGTCCTGGCCCACATGGCAAAGCATCGCCGTCGTCTGGTGCCCTGCTTCGATGCCGTCAAAACGGCATTCCGCAACAACCTGACCCCCTGCGGCGACATTGCCCACTGGACCGATCCCAAGGGCGGCTACTTCATCAGCCTGTACGTCATGCCCGGCTGCGCCAAACGTGTGGCAAACCTGTGCAAGGAAGCCGGTCTGACCCTGACCGGTGCCGGTTCGGCATACCCCTACCACAAGGACCCGCAGGATTCTCACCTGCGCATTGCACCCACCTACCCCAGCTTGGACGAGGTGGAGACCGCCTCTGAGCTGCTGTGCGTCTGTGTGCGTCTGGCCGTTGTGGAAAAGCTGCTGGCAGAGCAGGCATAACATTTCTTTGTAAAAACCTCCTCCGTGCGGTCCGCCGGGCCTGCCGGGGGAGGTTTCAATAACGGGTCCCGCAGCAAACGGGACGTTTGGAGGTATTCCTGAAACATATGAAGACAAAAGGCAAAGCATGGCACCTGGTCGTCACAGTGCTTCTGATCCTTGCGTTTGTGTACACGGCGTTTTTCGGCGTGTCGGCAAAGTACGGCGATGTGACCACCACCTACATCAAGGGTGCAAAGGACATCCGGTTCGGTGTGGACATCAAAGGCGGCGTCAACGTCACCTTTGTGCCCTCGGAGGACTACGATGCCACCGAAGAGCAGTTGGAAGCGGCGCAGCTCGTCATCGAGAACCGTCTGGTCGCACTGAATGTGACCGACTACGAGCTGTATGTGGACCCCAGCTCTGACAGCCTGATCCTGGAGTTCCCGTGGCAGTCCGGCGAAACAGACTTCGACCCGGAATCTGCCATTGAGGAGATCGGCACCACGGCCTATCTGACCTTCCGCGAGGGCAGCAGCGCCGACGGTGACCTGATCCTGGACGGCTCCATGATCGAGAGCGCAGCGGCCCAGTACGGCCCGGTGACCAGCGGCGGTGCTTCGGAGTACTATGTGTCCCTGAAGTTCACCGACGAGGGTGCCAAGGCCTTTGGTGAGGCCACCACCCGTCTGGCTGCTTCCAACGGCACCATCAGCATCTGGCTGGATGACGAGAATGTGAGCACGGCCACCGTCAACGCGGCCATCACCGATGGCGAGGCCATCATCACCAGTTCGGCTTCCAACCCCTTCACGCAGGATGCCGTGGTCAAGATGGCCCGCCAGATCAACTCCGGCGCACTGCCCTTTGCCCTCAAGGTGGACAGCTACTCCACCGTCAGCCCCAGCCTGGGCGAGAACAGCCTGAGCGCCATGGTGCTGGCCGGCGTCATCGCCTTTGCACTGATCGTGGTGTTCATGACGGTGCTGTACCGTCTGCCGGGCTTCCTGGCCTGTATCGCACTGGCCGGTCAGGTGGCCGCTACGCTGGCCTTTGTTTCCGGCTACTTCCCGGTGTTTGAGAGCTTTACCCTGACGCTGCCCGGCATCGCCGGTATCATTCTGGCCATTGGCATGGGTGTGGATGCCAACGTCATTACGGCCGAGCGCATCAAGGAAGAGCTGAAGAATGGCAAGTCCCTGGACGGCGCACTGAAGAGCGGCTTTGCCCGCGGCCTGACCCCCATCATCGACGGCAACGTGACCATTGTCATCGTGGCCATCGTGCTGATGGGTGCCTTCGGCCCCTCGGACGGCCTGTTTGCCAAGGCACTGCACTTTGTGTTCTTTGCCTTTGGCCCCTCCACCGCCGGTACCATTTACGCTTTTGGCTATACGCTGCTGACCGGCGTGCTGCTCAACTTCGTGTTTGGCGTGTTTGCCACCCGCGTCATGATCCGCGGTGCGGCATCCATCAAGGCTCTGCGCAACCCCTGGCTGTACGGTGCTGCCAAGCTGGGCAAGGATACCACCGAGAAAAAGCAGGTCAATTTTGTGGGTCTGCGCAAAAAGTTCCTGGTCTTTTCCTCCTGCCTGATGGCAGCCATCGTGCTGTGTGCTGTGGTGTTCGGTGTCCATCTGGACACCGAGTTCACCGGCGGTGCCATGATCACCCTGAGCTACGACGGCAGCTTTGAGATGGCACAGGTGCAGCAGACCGCCTCCGATGCACTGGAGAACACCGGCCTGACCCTGCAGACCGGCGAGAACGTGGCCACCGGTGACCAGACCTTGAAGATCTCCATGCCCGGTACCGAGACCGTGACCACCGATCAGGTGGAGGCTCTGCTGGGCTCTTTGAACGAGACTTACCCGGACAACAACTTCGCGCAGCTGTCCCTGAGCAACGTCAGCGCTGCCATGGGCACCAAGTTCCTGCAGAAGAGTCTGGTTGCCGTGGTGTTTGCGCTGGTGCTCATCCTGCTGTACATTGCCCTGCGCTTCAAGAACATCGGCGGCCTCACCGGCGGCATGATGGCTGTGCTGGCACTGGTGAACGACCTGATGGTGGTGTTTGGCACCTTTGTGCTGCTGCGCACTCCGCTGGACGGCAACTTCATTGCGGCCATGCTGACCATTCTGGGTTACTCCATCAACGATACCGTCGTGGTGTACGACCGCATCCGCGAGAACCGCGCCCTGATGGGCAAGAAGGCCAGCTTTGAAGAGCTGGTCAATCGTTCGGTCAACCAGTCTGCCCGCCGTACCCTCATCACCACCATCACTACCGTGATGGCACTGGGTGTGCTGTGCATCGTGGCAAAGCTCTACGGTCTGGACAGCATCTTTACCTTTGCCTTCCCGCTGATGATGGGCATGATCAGCGGCGTGTACACTTCGCTGTGCGTCTCCACCTCGGCATGGATGCTGTGGAGCGAGCGCAGCCCCAAGTCCGGCAAAAAGGCCTGACGCAAAATTCCCGCAGAGGTTCAGGAGGAACAGAACATGAAATGTCCCTATTGCGGTGCTGAGGAATCCAAGGTGATCGACTCGCGCCCTACCGAAGACAGTGAGCGCATCCGCCGCCGCCGGGAATGTCTGAGCTGCCATATGCGGTTCACGACCTACGAGGTGGTGGAAACAGTCCCGCTCGTGGTCATCAAAAAGGACAACTCCCGGGAGCCGTTTGACCGGCAGAAGCTGCTGAATGCCATGCTGCGGGCCTGCGCCAAGCGCCCCGTGAGCTACGAGGCCATTGAGCGCGCGGTCACCAGCATCGAGCAGACCCTGCTCAGTTCCTACGACCGCGAGATCCCCAGTGTGCGCATCGGGGAACTGACCATGCAGGAACTGAAAAAGATCGACGAGGTGGCCTATGTCCGCTTTGCCTCGGTCTACCGGCAGTTTGCCGACGTGGAGAGCTTTTTCAATGAACTGAAAAAGCTCATGGGCGACCGGAAGGACGCACAGTAACCCGTAATTTGCAAAGCACCGCTTTCCCTGTACAGTAGCAGGGAAGCGGTGCTTTTTGTGTTTACACAAACCGCCGGGCCAGCCATTGCAGTGTTTCCACCTGTACCTGTGCCCGGCGCAGCTCCCCAAAGGCTTCTTCGGGGGCGTTCTGCTCCAGGTGCCCGTCGGCGGTGCGCAGGGCCGCTTCCAGCTCGGTAAAATCTTCCGTGCGCAGCAGGTGGTTCATCTTTTCCCGCATCCGGTCACACCGGTCGGCCCCGCGAGCCAGTGCCTGCCGGGCCGAGGGCAGGTCGCTGGTGCGGATGGCCTCAATGGCACAGTCCAGGTCGGTGGAAATGTCATCGGCAAAGCGCTGTACCTGAAAGCTGCTGTAAAAGGCAGTGGCCAGCAAAGCGGCCACGATGGCAAAGCAGGCGTAGATCCGTTTCATTTCCAGCCCTCATGCACCGTAGCGCGGCGCTCCTTTTTCAAAAGAAAATAGTCCTCGGTCTCATTGCCGACAAGAAGTAGGATTTCCTGCGGCAGCAGGGTATTGGCCTGCGCCGTGCGTTCCAGCCAGGCACGGTCTTTGCCGCACCAGTGCAGGTTGTCCTCGAGCACCTGCCCATCCAGCACAAAGGGGATGGTTGCGTGGCAGTGCTCCACCCGCAGCTGCAGATCGGACAGCCGCGCAGGTTCCTTTTCCGGCCGCAGTGCCACCGAAAGAGTCCCGTTCGTCTCAATGACCGCGTAGGACACATCCCGCGGATCAAAGACGTCCTTGCCGCGCAGGGCTTCCATCAGGTCGGCCACCGTCAGGCGCAGGGTGCGCAGAGCGTTCTGGTCGATCTCTCCGTTCAGGATCACGGTTTTGGGCCGCCCGGACAACAGATTGAAAAACTTCTGGCTGCGGAAGCTCAGCGCCGAGCCCAGCAGTTCCAGCGCAGCAATGAGAAACAGTGGGATCAGGCTGGCCGTCACCGGAACATCCTCCGATTCAATGGAGATGGACGCCAGATTGGAGATCAGGATGGTGGACACTAGCTCTTCGGGCTGCAGTTCCCCCAGCTGACGCTTGCCCATCAGCCGCATGGCAAACAGCACGCACAGGTAGATCAAAATCGTGCGGAAGATCAACAACTTCATCGTGGAAACCTCCTGTCGGCACCCGCCGGTATGGAACCGGCTCCGGGCGGGCATACTGCTGTGCAAAGGAGTGGATGTTGTGTGCAGCAGTTGTCGTTGCATCTGGCCGAAAATCTGGCAGAGCTGGACGCCCGGTTCGGTGCCTCTGCGGATTATTATGCCAAGGAAATCATGATTTATCATTGCCGGGGCTGCATTGTGCTGTTTGACGGCATGGCCAGTCTGGATTCACTGTGGGAGCTGCTGTTGGACGCGGCCAGTCGGCAGGCGCTGCAGCAGCCCTGCCCATGCACCGGGCAGGAAGTGTATGAGCGCATCCTGCATGGTTCCGCTTCCCCGGCCGAGAGCACCCCGGTGGAGGATCTGCCGGATCTTGTCAAGCGGTTAACGGCAGGCATGGCAGTGCTGCTGCTGGATGGCTGCGCGAAAGGCATTGCTTTTTCGGTGCAGGCCCTCAAGTACCGCTCGGTGGACGAGCCGGAAGGAGAGGGCAACCTGCGCGGCTCGCGGGAGGGCTTTGCCGACCTGCTGCGGGTGAACCTGAGCCTGCTGCGCCGTCTGGTCCGCACCGATGATCTGGTGTTGGAGGTGGCGCAGGCCGACACCGCCGCAGGGACAGAGTACGCTGTTTGCTACTGCAGGGGCAAAGCAGACCCTGCCATGGTGCGCCAGGTGCGGCAGACCCTTGCCGCTGCAAAGCCGGAGCTGCTGCTGGACAGCAGCTATTTTGTACCGTGGCTTCTGCCCAGCCGGGCACGGCTGTTCACTCCGGTCAGCTACACCCAGCGCCCGGCGGCGGCTTCGGCCAAACTATGTGAGGGCCGCATTGTAGTGCTGGTCAATGGCAGCCCGTCGGCCATGGTGCTGCCGGCGCTCTTCTGTGAAAACTTTGAATGCTTGGACGACTACGCGTCCACTGCCGTGTTCGCCTCCTTCTTGCGGGTGCTGAACTATGCTTCCTTTTACCTCACGGTCTTTCTGCCGGGGGCGTTCGTTTGTCTGGCGGTCTATCTGCCAGAGCTGATCCCGCCCCAATTGCTGTATAAGATCGAAGCCGCCGAAAAGGCTACGCCGCTGCCCCTGTTTGCAGAAATGCTGCTGGTCATCCTGCTTCTGGAGGTCATCCGGGAGGCCGGGCTGCGGATGCCGCAGTCGCTGGGGCATTCGGTCAGTCTGGTGGCCGCCCTCATTCTGGGCGATGCCGCCATTGCCACCGGCCTGATGAGCACCCCGGTCATCTTTGTGGCCAGCATTACGTCCATTGCGGTGTTCGTCACGCCCGCTTTGTACGAACCGGCCACCCTGCTGCGCATCGGCGTAGTGGTGGCTACGGGGCTTGCCGGGCCGGTGGGACTGGCCGGGGCTTTTTTTGTGCTGCTGCTCAGCCTGTCCGGCACCGGGATGTTGGGGGTGCCGTATCTTGCACAGCATCCGTTCCCGCAAAGCCCGCTGGCCGAGGACGGCGTCATCCGGCGCAACTATCGGCACCTGTCCCGCAAGGGGTTCAACATCTGGCAAAAACGGAGGCCCCGCGCATGAATAAAACGCAGGACAAATTTTCATTGCCGGCAGTGACCCTCAGCATCTTTGCCGCGGCGGCGGCAGAGCGTCTGCCGGTATGCAGTTCGCCCCGGGCACTCCTCTGGCAGGAGGTGCTGGCTGCAGTACTGCTGATGATACTTTCTGCTTTGGTCAGTCGGTTCTGGCAGTCCGGCCCGCCAAAGCCTGCCGCCTGGGCAGCTGCATTTTGCCTGCAGGTCTGGCTGGCGGTGGAACTGGCCGGAACATTCTGGAAGGCTCTGCAAGTCTGCCGGGAAGAGTTTTCTTCGCTGGCATTGCTGGGGTTTTTGCCGCTGCTGCTCTGGGCGGGCTGGCAGATGCCTGCCCGCGCATGGGGTGCCCCGGCGCAGGTGTTGTGGTGGTTTGTGGCGGTGGGAAGTGCGGTGTGTCTGATGGGGCTGTCCCGGCAGATGCACTGGGCCGGGCTGTTTGCGCAGGCTGCGCCGCAGAGCACGGCATTCACCGTTCCGGTCTATGCGGAATACTTTGCGGTACCGCTGCTCTGCGGCCGGGAGGAGCGGCGTGGTGTCTGCCTGCCCATTCTCACAGCCCTTGTACAAACGGCGGCAACGCTTGGCATGGCACTGGTGTTCGGTCGGACATACCCGGCGCGGGAATTGCTGCGTGCATGGAGCACCGGGACATTTTCCCGGCTGGACGCGGCGCTGCTGCTGGTCTGGCTGACCTGCGCGATTTTTCGCATCGGGGTGCTGTGCACGACCATCCGGATGCTGGGGCAGGAGTACGCCATACAAAAGCGAAAGGAAGTGCGGCAATGAAGCAGCGGTGGGCCCGAATTCTGCTTTATGCGGTGCTTGTCGGTTGGTGCCTGCTGTTCCTGCGCTGTGAGACCACTGAAAAAAGTATGATACGGGTGGTTTATCTGGAACAGAAGGAACAGACCTGGTCGGTGGGGCT
>UMIM01049398.1_pt1 | contig 10475 bp, 7 predicted proteins | sample 1965831 | NCBI WGS metagenome assembly UMIM01 (sample SAMEA4836125, study PRJEB28245) | human gut metagenome | biome: gut microbiome; material: fecal sample | place: Denmark | collected 2008 | reverse complement strand
AAAAGAAAATCCATCTCACGTATGACATCTGCGGTGACCTGGGTGCTGATTTCTTTTTCTAATGCTTTGTTATTTTCAGTAACAACTTCAGTCAGCACTTCTCCGATGAGTGAACGTACATGTTCCAGCTGGGTCTTTGTGATGACTTCGATCGGAGTAGTGGTAGTGGCCGGTTTGCACTCAGATGTCAGGTCAGGTGCGGGTGTTTTGGTAAGGGCATTCTTTTCCTTGTTTTCAGTGTGTCTCATTATCTGACGTGTAGATTTCAACTCTGGGATCAATGGCTTCAGATCGCGAAGCAGAACCCCTTCATTCTTAAGTTTTTTAATACAGCAAAAGAGCTGGATATCATCCTGGGTATAATATCGATGTCCCATCTCTGTGCGGCCAATCGGAATATGAAGTTCCTCTTCCCAGTACCTTAAGACATGGGATTCTACCTGAACTTTCTTGGCGGCTTCAGAGATCATAAATCTGACTTCACCCATTGATTTTCTATCCTCCTGTTAGAATCATTGCGATTACTGTTCTGATTTCGCTACATTTATTATAGCATAGAGAAATTATGAAAGAAGTGCTAATCGTTCGTCAAATTATGGCAAAAAATGGTAATTGAAGAAAGGTATGGAATACAAGGAAAAAAGTTGTAAAAAAAGAAATCCTGCCGCATCTGAATCAATCAGACGGGCAGGACTTCTGCGTTTTGTGATCACTTAGCGCTTATAAATTATGCTTCAGAGATAGCGCCTGTAGGACAAGCAGCCTCACAAGCTCCGCAATCTACACAAGCATCAGCATCGATCTCATATTTGCCATCTCCTTCAGAAATAGCGCCTACTGGACATTCGCCTTCGCAAGTACCACAGCTTACACATTCATCACTAATTACGTGTGCCATTGTATGTACCCTCCTTTTTTGGATTACGATAGGTTTTTCCCTTTTCGTTATCCTCATTTTAATACAAGACGGGGAAATATACAAGAGTTCCTGATGTATTTATTTGAGTAATTCATAAGTTAGTTTTATAGAACTTGTGAACGTGGAAAATAGAAGATTTCTATACTAAATTAGTAAAAAAACGAAAATTCACGAGATTTTAAGAAATTATCTCTTCCATTTTTCAAGGATTCGTGTATCATAATGGATTGAGAGTTAAAAAGTAGAAAACATAGAGATAAAATTGTGTAAATGAAAAGAAGGAGAAAGTTATGCGGAAACGAAATGTAAGAGCAGTGATTGCGGCAGCACTTTGTATGACGGTACTTGCAGCCGGCTGCGGAAAGAAGGCAGATGATCCGGTTTTTACAGGGGATAAGACAGAAGCACCAGCATACCAGGCAAATCTGGATGCGATCAAATCTTCTGCATATGCATCAGTAGACAACCTGGATCTGGAACCTGGAACTTATATTTCTGTAATCGGAAGGGCATCTTCAACACCATATTGGAATCAGGTAAAGGCAGGGGTGGAGCAGGCAGCAACGGACTTGAATACAGCACTTGGCTATTCCGGAAATGATAAGGTGAAAGTATTATACAGTGCACCGGATGAGAATGATAATATCGATCAGCAGGTGAATATTCTGGATGAAGAGCTTGCACGTTATCCGGATGTGATCGCAATTTCCAGTGTAGATGCAAGCGCATGCTCCGTCCAGTTTGATCTTGCGATTGAGAATGGAATTCCGATTGTAGCATTTGATTCAGGAAACAGCTATCAGAATATCCAAAGTTCTTGCAAAACGAATAATATAGAAGCGGCAACAACAGGAACAAAGAATTTCTGTGAGAAGATCGGTGACAGTGGGGAGATTCTGTTGCTTGTGCATGATACAGTATCAGATACGGCGAAAGAGCGTGAGGCAGGAATCAAAAATGAACTTGCAGCAAATCATCCGAATGTGACTGTTACAGAGACAATTTATCTGGATCAGCTGAAAATGTTGAAGAAACAGATTGTAGCTGAACAGGTCGGGGTAACACCAGAAGAACTGGCAGCCGCAGAAGCAGGAGAAAAGAAGGAAGAGACAACAGGAACAGGTGATGCTTCCGAGACAATTGCAGATGCAGCATCGAATGCGGCTTCTTCATCAGCAGACGAAAGTGCGAATGAGACAGCACAGGAAGTGGACAATGAATTGTCCGAGAAGATGCAGCAGGTCAACGATGGCGCAGCAAAGATGAGTGATGAAGATGCAATTCGATATTATATGGAGAAACATCCTGATTTAAAAGGATGTATTGCTACGAACGAGACAGTAACCCAGCTTGCAATTAAGACGCTGGATCAGCTTGATGCAGAAAAACATATTACATTAGTGGGGTTTGATGCAGGAAAAGAGCAGGTCAATGCATTGAAAGATGGAAAGGTGGATGGACTTATTGTGCAGAATCCTTTTGGAATGGGATATGCGACAGTAGTTGCAGCGGCACGTACAGTTCTTGAGATTGGAAATGAAGCTGAGGTCAACACAGGATATGTGTGGGTGACAGCAGACAATATGAATGACGATACGATAACACCGTTCCTTTACGAATAAGTTGAAAATAAGTCGAACAATTTCATAAAAGAAAAGAGCTTGTCAGGTAAAATAAAAACATCAGGTTTTATACTTCATTCTGAAATTCAGAAATATAGAAGTAATAAAATCCTGATGTTTTTTATTTTATATTAGGAAAGTCCTTTCCTAATATAAAAAAAACGCTCCGCTCAGGATGCGCACTGCGGCGTACAAGGTAGGTGTCGCAAGCGACCGCCGCAGGCGCAGGAATGTGCCAAGGCACATTCTTTGTTCTGTTCACGTTGTCCTTTAAGCTTTGCTTAAAGAAAAAATAAATTCGGTGCCAACCCCTTCTGTACTGATCACATTGATATGTTCATCGTGAGCCTGTATGATTTCTTTTACGATCGAAAGTCCAAGTCCGGTTCCTTTCTTATCCTTTCCACGGGAAAGATCTGATTTGTAGAAACGCTCCCAAATCTTATTGATTTCCTTTCTTGAGATTCCGATTCCATGATCTTTTACGGAAACAAAAATTTTATCATTTTTCGTTGTTACTTCTACTGTAATAGAAGAGTCATTCTCACTGAATTTAATCGCATTATCCAGAAGATTATAAAGAACCTGTTGGATTTTGCGTCGGTCCGCCATTACATTGATCTGTTCAGACAGTAGAAAGAGCTTAATGGATATATGCTTCTGAGTACAGACACCCTCGAAAGACTGGGCAGTATGTTTGATCATCTCCTGAATATCAAAGGAAGTCTTATTGAGCAGGAGCTCTTTTGTATCAAATTCGTTCAAAGTAAGAAGATCCGTTGTCAGGTCAGTCAGTCGTTCCGTTTCGAAGAGAATGATATTTAAGTATTTCTCATGAAGCTCTGGTGGGATTGTTCCGTCTGCCATTGCTTCTACATACCCCCTAATTGAAGTCAACGGGGAACGGAAATCGTGGGATACATTTGCTACGATCTTTTTCTGATAATCATCAGAATCCTTCAGTTGTGTAGCCATATAATTCAGTGATGCGGATAAATATCCAATCTCATCATGCCTGTTAACCGGAATCTCGTAATCCAGATTGCCCATGGCATATTGCTTCGCAGCTTCTGTGATCAGCAACAATGGTCGATGGACGAAGAAATGGAACCCGAGCAGGAAGATGAAGGACAACAGGAAAATAACTCCAAGAGAAATATAAACCGGAACCATCAGCGTGCGGCATCTTTCGTTGATCAAAGAGACCGGGCTGTGAATGATCAGATATCCCTTTGTATAAAATCCCTGTGTGACAGGAGCCATTACAGTAATCATATCTTCCTGAAAATAATTATGATAGGTTCCGATCATGTACTGGTTGCTCCCGATTTCGGCCGGATCAAAATTATTGACGGATTGTGGCGCAGTAGTATCCTTCAGGTTGGCAGAGGTGATCATTGTACCATCTTTTTCAACAAACCACAGAGAAGAATTAAGATACGTCTTCATAGCAGATAACTGAGAATGAACAGCCCAGCTGGAAGATTCGTTTGAAAAATAGGAAGGCAGATAATTATCTGCAATCATGGTTGCTTCTCTGTATAATGTCTGCGAAGTATCTTTTTCCAGACGTTCGGTGATCAGTTCTGTGGTTAATGTTGCTGTTGTGAAAACACATAAAAACCCGAAAATAATATAAAGTACAATAAATTTTAAATGCAGAACTGCTTTCATAATTTCTCCCTAAGTACTCATCGGCCACCAGATGCTGTTTACAGTATCCAGGACCGATGATTTAAATCTATTTTGTCTCAAATTTGTAACCAATTCCCCATACAGTACTGATATTCCAGTGAGGGTGGTCTTTAATCTTTTCGCGCAGACGTTTAATATGAACATCAACGGTACGAGTGTCTCCGATATATTCATAGCCCCAGATACGGTCTAAGAGCTGCTCTCTTGTGAATACCTGATTCGGTGATGCAGCAAGACAGTAAAGGAGTTCTAATTCTTTTGGCGGCATATCAACAGGATGTCCGTCACACACAACAGAGTAGTTTGTAAGATTGATCGTCAATCCGTCAAACTCTGCACATTTTGTTTTTTCAACAGAAGTATCATTCTGTTGTCCAACCTGATATCTTCTCAGGACAGCTCTTACGCGGGCAACCATTTCCTTAGGGTCAAATGGCTTCATGATATAATCATCCGCTCCGAGTTCCAGTCCGAGAACTTTGTCAAATACTTCACTTTTTGCAGAAAGCATGATAATCGGTGTGGCAGCTTTGGAACGAATCTCACGACAAACCTGATACCCGTCAATTCCCGGAAGCATCAGATCAAGAAGAATCAGATTTGGTTGATAGCTGTCAAAAGCTGCAAGCGCATCTTCTCCATCATATACTAATTTTGTATCAAAACATTCTTTTGTGAGATAAAGAGAAATCAGTTCAGCGATATTCTCATCATCATCTACGATTAGGATTTTCTGTTTTCCAAACATTCTTTTTCCCCCATTAATCATGATAAGGTAGTTGGTAACTGTTTAAAATAATTAGCCAAGTTCTACAATTGTTACACCTGCGTCACCTTCACCAAATTCGGCAAGGTGATAGGATTTTACATGTTTCTGACGACGCAGATATTCATGAATTCCCTTTCTGAGTGCTCCGGTTCCCTTTCCGTGAACTACACGGACAGTATTCAGGTGAGCGAGGATTGCGTCATCCAGGTATTTATCCAGCTCAGCAACGGCTTCATCAACAGTACGTCCGAGCAGATTGATCTCAGGTCGGACAGAAAGAGATTTTCCCATTTTGATTTTGCCTTTTGAAGTACGGTTCATTTTCTTTGGTGCATATGGAGAGACTTCCTCGATAATCTCCAGATCAGAAATGTTGACCTGGGAACTGAGGATTCCCATACGTACGGTAAGATTCCCTTTGGCATCAGGTAGAGAGCTTACGGTTCCTGTCAGGTTCATGCTGAGAACTTTGACAGATTCTCCGAGCTTGAAGTCAGATGCTTTATGCTCTTTCTTTGGTTTCTGTGCTTTCATTGCAGACGCAGATGCTGTATCTTTGATCTTCTTACGCAGCTTCTCGCGTTCCTTTTCCATCTCGGCAGCAGAAATGTTTTCCTTGCCGAATTTACGGAAATCCTTGATCGTCTTGTCTGCAATTTCTTTTGCTTCACGCAGAATAGCGTTTGCTTTTTCATTTGCCTCGCGTAAAATGCGGTCGCGCTGATCATCTAATTTCTCCTGGCGCTGTTTCGCCTGGGCTTTCAGGTCTTCCGCTTCTTTCTTCAATCGTGCGATTTCTTCCTGTTCCTTTTCAATCGTCCGTTTGCTTGTCTCAAGATCAGTAAGAAGATCTTCAAAGGAAACGTCCTGTTCACTGAGCCGTTTCTTTGCATCTTCAATAATATAATCCGGCAGACCTAATTTCCCGGAGATTGCAAATGCATTACTTTTACCAGGAATACCGATCAGCAGACGGTAAGTCGGACGAAGACTTTCTACATCGAATTCACAACAGGCATTCTCCACACCCGGAGTGGAAAGTGCATAGACTTTTAACTCGCTGTAGTGTGTGGTAGCCATTGTACGGATTCCTCTCTGGTGAAGATGGGACAGAATAGAAATTGCAAGTGCGGCACCTTCCGTTGGATCTGTACCGGCTCCAAGTTCATCAAAGAGAACCAGCGAACGTTCATCTACTTTCTTAAGAAAAGAGACAATATTGGTCATATGAGAAGAGAATGTACTAAGGCTCTGCTCAATACTCTGTTCATCTCCGATATCTGCATAAATCTGATGAAATACAGCCAGTTCACTGCGGTCTCCGGCAGGAATGTGAAGTCCGGACTGTCCCATCAGACAGAACAAGCCGACCGTTTTCAAAGAAACAGTTTTACCGCCGGTGTTTGGTCCGGTGATGATCAGCAGTGTGAAGTCTTCCCCAAGTGTTACGGTAATCGGAACAACTTTTTTCGGATCGAGCAGTGGGTGACGTCCCTCACGGATACGGATGCGTCCCTCTTCATTCAGAAGCGGCCGGCTGGCGCGCATGGACATTGCCAGAGCACCTCGTGCAAAAATGAAGTCAAGATCCGTCAGAGAACGGTAATCCGCACGGATTTCCTCGATATATTGTGCGGCTTCCTCACTTAGATTCGCAAGAATCACCTGAATCTCTTCCTGTTCCTTTGCATAAAGTTCTTTTAAGTCATTGTTCAGTTTTACGATTGCCATAGGTTCAATAAAAAGAGTAGAACCTGTTGAAGACTGATCGTGAATGAGTCCCTGTACCTGTCCACGATATTCCGCTTTAACAGGTACACAATAGCGGTCTCCACGCATGGTAATGATTGCATCCTGCAGATAAGTGCGAAGGGAACCGTTGACCAGTGTAGTTAAAGTGGCGTGTACTTTGTCATTGATGTTATTAATGCTTCGACGAATTTGCTTCAGTGTGGAACTGGCATCATCACTGTATTCATCTTCGCCGATAATACAGCGGTCGATTTCATTTGAAAGTGGTGTCAGTGGTTCAAGCAGGTTAAAATATTCATCCAGGCAGTCGCAAGCGTCCTCTTGTGTATCATGTCTTCCGTAGGCCTTTACCCTGGCTGCATTTACAAGCAGGCGGGAAATACGGAGAAGTTCTGTGCTGCTGAGTGAGCCACCAATCTCCAGACGCTTCATGGACTCTTCAACCGGTGCAGCGTCACCAAACGAGATACGTCCCTTTTGCACGATTCGTGTATAAGCGGCAGCAGTCTGTTCCTGATAAGTGTTGATCTTATGAAGGTCGGTCATTGGCTTCAAACGACGGCAGAGCTGTCCTCCGCGGAAAGATGTCGCTTCTTTTTCAAGAAGAGCAATGATCTTATCATATTCCAGTTTAAATAATGTTTTTTGATTCATTTATTTTCCTCTGTCATTTCAACTTAATACTAATTTTTTAATCATGTAGCTGTTCACAATACATGTGAACAATAACTATTTCCGAGTCTTATTGTACCTTATTATTTCATTAAATAAAAGGCTTTTATAGATATTGAACAATCTATATGAATCAGTTATACTAAGTAATGGAAATGTCCGTGTCGGTTGATTTTGTAGTTGACACGGAAGTGAACAGTCACGAATGAGGTTCATGTCAATGTCAGAAAAGAAAAGTAATGGTCAGGTTCCGGAAGAGGGTCCTGACGGGAAAAATTTAGAACAGTCAGAGGAAAAGGAATCTTTTGCATTTCTTGAAGAGACAATAAAACCAAAGAAGATCAGCAGACAGCAAGGAATGAAACAGCTCATCCGGATTGCAATATGCGGACTGGTTTTAGGAGGCTTTGCATGCCTGGGATTCTTTGCGTTGCGTCCGCTTGCACAGAAGTTGTTTCCAGAAAAGACACAAGTTGTGACAATTCAGGAGGACGATCAGTCAGGGGAAGATTCAGCAGAAGGTGACGACACGACAGAGCAGAATGACGCGCAGAATCAGCAGGAGATCAGTTATGTACAGATGATGTCCAAAGCATATGAGAAAGCACTGACAGCGAAGAAGAGTGTGGTATCTGTTACGAAAGGAGCAGAACAGGAGAACTGGAATGCAGAAGCGACCGGAATTGATGAGAGTGTATCGGGTGTGATCGTTGCAGATAACGGACAGGAGATACTGATTTTGTCCTATGCTTCGATCTGCGAAGATGCAAAAGAGTGGTGCGTTACATTTTCAGATAAATCAGAATATAAGGCAAGCCTGAAAAAAAAGGATAAAAATAGTGGATTTGCAATATTTGCGGTAGATAAAAAAAGCCTTTCAGATGCCACATGGAGTGCTTCAAGTGTAGCATCACTTGGCAATTCGAATCTGACAGAACAGGGTGATGTTATATTCGCACTGGGAAATATTTTCGGTTATGCCGGAGGAAGCGGTTACGGAATTGTCAGTTCGTCAAACTATAAAGAAATCGGACGCGACGGAGAGTATAGTGTGATTGCGACCGATATGAGCAGTGCATCCGAAGGAACAGGTATTTTATTCAATCTGGATGGAGAAGTGATCGGAATGATTTCTTCTGATATTTGGAAAGACCGGGGAATACGTACTGCGAATGCTTATGCGATTTCAGATCTGAAGTTGGTTATCCAGCTGTTAGCGAACGGTGCAAGTGTACCTTATATCGGTGTGTCAGGAACAGCAGTGACAAGTGGAATTCAGAAAGAAGAGGGCATGCCGTCAGGAATCTATGTGATTGACGTGGCAGCAGATTCACCTGCAATGGCAGCGGGCATACAGAGTGGAGATGTGATCTGTTCTGTGAATGGAGAGAAAATTGTAAGCATGAGTGCTTACCGTAAACTGATGTTGACACTGAAAGTAGGAGATCAGATCAAAGTGGAAGGGAAACGCCGAGGATCTGAAGGATATGTAGATATTAAATTTGATGTTACGATTGAAAGTAAAGAATAACAAGTGAAAGAGGCAGAAAATGAGATTTATAGATGGATTATGCGAGGGAGAAACAATCAGGAATGTATATCTTTGTAAAGGAAAACGTTCCGCAGAGACAAGAAATGGAAAGCCGTATGATAATCTGATCCTTCAGGATAAGACAGGAACATTAGATGGAAAAGTATGGGATCCGAACTCCCAGGGAATCGCAGATTATGATGAGAAGGACTTTATCGAAGTTTTTGGAGATGTGATTAATTATAACGGAAATCTTCAGTTGAACATCCGTCAGATCAGAAAGGCGGAAGAGGGAGAATACAATCCGGCAGACTATATGCCGACAACAGATAAGAGTGTAGACGGAATGTACGAGGAACTGACAGCTTATATTCGTCAGATCTCTAACAAATATTTAAGACAGGTGTTGGAATTCTACTATATAAAAGATGAAGCGTTTATCAAAAAATTCAAGGCACATTCCGCAGCGAAGACAGTACATCACGGATTTTCCGGAGGATTGCTTGAGCATACACTCAGTGTAACTCGTATGTGTGATTATTTTGCAACAAGCTACTCTATTTTGAATAGAGATCTGCTCCTTAGCTCTGCAATTCTCCATGATATTGGAAAAGTGAAAGAACTTTCTGATTTTCCGGACAATGATTATACAGATGAGGGACAGCTGATCGGCCATATCGTGATCGGTGTCGAGATGATCGATGATGCGATTCGTTCTATCCCGGACTTTCCGGTGAAGCTTGCTCATGAGCTCAAGCATTGTATCGTGGCACATCACGGTGAACTGGAATACGGTTCTCCAAAGAAACCGGCACTGGCAGAGGCAGTGGCATTGAATATGGCAGATTCAACAGATGCAAAGCTTCAGACATTGACAGAACTGTTCAAAGGAAAAACAGGAACAGAATGGCTTGGATATAACCGTTTGTTTGAGTCTAATTTAAGAAGAGCATCTGAGGATTAAATCTAACAATGAGAACAACAAGTGTCACTGTTTGCAGAATCTATGTGAGCAGTGGCTATTTGTATGATACAAGGGTCAAAAGGTCATGCGTTTCTTGCTTGCATGAAAAAGCATGACTTATTGACCCGCAAAACACCGAAAAGTAGCCATTTTTCGTAGAAAAATGAGCGGATTTGAGGTGTTTTAGGATTGCGAGAGCATGAAATGCGAAGCAATCCGTGTATCATAGGGGTCAAAATACCTTTTGACCCCAACATCTTTGTATAATTAAGAGTAAAATAGAAGAGAGAAAAGAATGAACAAGAATGATATTGTAACAGTTGAAATAACAGATATCGGAGTGAGCGGGGAAGGAATTGGCCATGTGGATGGCTACACGCTCTTTATCAAAGACGCAGTGATCGGTGATGTGGTTGAAGCGAAAGTCATGAAGGCAAAGAAGAATTATGGCTATGCCAGATTGATGAAAGTTATCACACCGTCAGAATATCGCGTAGAACCAAAGTGTGCATTTGCCAGAAGATGCGGAGGCTGCCAGATCCAGGAAATGT
>UMIM01046198.1_pt1 | contig 10501 bp, 6 predicted proteins | sample 1965831 | NCBI WGS metagenome assembly UMIM01 (sample SAMEA4836125, study PRJEB28245) | human gut metagenome | biome: gut microbiome; material: fecal sample | place: Denmark | collected 2008 | reverse complement strand
AAAGCGGAGTCAGTGTACCCGCCAATGAGTTCAATGCACCACCTGTCTGAATCAGCTGGTTACCTTTGTTACCACCGCCTCCTAGCAAGTTCAGCATCGGGTTGACGACCGTATTCAGCATACATACGCTGAAACCGCAGATAAAGGCACCCAACAGGTACACAATGAAGTTCAGCTTGATGGAGTATTCACCTAAAGAGAATACATCTACGTCAGCTCCGAAAAGACTTGACAGATATTGTACCAGCAAACCGGCAAAGCCGACTGCCATGGCAATCAAAGATGTTTTTTTGTATCCGATTTTTACCAGCATGTTACCGGCAGGAATACCCATGAAAAGGTATGCCAAGAAATTCATCATGTTACCCATCATACCCAATGTGTTCGCACCGGCATACTGGTTTTTCCAGATGGTACCAAACGGTGCAGCCAGGTTGGTAACAAATGAAATCATCGCAAACAGAAAGAACATCGTAATGATTGCGATGACATTAGTTTTTTGTTTTTGTTGCTCCATGGTTTAAATTGAAAGTGTATTAAGTTATAAATTAGATTGATTTTTTAGGTGTTATTTTTCGATGCCAAATTTATAGATGGTTACCTGATGATAGGTATCTTCTGGTTTCAGTATTACTGAAGGGAAATGTCCTTTGTTGGGTGAATCGGGGAAGTGCTGTGCTTCGAAGCAGATGGCACTTCTGGCCGGGAAGGTGGCTCCATGGTATCCGGCGAAACCGTTGTGCCAGTTGGCTGTGTAGACCTGTACGCCCGGTTCGGTGGTATAAACTTCCAGTGAACGTCCGCTTTCGGGTTCCACGCATTTTGCGGCGAAGACCAAGGCATCTGTTTCCCGTTTGTTCAATACGTAGCAGTGGTCGTATCCGGCTCCGTTAATGAGTTGCTGGAAAGGCTCATTGATGCGGCTTCCCACCGTATGGGGTGTACGGAAGTCCATCGGTGTACCTTCCACCTTCAGAATTTCTCCTGTCGGGATAGATACTTCATCAATAGGAATGTAATAGTCTGCGTTGATGGTGACGATATTGTTGTCTACGGTCGGTGTAGGATTATTCAAACCGGCCAGGCTGAAGAATGCATGATTGGTCAGATTGATAATGGTTTTTTTGTCCGTGTTGGCCACGTAGGTAATGACCAGTTCGTTTTCATTGGTGAAGGTATAGGTAACTGTGACATCCAGATTACCAGGGAAACCTTCTTCTCCATCTTTTGCCACATAATGAAGCACGACACTCTGTTCGTTTTCCTGCTTGGCATCCCATACGCGGGCATGAAAACCTGTGGGGCCTCCATGAAGAGAATTCGGGCCGTTGTTGATGGTCAGGTTGTATTCTTGACCGTCTATCAGAAAACTACCTTTGGCAATACGGTTGCCATAACGTCCGATTAAGGTGCTGAGGAAAGGTTCGTGGCTTTGAATGACGTGGTCAATGCTGTCGTGACCTTGTACGACATTGGCCAGTTTTCCGTTTTTATCCGGAACCATTATTGCTAAGATTGCTCCCCCGTAGTTTGTGATGGCTGCTTCAGCGCCGTTTTGATTTGAAAGAATAAACAAATCCGTTTCTTTACCGTCGATTGTTTTTTGAAAATCTGCTCTTTTTAAGCCGCTTAAATTATTTTCTTTGTAAAATGTGTTGTTCATATTATTAAAATCTTTTAGTTCACACATTATTTTGTTGTGCAAATAAAAAGATTTTCTGCCACATACCCAAACATTTTGCAAAGAAAGAATATGTTTTATTTGTTTAAAGAAAGTAAATCAGCTACAATGAAACTACTTCCTCCCACAAAAATGAAATCCTCGGGCAGAGCCTGTGTACGGGCCATTTTGAAGGCTTCTGCTACATGTGGGTAGGCCTCACCGTGCAATCCGAACTTTTCTCCTAAAGCTTTCATTTTGTCACAAGGAAGAGCTCGTTTCACGCTGGCTTGTGTGAAATAGTAACGGGCTTCTTTGGGGAGCATGGAGAGTACGCCACTCACGTCTTTGTCGTTCACCATTCCAATGACAATATGTAGGGTCTGATAGGATTGGTTTTTAAGCTGTTCTGTGATGTATTGTATGCCGCCTACGTTGTGTCCGGTGTCACAGATGATGGTAGGGTGTTCTCCCAGTTTTTGCCAGCGTCCCATCAGGCCGGTCAGTTCGCAGACATGCAGGAAGCCCTCCCGTACATTTTCTTCCGTGAGGCGATAGCCTGCATCGGGAAGACGGCGGATGGCAGATAGCAGGGTGTTGGTGTTCTTCAACTGGCACAGTCCGCCCAGTTCACCCTCCAGGTTGGCATAGTCTGCCGTCTGATAGACGTAGTGCATGGCTTCGTTCCGTGTGGCGCTGAGAAGCAGGTGCTCGTCTTCGGCAAATACGATGGGGGCACCTACGGCTTCTGCCTTGGCTTGAAAGACCGGTCGGGTTTCCGGAGTGCTTTCTCCGATGATTACCGGAACGCCTTTTTTGATGATGCCGGCTTTTTCGGAAGCAATCTTTGCCAGCGTATTGCCCAGAAATTGTACGTGGTCGAAGCTGATGTTGGTGATGACGCATAAATCGGGCTGGATGATGTTGGTACAGTCCAGTCTTCCTCCAAGGCCCACCTCAATGACGGCCACATCCACTTGTTGTTGGGCGAAATAAGTAAAAGCCATGGCAGTGGTCAGCTCAAAGAAAGAAGGGTGCAGCGGTTCGAAGAAGGCACGGTGTTTTTCTACGAAGTCGATGACGAACTCCTGGCTCACCGGTGTGCCGTTCACACGGATTCGTTCGCGGAAATCGACGAGGTGTGGAGAGGTGTAGAGGCCTGTCTTATAGCCTGCAGACTGTAGGATGGCTGCCAGCGTATGCGAGCAAGAACCCTTTCCGTTGGTTCCGGCCACGTGGATGGTGCGGAAACGGCGGTGAGGGTGGTTGAAATAATTGTCCAAGGCGTACGTGTTGTCCAGTCCCTCTTTGTAGGCATCCTTGCCAACTTGCTGAAACAGAGGGGCACTGTTATATAGATAAGTGAGTGTTTCCTGATAATTCATGATTCTTGTTTTTTAAGCCGCTGCAAATATCATCATTTTTATCAGGATAACCTATCTTTTTAGCTTTCATTTACCACCAGTATGGTCCTTGAGGGGCTCTGATTCCTTCTACACCGATGCTGATGGAACTGCTTTCGTTGAATTTGAAGTTGATCATTCCGCCAATCCGGTCTGGTGCAAAATTGGGCAGAGGGTAGTAGTAGGGCGAACGTTTCGGCATGAGTGACTTGTTGCCATACGCATACAGGCTGATTCGTTCGTTCACCTTAAAGGCTGCGATACCGGCAATGCCCACGTTCCGGTAGTTGATACCTCCCCAGTTGAAATTGCTGGCATACAGTCCGCCAGCCACGCTGAGGCGTTTGTTCAGGGGAACGGCATACAGGAAGGCTGCATCCTGTCCGAATCCTACGCCGGAAGGCGCATATTTGCTGGGGCTGAACGTGACGTTCATGCCGATGGAGGCATTGAATCCTTTATGCAGCTCCCATGTGGTATAGCTGAAGGGAGTGATGCCATACATGTCGAAGGGAGAATATAGATAATGTGATTGTACGGGTGCGGGCAGAGGTACACTGAGGGTATCCTGCGGCAACAGATTCTCCGTGTGCAGGGGAGCGGCAGCAACGGAGTCGGCCGGAAGAGACTTTTTGTTTTCGGTCTGTGCAAAGACGAGGACCGGACAAAACAGCATTCCTATCAAGATACAGTGTTTCATTGATTCTTGTTTTTAGGTTGCCTCAAAAGTACAAAAAAAGTGCCTTGCATTTTCTGCGATTATCTCTTTTTAGGTTGGGTTTAAAGATTATTTGGAGAATGAGAGGGGAACCCATAAAAAAAGGCCATTCCCGCGAAGGAATGACCTTGTATTTCTGTCAAAAAGAGATTGTGTTAGTCGAATAGGCTTCTGAACTTCTTGAAGATTTTTTCTTTCAGGCTCATGTTCGGCTTGAAGTTCTCGGCTTCCTGCCATTTTTCGAGTGCCTGACGTTCTTCTTTGGTCAGTGTTTCCGGAATGTAGACGCTGACATTGACCAGCAAGTCGCCTGTTCCCGTATTGTATCCGTAGCTGTTGATGTTCGGTAAGCCTTTGCCCCGCAGGCGGAGTACCTTACCAGGCTGTGTACCCGGTTCTATCTTGATTTTGGCCTTTCCGTCGATGGTCGGGATTTCTACCGTGCCTCCCAGAGCTGCGGTCGGAACGCTCAGCAGCAGGTTGTAAATCAGGTCGCTTTCGTCACGAATCAGTTCCGGATGCTTTTCTTCTTCAATCAAGACCAGCAAGTCGCCCGGCACTCCGTTGTGCTTTCCGGCATTACCTTTTCCGTTGATGGTTACCTGCATGCCTTCAGCCACTCCGGCAGGAATCTTCACGGTGACTACTTCTTCACCGTACACGATGCCTTCGCCGCCACATTCCTTACACTTGTTCTTGATGATTTTTCCTTCACCTCCACATTGCGGACATACGGTCTGGGTCTGCATCATACCGAAAATACTCTGTTGTGTGCGGGTCACGCTACCTGTTCCGTGGCAGGTAGGACAGGTTTCCGTGCCTCCGTCGCCTTCGGCACCCGTACCGTGACAATGACTGCACTGCACATATTTTTTCAGCTTGAATTTCTTTTCTACTCCTGTAGAAATTTCTTTCAGGTTTAATTTGACTTTTACCCGCAGGTCGGAACCACGGAACTTACGCTGGCGTGGCTGACTGCTTCCGCCAAATCCGCTGCTGAATCCGCCAAAGCCTCCGTGTCCACCAAAAATATCACCGAACATAGAGAAGATATCGTCCATGGACATGCCTTGGCCATTGAATCCGCCGAATCCACTTCCGCCTCCGGCTGCACCGTCTACCCCTGCAAAACCAAACTGGTCATAACGTGCACGTTTGTCGGCATTGCTCAACACTTCGTAGGCTTCTGCTGCTTCCTTGAATTTCTCCTCTGCCTCCTTGTCGCCCGGGTTGCGGTCCGGGTGATACTGGATGGCTTTCTTTCGATACGCTTTCTTTATTTCGTCTGCCGTGGCCGTTTTGGCAACTCCAAGCACTTCATAATAATCTCTTTTCGCCATGACTCTACCTGTTTATTATTGGGCAACCACCACTTTGGCGTGACGGATGACTTTCTCGTTCAACTTGTATCCTGTTTGTACGCAGTCCAGCACTTTTCCTTTCTGGTCTTCACTGGAAGCCGGCACCAATGCGATGGCTTCGTGGAAATCAGTATCGAAGTCCTGACCGACAGGTTCCATTTTTTCCAAACCTTCCTGATGCAGGTTTTTCAGGAACTTCTGGTAAATCAGTTCCACCCCGTCGTAGATGGCCTTCACGTCTTCCGCTTTCTGCATGTTCTGCAGTGCGCGTTCCAAATCGTCCAGAATCGGCAGTACGGCATTGATGGCCTTTTCACCACCGTTCTTGATCAGTTCGGCCTTTTCCTTGATGGTACGTTTCCGGAAATTATCGAATTCTGCAGACAGGCGCAGGTATTTGTCTTTCTGCTCGTCGATTACTTTCTGAGCTTCTTCCAGTTCTTTTTCCAGCTTTTCTTCTGCAGTGAGTTCCTTCTTTTCTTCCCCTTCTTTCTGGGTTTCTTGCGTTTCCGCTTCTTGAGATTCAGCGGCAGCCTGCGCGTTTTCGGCAGTGTTCTGCTGTTGGTTCTTCAATTCTTCTTCCACGTTTGGGTTTTGATTTTTGTTACTCATATCTTAATGGTTTTTATTTCAGTTGAATGTTTTTGCTTTTTCACCAGCAAATTCTGTGCCTTAATCCGTCTCTTGTGCGGATTGGCCGCAAAAATAATAAAAAACTGCCACACTGACATGGAAAAAGATAAGTTTCAGTTTCAGCCTCCCCTTTTTCCATTTCATCTTCCCGAAAGGTCGGTTCAACCCTCGATTTGTCTGTTTCACACTTTTATGCATCTTTTAGAGGAAGTGAGGGATTAATTTTGCTACCATCATCAATCAACACTCAAGAAAATGTTTAAGAAAATAGTCCGTTTTTCAATTCGCAAAAAACTGTTTGTCGCCCTGACGACACTGTTTTTAATGATAGGGGGCATCTATTCCATGCTGACATTGCCCATTGATGCTGTGCCCGATATCACCAATAATCAGGTGCAGATTGTCACGGTGTCGCCCACGTTGGCGCCTCAGGAGGTAGAACAGCTGATTACCTTCCCGATAGAGGTGGCCATGAGCAACATCATGAATGTACAGGAAATCCGTTCGGTGTCCCGTTTTGGTTTGTCGCTGGTGACGGTTGTGTTCAAGGAAAGCGTGCCCACGCTGGATGCCCGTCAGCTGGTAAATGAGCAGATACAGACCGTGGCTGGAGAGATTCCTTCTGAATTAGGAGTGCCGGAGATGATGCCTATCACCACCGGACTGGGCGAAATCTATCAGTATGTGCTGAAGGTGGCTCCCGGGTATGAAAAGAAGTACGATGCCATGGAGCTGCGTACCATCCAGGATTGGATTGTGAAACGCCAGCTTTCGGGTATCCCGGGCATCGTGGAAATCAACAGTTTCGGAGGTTACCTGAAGCAGTATGAGGTAGCCGTCGACCCGGATGCCTTGTATTCGTTGAACATCACCATCAGTGATGTGTTCGATGCGCTGAGCCGCAACAACCAGAATACCGGAGGAAGCTATATAGAAAAGGTGGACCGGGCGTATTACATCCGCTCGGAAGGTATGATTTCCGACTTGAAAGATATTGAGCAGATTGTCGTGACCAACCGGGGCGGGATTCCCGTGCATGTGAGCGACATCGGAAAAGTACGCTATGGCGCTCCCAAGCGTTTCGGAGCCATGACCAAGGATGGAGAAGGTGAGTGCGTGGGAGGTATCGCCATGATGCTGAAAGGAGCCAACGCCAACGTGGTGACCCAGGAACTGGAGAAGCGGGTGGCCAAGGTACAGAAGATGCTGCCCGAGGGTATCAGCGTAGAGCCCTACCTGAACCGTTCGGAACTGGTGAACCGGAATATCTCGACCGTGATCCGTAACCTGGTGGAAGGAGCCATTATCGTGTTCCTCGTATTGATCGTGTTCCTGGGAAATGTACGTGCCGGACTGATTGTGGCGTCCGTCATTCCCTTGGCCATGCTCTTTGCCTTTATCCTGATGCGGGTATTCGGTGTGTCGGCCAACCTGATGAGTTTGGGAGCCATCGACTTTGGTATTGTGGTAGACGGTTCCATCGTGATACTGGAAGGTATTTTGGCACATATCTATAGCAAGAAATGGATGGGCCGCACACTGAGCAAGCAGGAGATGAATGAGGAAGTGGAAAAAGGTGCCGGCAATGTGGTGCGGAGCGCGACGTTTGCCGTACTGATTATTCTGATTGTGTTCTTCCCGATATTGACCTTGACAGGAATTGAAGGCAAGTACTTCACTCCGATGGCCAAGACCCTGGTGTTCTGTATCATCGGAGCCCTGTTGCTGTCGCTCACTTATGTGCCGATGATGGCTTCGCTTTTCCTGAAACGCACCGTAGCCGTCAAGCCGACCTTGGCCGACCGTTTCTTTGAGAAGTTGAACCGTGTGTATCACCGTGCCTTGAATTTCTGTCTGGCCCATGTGGGGGGTACGTTGGCTTCGGCCTTTACCTTATTAATATTATCCTTCTTGTTGTTCACCCGGTTGGGAGCCGAATTTATTCCGACACTCGATGAAGGCGACTTCGCCATGCAGATGACGCTTCCGGCAGGTAGTTCCTTGAGCCGCAGTATCGAGGTATCGCTTGCGGCTGAGAAGAAACTGAAGGAGGATTTTCCGGAAATCAAGCACGTGGTTGCCAAAATCGGTACGGCTGAAGTACCTACCGACCCGATGGCCGTAGAGGATGCCGACGTGATGATTGTGATGAAGCCGTTCAGTGAATGGACTTCGGCCAGCAGCCGTGCGGAGATGGTGGAGAAGATGAAAAAGTCGCTGGAGTCGGTGAAAGGAGCCGAGTTCAATTTCAGTCAGCCCATCCAGTTGCGTTTCAATGAGTTGATGACAGGAGCCAAAGCCGATATTGCCATCAAACTGTATGGAGAAGATATGGCTGAACTTTATGCCAAGGCCAAAGAGGCGGCCAAGTATGTGGAACAGGTGCCTGGAGCTTCCGATGTGCTGGTAGAGCAGGCTATGGGACTTCCGCAGTTGCTGGTGAAATACGACCGTGCCAAGATTGCCCGCTACGGCATCGACATAGAGGAACTGAATACGATTATCCGTACGGCCTATGCCGGAGAGACTGCCGGAGTGGTCTTTGAAAACGAACGTCGTTTCGACCTCGTATTGCGTCTGGATAAGGATAAGGTGCAAGACCTGAATATCGACAAACTGTTTGTCCGCACGAGCGAAGGCATCCAGATACCGGTCAGCGAAGTGGCTAGCATCGACCTGGAGAATGGGCCGTTGCAGATTAACCGTGATGCCACCAAACGACGGATTGTCATCGGTGTCAATGTACGCGATGCCGACATCCAGCAGGTGGTGGAACAGATACGTACCTCTTTGGAGAAGAACGTGAAACTGAAACCGGGTTATTACTGGGAATACGGCGGACAGTTTGAAAACCTGCAGAATGCCGTACGTACGTTGAGCATTGTGATTCCGATTGCCCTGATGCTGATACTTTTACTGTTGTTTTTCGCATTTAGAAGTGTAATTTATTCGTTAGTTGTTTTTTCTACCGTACCTTTGTCACTGATTGGAGGTATCGTAGCCTTGTGGTTGCGTGGCCTTCCGTTCAGTATCTCGGCCGGTGTGGGATTTATCGCCCTGTTTGGTGTGGCCGTGCTGAATGGTATCTTGATGATTAATCATTTTAATGATTTGCGAAAAGAAAAAACTTATACTATGTGTACGAATCGAATCATTGCAAAAGGATGTCCTCATCTGTTGAGACCGGTGTTCCTGACCGGACTGGTGGCTTCACTGGGCTTTGTGCCCATGGCGGTAGCTACCTCGGCTGGAGCCGAAGTACAGCGCCCGCTGGCGACCGTAGTGATTGGCGGACTGATTGTGTCTACCGTGCTGACCTTGATTGTCATTCCGGTGTTCTACCGGTTGGTAAATGTCATTGCCCATTTGTGGGGACGGAAAAGACACCGTGCTCGGTTGGGCCGAAAAGCTGGAATGACCTGTCTGCTGTTGTTGCTGGCCGCCTCTGCTTCCGCCGTGACTCCGACTCCTCAGAAGTCGATTTCGCTGGATGAGGCCTTGGAAATAGCCTTGCAGAATCACCCACGACTGAAGATGGCCAATGCGGAAATCGAACGGAGCCGGGCAGCCCGTGGAGAAGTCTGGGACGGGGGCAACACTTCGTTCAGCTACTCCTGGGGGCAGTTGAACGGGGAATATCGGAAAGACAATGAACTGTCGGTAGAACAGTCGCTCGGTTCCTTGCTGACTCCTTTCTATAAGAATGCCTTGGTCAATGCACAGGTAACCACCGGCAGCAACTACCGTGACATGGTGAAGAAAGAAATTGTGGCCGAAGTGAAACGGGCGTGGGTGTACTATCAATATGCTCTTCATTTGTATCGTTTGTATGGAGAGCAGGAAGAACTGGCCCTGAAGCTGCGTGAAAGCGGGGAGTTGCGTTATCAGCAGGGAGATATTGACCAGACGCAACGGAACATGATTGCCACGCTGGCAGCGGATCTTCACACCCGCAGCCTGCAAGCTCGGGAGGAAATGGAACTGGCTTCCCGTCGTTTTGCGTGGGCCTGCTATGCCGGTGCGCCGGTAGTGCCCAACGACAGTTCGCTGGCGGTACTTCCGCTCTCTTTGCAGGATCGGCCTCTTTCGGCAGCCCATCTGAATTATTTTGCCAGCCAGGTGCAGGAAAAGAAATCGGAACTCCGCATTGAACGCAGCAAGTTTTTCCCGGAGTTCTCACTGGGGTATGTGCGTCAGAAAATCGCACCGCTGAACGGGTTGAACTCGTGGATGGTGGGCGTGTCCTTTCCCATTCTGTTCTTCCCGCAGCGCAGTCGCAGCAAGCAGGCCAAGGTGAACTTGCAGATTGCGGAATGGCAAGCTGAGCAGAACCGGGTACAGTTGAACAACCAGGTGGAAGAGCTTTACCGTCGTGCCCGTCAGCAGCAGGAGAGTCTGGATTATTATTCCAAGGCTGCTCTGAAAGAGGCAGAAGCCTTGCAGGAAAGTGCCCTGCTGAAGTTCAAGGAAAGTGAAATCAATATCACGGATTTCGTGCAGAGCCTGAACGCTTCACGCGACATCCGCCGGAGTTACATTGAAACGGTATATGCCTATAACGTATCCGTACTGGAAATCGAATTATACACTGAATAAAAAATAAAAAGCATAAAAAGATGAAACAGATACTTTTTTTCTCAGCCTTATGGTGTGCACTGGCTTTCACGGCTTGCGGGGGAGGTGCATCCGAACAAACAACCGATGAAGCAGCCGGCACACAGTCGGT
>UMIM01034312.1_pt1 | contig 10587 bp, 20 predicted proteins | sample 1965831 | NCBI WGS metagenome assembly UMIM01 (sample SAMEA4836125, study PRJEB28245) | human gut metagenome | biome: gut microbiome; material: fecal sample | place: Denmark | collected 2008 | reverse complement strand
TGGCCGCTCCTGCCCGGCCAGACGCTCGGGTCGTGCAGGTTGCGTCCGCAGCGAAGGCAATGCCAGCCCTGACGTGCGAGCGCGATGCGTTTCGATTCCTGGAATTGCCGGTCGCTCATCGTCGCTCCCTTCCGATTTGTTCGAGCAGGTTGATGCAGGTCGAGCAGTCGCGTTTGATATCGCGGATGCGGTCAAGGTCCATATCGGCGAGCGCCGGGCTTTTGAGCGCGTCGAGTTCCAATCGGTCGGCGGCTTGGATGGCCGAGGTGAGGATGCCGGCCATGTGTGCGATGGTCATGGCGTTCATGCCGCCGCCTCCTGTTCGAACAATTGTTCGGCCAATACGTCGCCGGGCACGTTCGCGAGCTGACGGCGCAGCATGTCCGGGTCCACCACGCCTTGGTTGAGCAGGTCGGCGACCTTGCATGCGAGCTCCATGTACGTGTCCGTGCCCTCGCAGGCTATCGAGCCGACTACGCGTTTCACCTCTTCGCTGCCCCACGTATACCGTCGGCGAACGTTGGAATCCTTTAGTGTGGCGAATCCGCGTTCCTTGCCCTTGACGAGCCAGTTGCGGTATTTCGCGTTCCAGTCGGCCGAGCGGGCTCCCGAGTCGAGGGCCCTGTCACGGAATTTGTCGGCTTCGATGTCGCAGTCGACGCCGAGCCTGTCGGCGAGCGCCCGGTGTTCCTCAGAGGGTTTCCAGTCGATTGGGATGGGTGTTGGTTTCGCGCGCGGGTCTCTCTCTATAGTCTTTATTGTTTCTATAGATTTAGTAGTATTGTCTGCACGCTGTGTGCACCCCTGATTCATGCCAGATTCATGCCAGCTGCACCCCTGATTCATGCCTGTTTTCTGGAGTGCATTTCGTTCACCCCTGCTTTTCGGCTTGAATTCTTGGGGTGCATTTCGTTCACCCCTGCTTTTCGGCTTGAATTCTTGGGGTGCATTTCGTTCACCCCTCTGCTTTGGCAGGTGCATGTCATACACCTTCGGACGACGGTTTGGCGCGATATCGTCGACGATGTGCTGGTTGCCGTATCTCAGAAAGCCCTTCTCACGCAAGGACCGGAGCTTGTTGTGCACGGTGCGTTCCGACATATGCAGCTGCGATGCGATGGTTTTCGCGCTCTTCGCAAAGCCCTTGCCGTCATCGCCGGTCCAGTCGGCCACCATCATCAGAAGACGAAGCTCATAAGGGTCAAGCCCGTACTCGTGATACAACAGTTTCCGAACATTCTCCATGCTCATGATTCATCCTTAGAAATCAGGTTCCGATTCCGGCTTGCCGAAATCACCGAACGATGCCGATTTGTCCTGTGGCTGACCCCACGGGTCGGACGGCGGAAGCGAGGTGCCGGCAGCGGTGGCCCCGCCCGTATAGCCCGCCGGAGCGGAGGACGGATTGCCATACGCTCCAGCCGTACCACGCTGCGCCTTGGCCACCTGCGCGGTCGCATACCGCAAGCTCGGCCCGATCTCGTCCACCTGCAATTCCATGGAAGAACGCTTCTGATGCTGCTCGTCCTCCCACGAATGCTGCGTCAGCCTTCCCTGGGCAATCACACGCATGCCCTTGGCGAGGGAACGGGCGCAATGCTCGGCCAGATCACCCCACACCGTGCAGCGGAGGAACAACGCGTCCCCATCGACCCACTGATTCGACTGCCGGTCGAACGTACGCGGAGTGGACGCAATCGTGAAACCAGCCACGCTCCGACCGTTCTTCGTCGACCTCAACTCAGGATCCGCGGTCAGATTGCCCACCACCGCGATGATCGTCTCACCAGCCATTAGAACCTACCTTTCACGGCGAGAGTCTTGATGATGCGGATGGTCTCGCCACCATCCCTGGTCTTCACCATGTGCGTCAACTGCGCGGCCGCGCCCTGATGGAAACTGTCACCAGGCATCACCTCCAACACCGGCATGGCGACCTCGGACACGAACCGGCCCACCAGTCCGTTGAAACGCACGCCCAACGATTCGAGGATCACCAGCTCCTTCCACGCCTCGCTCTCCATCGCCCGACGGCACGCGCCGGCCACCGCCCTGTCACCACTCGTCATCTTCTTCGTGTCGACGTCCTTGACCGGAGCGTTCGGACTGAAATGCCAATGCGGCAGAATCTCCCTCATCGGTCACTCCCCTCAGTCGTCGTCCCTGGACGCGAACCGCACCACCAGCCACAACGCGGTGGCGAGATACACGCCCTCGACCAGCAGCGCGCCGGCCATGTTCCCCGAGTCATGCCAGGTGAGCATGAGCGTCACGCTCACGACCAGGCCGATGACCGCAATCGCGAATTTCATGCGGCGCAAGGCGTAGTTCGGACGCCCCGCCTTCCGTGCGGTTTCGAGTCGGTCTTCGATGTGGTAGTCGTTGTCGGTCATCGTGTTCCTCCGATCATGCCGAGCGTGTGAATGATGTCTTTGCTTTCCTCGGCGGTGAATTCCGCCAGCGTTATCTCCTGGATGCCGTCGATAAGTCTGGCGGATCCGTCCACGTCCACCCGGACGTAGAAGCCACTCGACGCGAGCAGCACGTTATGCGGGTCATGGCGTCCCGACTTCGGCGGCGCCGGCGGATTCAGCCTCACGGCCTGTCTGATGCCCATGTCACAGCTCCTTGTTGATCGTGTCGACGATGAGGTCCACGATTCCGGTGACGTCAAGGTCGACGTAGCCGACGATGTGGCCGAGCGCCCGCATGGCCTCCACATCCCCGTCCTTGAATGGGTGGACCAGTTCGCCCTGGGTCTCGAACTCGTCGAACACTGCCTGCACGCAGGCCTTGCGAATCGTTTTCATGCCGACTCCTTTCCCTCGTATTCACATGTGCTCTGGTAGAGGTGTTCCTTGAAGTAGGCGATCATCGGCTCCTTCGGATACATGACGGTCCGTCCGACCTTCACGAACTTCGGGCCGATTCCCGCACCACGCCAGTACGCCAAGGTGCCCTCCTTGATGCCGCAACGGTCCGCGATGTCCTTCGTCGTGTTCATCGGTTTCAGGACCTCAGCGAGCGCAGCGAACGTCGTATCGTCTTCCATCACGCGCCTCCTTTGCGTGTGTGATGCCGGGCGGCGTTAGGAGAACCGCCCAGCCCCCTCCTAAAATCGGTGTCATCCCGCATATGCGACGTGCGGGCCGAACAGTTAGGAGAAGCATCAATGAACCCAGCCGAGTACATGCTGCAGTTCTTCAAGATCGAGGAAAGGGATGATGAATTCGACGATGGGATATCCACATCGTTCAGCAGGATGCATGACGCCGAAACGTGCCTAGACAATCTGATCAAGATGAATGTCAGACGGTTGGGCACAACGAAAAGCGTCATGCCGCAGATATGGCAGAAACTGTGGGAGTCATACACAAATCCTTCGGGAAACGGATACTGGGTCGGTTTCTCGACTTCCCAGCAACGGGATGTCCCTCTGGATGCGGCCGAGGCGCAGGCATTGGAGATCATCGCCGACAAATCGCCATCGCTACCGATCTCCATCGCCGAAGAGGAACGCAAGACAATCTCCGAGTTCCTGGACGAGGCGTTGAAGGCGGTCCGAGAGGACGACAGTCTGCCGACATCGCTGCGAGTGTACGTACTGGACCTCATCTCCGAAGCGAGACGCAACCTCGACGAATACGCGGCCGGGAAAGAGTTCGACCTGAAGGTCTCCCTGCAGGCCCTGTTCGGAGTGCTGTACATGGCGGAATCGCAAACCGGGAAGCCCACTGTATGGGAGAACCTGAAGAGCAAGATAGCGAAACCGTTCATTTCAGCGCTTCTTTCCGAGGGTGCCCGTCAGCTTGTCGCGTCCGGGGCATCTTTCCTTCAGCTTCCCGGGTGACTTCCGACGGCTTGCAGAACACCAAGCAGCCCTCGTAGAGCCGCTTGCGTGCGAGAAACCTGTTGGATGCCTGCGAGGCGACCATCAGCATCGCGAATCCGAAAAGGATCTCCCAACGTTCCATCCGGCGGAGGCCGGCAATCAGGCAGACCGCTCCGACACCCATGTAGATCAGCGCGAACAGCGCCTCGAACGGATTCGGCTTGTCGACGCGGCACGGCACAAGAGAGTTATCGATCGGCATCACGCACCCGCTTCCTGTGTTGGTTTCGCGAGGAACAGTTTGGCGAAATACGTCTGCCCCTTGCCGGTCATCTTCGGCGTCTTGTTGATCGTGGTGTGCCCGTCCGAGTGGCTGATGGTCGTCTCCTTGACCTCGAACAGGTGAAGGTCCATCGCCTTCTGTGTGGGCATGTTCCAACTGGAGCCCTTGGCCTTGATGAGCCATCCATGCTCGCGGAGCCAGGCGAACAGGCGCCGTGGGCCGATGTCGATGCCGTTGCTTTTCAGGATCTTCGCGAAATCGCCCACAAGGATGGACGTCCTCGCGGTTTCGACCGCGTTGGCGAACAGGACCTTGCCTTCCTGGGCTTTGAGCTGTTTGGCTTGTTCGTCGACCTTGGATTGCAGCCATCGCATGCTGGCCAACGCCATCTGTTCCGGTGTCATCCGTTCCTGGCCGGCCATATAGCCGCCGTGCTTGCGGATGGACGGCAGCACCTCATGCGTCACCCAACGCTGGAACTCCTTGGCCTCCGGCTTCCGAGACTTCATCACAAGACGGTAAAGACCAGGCTCGGAGATGATGAGCGGAGCTTTACCGCCATTCTGAGCAATGTGGATACTATCCACATTGGTGATTTCATCAGACTCAAGAATCTTGTGTAAGTCCCTTGTATCTGTCCCGAGGATGTCGCATACGTCCTTGGCGACGAACCAGGGCTCCTCCGCCTTATCGGTCAGGGTACGCAATGGGGCGCCCTTGAAATCGAACTTCTGGATTTCATTGTTCATTGGATTCTCCCTAGAATCGAGTTTGTGAATAGTTTTCTTGAGGATCCGGCAGGCTGGGCTTCGACCATCATCGCCGGGGCGTCTTTGGCGTGGAACGTTCTGCAGCAGTTTCAAATCCACTCCATTCGCCGTAGGGACGATTTGTCCCAAACCGATTTGGAGCCTTTTCTTGATTCCACGTCGAACAGCATCGTGTATTTCCGGCTTGTTGGACCTCTGACGATGTATGACGTCCGAATCCCACCTCAGGCAACGTTCGGAACAAGCCCCTATACGCCGCTGTTGGCCAAGCGGTTGAGACCGAATCAGATCTGCCATACCGGCTTCACCGGCGAGAATGCGGTGCTGCTACTTCCCGATGATTTCGAGATTGAGTGGCGGTCGTCCCACATGTCGCGCAGTCATAAGATTCGTGTATCTCTGACCGAGATAAAGAAGGAGGCGTGGAACCGCAGCTCGAAGAGTGTTCGGCAGATTCGCGAGAGGGCTTCGAGGCCGTAACCAACGGTTCTGCATCAGTCGCGTTCTCGTGGCGATGAGTCAACGAATCGAATATGCCACGCAAGGTCGCACACAAACCGGAATGACGCTTCCTGCGGGCGAGATGCCATCCCGCATCAACGCCAGCGAGATAAAACCACGCATCACCGAAGCTGCATGGGCCGTAACTTGATTCGTCGGTGACCACATCGAAATAGTCGCCCTGCTTCACGTCGTCAATCCAGTATTCGGATGGAAGCACATCAAGGCATGGCCCTCCGTCCGCTTCGATGGCGCGGCATTTCCAGATGAGACGCTTGAAATCGCCAGCGTTCCCCGGCTCTTTCGGAAGGCTCTTGTTCATCCCCGTGCAACCATTGCCGAAGTCGACCCGTTCAAGCGGTTCACCTGGAATCCACTCGCGGACATCGGATCTCTTCATCTTCCTCATTTCGGATTCTCCTTTCGATTCACTCTTCGGCGAGCGCCGCTTGCTTTTTCGAAGCACTCTCATTTGAGGCCCTTCCTGCCGAGTGGGAGAATGAGCAGACCCACGCAAAGAAGGGAGGTGAGAATATGAGCAATGGATCCGATTTCGCGAAGGCGAGCGCCGTGTTCGGGAAGGCCGCTGAAACGTCCGATTCCGACGAGAGGATGAGAGCCCTGTGCCAAGGGCTTTCCCTCCTCGCCAAGGGATTCGATTCGATGGATGCTTCCATGGCATCCGCCGCCTACTGTCTCGACGTGCTCTCGGATAAGTTCTGAACGGAGTTCCTGTATCTCCGTGCTTAGTCGGTCCGCGGCCTGATTGATGTGCTCGAGAATCGAGCCCATGACTTCAGTCGTCATGTCGCGGGCCGACAACTGCCGTCCGACCTCGATGCCGATTCCTCGCAGGTCAAGGCTGGACAGGTGGCTCCTCCTGTCGTCGCCCACTGTTCCGATAACCGTTCGAGCTGGTTCCTCGCGGACGGCTTTTCTTATCGCGCCCAGCATCGCCGGGTGCAGGCGTTCGAACTCCTCAACGGAGATCGGGTTCGTGGATTCGTCCGGTGTCTCGGCCGGAATGTTGATGCTCATTTCGGGTTCTCCTTTCGATTCATGCGTCGGCGAGCGCCGACTGCTCTTGAATTTTTTCGGTGATGAGTTGCAGTGGATCGATCTCACTTTCGGAGACCGAGGCAAACCACATGCTCAATGTCATGTCTTCCGCATCAAGTGCTCTGCTGACAGTTGTCCGATTTCGATTGCAGCGGGCGGCAATATCAGTCATCTGCGTCTTGCTGATCAGAACGTCATTTCTGGTTTGCCTGATAACCGCTTTTGCGAGCTTGATGCAGTCAACCCTCTTGTCGATCGTCATCTGTTTTCACCTCCATCTGTAAGCACGTGCTTACTTGATGAGACTGATGTTAGCTCGTGCTTACAACTTACGCAAGTGCGGCGTGTCAACATGTGCTAACGTTGTGCACATGGCTACGAAGTACGAATGGACGGCGTTTGATTACGCCTCACAGCAGGCAGCTGCGAAGATCATTGCCGATTCTGGATATTCATATCGGACCATCTCTGAGATGATGAACAACGCTGTCAGTCACGTCAGGATCAGCGACATTGAAAAGGGCAGAAAAGCGCCGATCAAGCTATCGGAGTTCCTTTTGCTTTGCCAAGCATGCGATGCTGATCCAGTCGCCACGTTGCGAGACATCATCGAGGCCGCCCGCGCCTACAAGGCCCGCGAGCGCGAGTCCCGGATCACCGATGATCTCATCGACCGTATCGCCGCGCACCCCGAAGACTATGACGTGGCCGCCAACAGGGATCCGAACGCACGCCTCGAAGCCGAAACGCCGGACGATTGATGGATTGAAAGGAACACGAATGACTGAATACAACCTGTATTGCGATGAGACATGTCACCTTGAGCATGATGATTCGAACAGCATGGCTCTGGGAGCCGTCATCGTGCCAAAAGATAAACGCAAAGAGATATGCGTCAGAATCAAAGAAATCAAGCAGAAACATGGCATATGCGCCACGAATGAGGTGAAATGGGCAAAGGCACGAGACCGTATGCTGCCGCTCTATCTGGATCTCGTGGACTACTTCTTCGATGACGATGACATATCGTTCCGCGCGCTCCTCATCCCGGACAAGAATCTACTTGACCACGAGAAATACAATCAGGACCACAACACCTGGTATTACAAAATGTACTTCGAGATGCTCAAGGTCATCTTCGATCCAAAGCAAAGCTATAACGTGTTCGTCGACATCAAAGACACACACTCGAGTTTTCGAGTCAGCCAATTATGGGATGTCTGTTCGAACAACATGTACGATTACGATCACAGAATCATCCAGAAAATCCAGCCGATACGTTCCGACGAAGTACAGATCATGCAGCTCACCGACATACTCATCGGCGCAGTATGCCGTTCGCAGCGAAAACTACCGGAACAGCATCAGAGCATGGCGAAGCGCCGAATCATCGAACGAATCATTCAACGGTCGGGATACAAACTAGACCGGAGCACACTGCTGAAGGAGACCAAGTTCAACTATTTCGTATGGAGGGCGAGATGAATCCGCATTGGCTGCCCGGATTGATTCCTTGGAATCAAGAGCACGGAGAGACATGGGAGCAGTATGAGCAACGACTGTTCCATGTATTCCAGAACGAGTTCAGAGAGTCCTTCCAATACGACGGGAAACCCGTACACTACAAAAGAATGCCCTACGACGGAATCTATCCGGAAGCCTTCATGCATCTGACCACATGCAATCAGGACAACTCCGGCTCACGGCTTCCGGATGCCGAACGCAGCGAACGCATCAGCTGGCCCAGACCGGTAGTGGAGCATCATCCGTTCTGCGAAATATGCGAATACGCCCAATGCACGCGGCCTTGGGTATGGAGAAAAAACGACAAGAACAAGGATCGAGTGAAGATATATCTTCCAAACCAACAATATCTCGTTGTTCTAGGAGAACGAAGGGATTACTGGGTACTCATAACCGCGTACTACGTAAACCGCCAATGGAGCATAGACAAGCTGGAAAAGGAATATAACTCCAGATTCAGCACAAAAATCCAATAAAAAACTAGAGCCGCCCGTTAAGGACGACTCCGAAGACTCCTTCTACAACATGTAGATGAGCTGATTCAAGCATCACATACGACACTCCAACTGTCAAGCGGAACTTGACAAACAGCAAAAAAGTACTTCTCGAAAAACAATACTTTCGGAAGAGAGGAATGTGGATAACAAGACCGTTGCGGACCTTCATCGGAGCGCGGAATCCATGGGACTGTCAATCGTATCGCGCGACCTCCCACGCGACATATGCGGCCTGTACGACGACCGGCACAGGCTCATCCTGCTGGCCGACTGGCTCAGCCAACGCCAACGCCGCTGCACGTTGTGCCACGAGCTCATACACGCCAGACACCACGACCCAGGATGCGGTACACGATACGGAATCAAATGCGAGCGCCGTTGCCGCAGGGAGACCGCGCTGGCGTTGATCTCACCGGTGGATTACGGCATGGCCGAGGAAGTGTACGAAGGTAACACGTGGATGATGGCCGTGGAATTGGGCGTGACCGTACAGGTATTGTCCGACTACCGGCAGCTGCTCTACGATTCCGGCGTGTGCGTGCAATAAAAGAAGCTCAGCGTCCACATACCGCGACGGGAAACAAAAAGGGTTCCGCCCGAACACAGTCGGACGGAATCCAAGGAACCAACAATCAGCATTTCCGTTTTCACCAAAATGAGGTTCCACGCACAGTGTAGCGCGGATCCTTGGAAAGAGACGACCATGGCCAGAGCGTTCGTAGACGACAGATGGCTCAAAAACGACGAGGACGGCAACCCGCCCAGCAGGGCCGCGAAACAGTCGCTGGCCAATGCGAAGGATCCGATGAAAGCCAATGTGCCCGACAAATGGCGGTCCGCGCTGTACGGCCAAGGCTCACGGTGGAGATGCCGCTGGTACACGCTTCGAGACGGCAAACGCGTCCAGAAATCACGGAACTTCGCCAAGCTCCGTGACGCTGAGGAATACGCAGCGGCCATCGAGGACGACATCAGACGCGGCAAATACCGCGACCCGCAGCAGGAACTACGCATCTTCCGGGACGTTGCCTCCGAATGGACGGACGGCAAGATGGATATCAAACAGGGCACTTTGGGCAGATACCGCCGCGAATTGCGCGTTTATATCAACCCCAAGTGGGGCGATCGCACACTGAGGGAAATCCAACGCGACGAACTGCAACAGTGGGTCACGCAGCTCACCGAAGGCGGGTATCCCGCCGAACTGCAGGACGATCGCGAATCGAAGCCATTGAGTCCACGCAGCATCCGCAACATCGTCAAGGTCGTCATGGGCGGTGTCATGGAATTCGCTTTGGAGCACGGCTGGATTGGCGAGAACCCCATTGAAAAGGTCACCGTGCCGCGCATCACGCAATCCGATGACGACATGGTGTTCCTTACCGTCGAGGAGGTGGAGTTGCTGGCCGGCATGGCCGAACGGGCAGGACGGCCGGTAGACGGGCTGATCGTCCGCTGGCAGGCATACACCGGTGCCCGCATTGGCGAGACGCTGGCACTCAAATGCGGCGACGTGGATGTGGATTCACGCAGGGCGCGCATCCGCCGCACTTGGACCGACGACGGCAAAGGCAGGCTTGTGCTGGGCACGCCGAAGAACGGCAAACCGCGCAGCATCGCCATACCCAGATTCCTCATACCGTCCATCGAACGGCAGATGGAGGGCATGGGCGACGACGACTGGCTGTTCCGCGCGGCAAGAGGCGGGAACCTGTGGACGAACACGTGGCGGACGCGTGTCTGGCGAAAGGCCGTCCGACTGGCCGGCATGGAGGACGAGGGCGTGACCATCCATAGTTTGAGGCATAGCTATGCGAGTTTTGCGATTGCTCAAGGCGCGGATGTGAAGACCCTACAGATGCAGCTCGGCCACTCCTCACCCAGCATCACGCTGAACACATACACGGCTCTCTGGCCGGAACGATTGGACGATGTGGCGGACGCGATTGGCGAGCTGCGCGCTGAACAGTTGAAGACCGTCTAGACGCGGAGGTTGCGCGGTCATCGTGTCGAATCGTGTCAATAGCCTACGGCCAAGAAAAAATAAAGCCTTGGAAACGTAATGTTTCCAAGGCTTCCGGTCGGGCTGACAGGATTTGAACCTGCGACATTCTGCTCCCA
>UMIM01055119.1_pt1 | contig 10598 bp, 10 predicted proteins | sample 1965831 | NCBI WGS metagenome assembly UMIM01 (sample SAMEA4836125, study PRJEB28245) | human gut metagenome | biome: gut microbiome; material: fecal sample | place: Denmark | collected 2008 | reverse complement strand
TAAACCTATTTGTGATGATAGTTGTTTTATAAAACAGATGCAAATGTAGGAAAAAATGGGGTAAAACAGAAGAAAACATGAGAAAATAAGGGAATAGAAAAGTAGGGGAAAGTGGAGCAGAAACCACAACCTCCCGTAAAATGGGCATTATCACGAATATGAAAAAATTTTTATAGGAAAAAATGTTCCCCAAACACAAAAGTGGAATCAAAAAATAAAGGAAACCTGTAAAAAGTAGGAAAAAGCGGGGCGGATTAAAAAAAATTGGCATTAAAAAGTAGGAAAAAGTGGGGCAATTTTTTGAGAACAATAAAAAATAATTTTGAAAAAGTAGAAAAAAGTGGGGCGGTTTTTAAAAACAGTCAAAAATTAGAAAAAAGCGGGGTAATTTTGAAACTGAATATAAAAAAGTAGAAAAAAGTGGGGCAGAAACACACTTAATTGGGATAAAATCCGTATGTACAAAAGTTAGGAAAAAATGGGGCAGTTTTTAAAAAGCCTGCAAAAAGTAGGAAAAAGTGGGGCAGTTTTAAAAAGGCCTGCAAAAAGTAGGAAAAAATGGAGACAAAAACATGTACTTAATGGAAAAATCACACCGGTTAAAAGTTAGAAAAAAGTGGGACAGTTTTTAAAACATGCCAAAAAGTAGGAAAAAGTGGAGCAGTTTTGAGAAAAACAAGCAAAAGTTAGGAAAAAGTGGGGCAGTTTTAGATAGGATTAAAAATTGCACTGGTTAAAAGTTAGGAAAAAATGGGGCAGTTTTTTAAAAGCGGACAAAAAGTAGAAAAAAATGGGACAGTTTTTAAAAAAACATGCCAAAAAATAGGAAAAAGTGGGGCGGTTTTGAAAGATATAAGACCGTGCAATTTTGAAAAAGTAGAAAAAAGTGGGACAGTTTTTATAAAAAACGGCAAAAGTTAGGAAAAAGTGGGGCAGTTTTTATAAAAGTGGGGCAGAATTGACACACTCTGCAGTAGTCAACAAAAAGAGGCTTCCGAAGAAGCCTCCTCAATAAAAAAGAGTCCGTAAGCAAGAGGACAAATAATGCTTACACTTATAATATGTACGATTAGGTCCTATTTTTTTTATTTTTTCTATTTGTTTAAAATAATGTCTTTCATAGTCAGCTGCTTAGTTTCAATCCTATCCTTTTTATTAATCCGAACATCTGCCAATTCATCAGTCGTAAGTGGATAAAAAGTAATGACAAAAACATTATTTTTATATGTAAAAGATTTTACAAATAGTTGAGCTTCGACATATTCATTTAAAGCCTGGCACAAGCGCAATACGTTGTCCTTTTTACGTCTGGTCAAAGTTCTGACACTACTTGAGAAAAATACATACTCAAAATTTTTGGTCATATGCGCATCTACATTTTTACATTCAGGTGGCATTTCCTTTGTAAGAATAGTACGCTGCATTTGTAATATTGGAGCCAATAAATGAGCCAGCTCTGAGTCAACTTTATCATAGGAAGACTGAGTAATTCCGATTACCTGAGCTTGAATAATGTCTTGATATAAACGGTCCCCAAAATGAATAATTACATCTGCGTCTGGAGAATACGGGTTTTCTTCAGAAGGAATAAAGTCCGCTGGATTTTTTATTGTAACTCGGTCAAAAAGGTTAAATGCGTCTCCGGCAATATCATTTTCTAAATCCCTGACAGAATAACTAAATTTCTGATAGGAGATAAGTAGATCCCCGGCTTTCTTTGTGTAAACACGGTTATATTTTGCTGGACATAAAATTTGTGCAAATTCCCGCAATTTTGTAATAACGGTTCGGTTGGAATAGAAGCTATCGGTGATATTATTAAATATGCCGTATTGAATCATATCAAGGTCTTTTGGCCCAAGAGATTTCATAGGCATGCCTTCACCAACTTCGTCTATCTTAACAATCGTGTTAAAAACGGAATCTTTCGTTAAAAATAGTCTCTCCACCAAGGTTCCCTCTTCATCTGTAGCCTGCAAATTGAGGTTTTCTTTCTTTTCACCAAAAAGAGGATTCTCAATAATTGTGTCGGTATATATTTTTTGGAAGCTATTTATATTCAGGTTATAATTTTCTTTAAGATAATTATAAATATCGATATACACGTCCGATATAAGTGCGTTATATATCTTATTCTGTTTCAATGTAGATAATGCAGGAAACTCTATTAAGTATGTTTCAGAGTTATTACACCATTCATCTAGTTGTTTTAATTTATCATCTATTACAAAATCAAATGAATTTGCCCATCCAAGTTTGCGTTTGTCAGCCGGTGACAAGCTATTATATGCAATATATTCAGAGAAAAAAGGATTTTGCGGATCATCATAGGAAAAAGCAGAACAATCCTTGTGAATTCGTTCCGTCCATCCCTCTTTCTTTCTTTTACGAGATTTACGCTCATTACGCATGTTTTTATTAATAACATCCTTAGCTGTTACAGAAATATATTGTTCCATGGCTTCACGGACAATCGTTTTTTCATTTAATTCTCGAAATGAAAATTCATTTCGCTCAATAAAATCCGATACAATAGGACTTAAATGTTCAGATATTTCTGTTACAAGCTGCTGTGGAAAATGCATCATCATACCTCCTTAAAATCACTTAATTATAGCATACACTAGAAAAAAAGCCAAACGAAAAAGGTCCCGAAACAGGGACCTTCTTCTAACAGAATGAAAAAACTATATGAAAAAGTAAGATATTCAATAATAAAGGAGAGGCCCACCGTGGGCTTTGAAAAAGTTGTTTATGAATATCTACATTTATAATATGTACGATATTTTAAAATTTATCGGACATTCTACAAGAAAAAATGGCATAATTACAAATTTTCTTGTAGAAAAGCCAAAAATATTTTTATTTTCGTACATATTATAAACAGATGATTGGTGTACTTGGGTATACACCACCAATAAATACCTACTGTTGTAGGCTTGTTGCTGTTCTAATTACAATATGTACGAGGGATATATCACCGAAAAATACCTGCTGTTGCAGGCGGACGATGCAGAGGATTATGCAGCCGGTGAGGTATATACCACCAATAAATACCTGCTGTTGCAGGCAATAAGATTAAGGAAAAGAGCCAATATTATGATATACATCGTCTTAAAATATCTACTGATGTAGACTCCATCGAGCTTGACACTTTTTTCACAGTTTGGGCGGAAATTCTCAGTTACTTGTTGCTGAATAATTCATTGTATGCCCCGTAAAACACCTGCTGTTGCAGGCAAGTGCATATGAGGAATCAGATAAGAAATTGGTATACACCACCAATAAATACCTGCTGTTGCAGGCATCAGTCTATACAGCAATTGTTGTCACAGGGGTATATACCACCAGTAAATACCTGTTGTTGCAGGCAAAAGCTTTAACATATTTCATTCCTCCTTTGGTATATACGACCCATAAATACCTGCTGTTGCAGGCCTTAAAGCGAAGCGTGTCGGGCGTGATTTTCAAAAAAGGCGAAAGGAGTAATCCAAATTCATGAGAATAGGACAATTTGCAAAATATAAAGGATACATCGGAAGTATTGAAAATTAAGTTACCGAAATCTCCGAAGCTATAGTTTCGGGGTTAAGGTAACAAGATATTAACCGACATAAGTCGGCGGAAAGGGAAAATTGATATGATTAAAACCAATAGAGCTATTGTTTATAGGTTGTATCCAAATAAAAAGCAAGCAGAACTTTTTCAAAAGACTTTTGGATGTGTAAGATTTGTATATAATCAGATGCTTTCAGTTCAGGAAGAACGATATAAAAATAACGAAAGCCATCTGAGTAAATTTGATATGAATTTATATTGCAATCATAATCTTAAAACAGAATATACTTGGCTCAAAGAAGTAGATAAATTTGCTTTAACAAATGCAATGTATCACTTAGAAGATGGCTACCAGAGAATGTTTAAACATCTTGGTAACCACCCAAAGTATAAGAATAAGCATAAAGCGAAGAAATCATATACTACAAATTTTACAAATAACAATATTGAAGTTGGAAAAAATTATATCAAACTCCCAAAAATCGGTAAAGTTAAAGCTAAAATCAGCTTTGATACAAGATGTTTACGAATTAAGTCAGCTACAATTACCCAAAACAGAGATGAAACTTATCAGGTGTCTATTCTTTTTGAAATTACAGAAGAAGAACCAGTTCAAGTTATTTCTACTGAGAGTAACACAATTGGTTTAGATTATAAATCAGATGGTTTGTATGTAAGTGATACAGGGGTAGTTGCTAACATGCCTCATTATTACAGACAGTCTGCAAATAGCCTTGCTAAACAGCAAAGAAAACTTCGTAATAAAGTAATTGGCAGTAAAAATTACTATAAACAGCAGAAAAAGGTTGCTAAACTACATAGACATATAGCAAATCAAAGAAAGGATTATTTACATAAGCAGTCTACTGCGATAGCCAAACAGTATACTTATGTATGTGTAGAAAGCCTTAATATGAGAGCTATGTCTAATAAGGGTTTTGGTAACGGTAAAGCTACATTGGATAATGGTTATGGAATGTTTTTAGATATGTTAGCTTATAAATTACAGAAACGAGGTGGAGAGCTTGTTAAAGTAGATAAATGGTTCCCATCAAGTCAGATATGTAATTGCTGTGGATTCCAAAATCCAATGTTAAAGGATTTAACTATTAGACGTTGGGATTGTCCTAACTGTGGAGTAACTAATATAGATAGGGATATAAATGCAGCTAAAAATATAAAACAAGAAGGATTAAGATTGTTAGGTATAGCTTAGTAATCTAAAACATGGTAGGTATGGACGATACCAAACCTAAAAGCCTGTGGACATTGTGGAAAAACTGCCAAAAGGCGTGATAATAACCGTAATGGATGAAACAGGAATCCACTGAACTTTAGCTCTGGGGAGCGTCAATATGAACCTGATGATGATTCATACCATGGCTTATTAGTCAATACTGATGATTTTGTTAATTATGTCGGAGATAGTATAGTTGACCTTCATAAGCAATATCATGATGCTGTAGACGATTATATCGCATTTTCAAAAGAAATAAAAAAACTTGTTGGGGCAAGCCGTGTTAGTCCCATGGAAAGTCAGTTTTCGAGTTTTGCGGAACTAAAATACCTACTTTTGTAGGTGGTCGCATTCTTCTAGGATACCTGGAAATATTAAATAATCGTATTAAATAATGCTTTATAAGGCATTTTTAATAATAATAATAAAAAACAAAGAAAGGTTGCCAGAAAGGCAAAAGAGGTAAAAAATTATGGTAATTGGCGTAATTGTTGTAATTGTAGCAATTCTACTTGTGAGCAATATAAAGATTGTTCCACAGGCAAGAAGTATGGTAATCGAACGTTTGGGGCAGTATTCTTCAACCTGGGAAGCTGGTATACATATTAAGATACCGTTTATCGACCGAATCGTAAAAAAGGTTTCCCTGAAAGAGCAGGTATATGATTTCCCACCACAGAAAGTCATTACAAAGGATAATGTTTCAATGGGCGTTGATTCTGTTGTGTATGCAAAAATCTTTGATGTGAAGAAATATACATATGGTGTAGAAGACCCGATGTTAGGATTACAGAATTTAACAGCGACAACATTGCGAAGCGTTATCGGTAATATGGAATTAGATACCACCTTATCATCAAGAGAAGAAATCAATGCCAAGATGCAGGAAACTCTTGATAAGGCAACCGACGAGTGGGGATTGAAGGTAACTCGTGTAGAACTTAAAAACATCACTCCACCAAAAGAAATTGAAGAAGCAATGACAAAACAGATGAAAGCAGAGCGTGAACGTCGTGAGGCTGTTTTACAGGCGCAGGCGCATAAGGAATCTGTTGTTACTGAGGCAGAAGGTGATAAAGCGGCGAAAATCATGGCTGCTGAAGCAGAACGTGATGCAGCAATAGCGTTGGCAGAAGGTAAAGCTAAATCTATTGAATTGGTATACGACGCTGAAGCAGATGGTTTAAAGAAAATTGCAAATGCCGGAGTAAATGATGCTGTTCTGCGGTTGAAATCTATTGAAGCAATGAAAGATGTTTCTGATGGCCGTGCAACAAAGATTTTCATTCCGAATGACTTGGGAAAAAGCTTATCCTCTTTTGGAGTCATGGGCGAAATGCTGGGAACTGCTCCAGAAGTAAAAGATGAGGTAGCTCGTGAAGATTTCCGAAAATCTCTTGTAGAAACAGATACAAAACAGCAGCTGGAAAAAGACGCTTGTTTTTCAAATCCAAGTAGCAATGCAACAACATTAAAATCTGTGGAAACAAATGCAAGAAATTCCTCAGAAATGAGACAGGAAACTGAACGTTAAACAAAATAAGCATTCCACTGGTCAGTAATGGCTGGTGGAATGTTTTTTGTTACCCAAATAATATTGTTGCAATAATGCTTCAACAAAAAACATAGGCAAATCGTACATATTATAGATAAAGATAATAGGGAAGGAGGTTGCAGGACATGTATCAATACAACAATAGTCTCAGATATATTCCGCAATAATTGCTAAGGTTTTGAAACGGCTCTTAAAATTGCGGGTCCTGCACAGCTTAATGAAAAAAATATTTTTATTATTAATGACGTCTATATGTATTCTTTCTGTACAACCGGTTTTTGCAGATCCTTTACCGGATAACCAAACGGTAGAAGACACTACGGAAAACACGAACACCGGAAATAATGATATTGGTGGCAATACAACTAACGAAAATGCAGAAGATGTTGCAAATACTGAAATGGGGGGTTCCGATGATATAACAATAATTGAAAATACCACGGAAGAAGCTGAAAGTACAGAAGAAAGTAAGGTCTCACAAAATGCATATACATGTGTTATTAAATCCGGGAAGCCGTCAACAGTAGTTATTCGCTATGGACAGACACTGGAAAAAGCACCGAACGTATCCATTACGTTAGACGATGGAACTGTACTAACAGCAGCCCCAGAAGAAAAATATACTGGTGAAGCTTTTAGTATGAATTATGAATGGGATGGAATGGCTTTTTATATTAACATTCCAAAAGTGGATGCAGATACAACATTAATTATCGAAAGCGATAATGCTGCCGGTTTTTCTGTAAAAGATTATACCGGAAAAAGTATTGCCATGACTTCAATAGAGGATGATAAAGACTACGTGAAGCCTTCAAAAAAAATATCTGCAAAAAGTATTCGCTCTATAGTACTTTCAGTATTATTGATTGCTATAATCCCAGTTTTTCTTTTGTTTTCAAAGAAAACACAGCCTAAGAGCAAAAAAGATGATGTAAAAATTGAATTACCTGATGATACAGGTAAAACAGAAGAGGATATAAGAAAAGAATTAGCGCAAATGTTAGATGAGAAGAAAGAGCAGGAAAAACGTCGAGAAGCAAAGCAAATGAAGCGCACAAAGAAAAAGGAGACCGTGAAGCAGGAAGAGGCTTCATTGGAAGTAAAAGAGGTTGAATTATTTGAAAAGAAAGAGGAAAAACCGGAAGAAGAAAAAGGGTATACAGACGACGAATTATTTGCAGAGTTCGATGATTTTAATTAGGCAAGTCCCGTGGTTATGTTTTGTAACCATGGGATTTTTCTTTGTAATATGCTCTGAAAAATGAAATGAATCGTACATATTATATATGTAGTAACTCAATCAAAGAAAATTAACACGAGGTAGAATAAGGAGAGATGAATTATGTCAATTGATCCAGTTAATATGGCGATTATTAATGATATAGTAAGCAGCATGGAAGAAGCGTATCCACAATACATAAAAGCACCGGCAGAGGGGATAAAAGAAAGAAACCGTCAGTTATGTGAAAGAATAAAGAACGGTGACAAAGAAGCGGAAACAGAGCTAGTCGTTCGAAACAGACTTTTGGTGAAAAAATTCACAAAGATGTATTACCATGGAAATAATTATGATGATGCATACATTTGTGGATTTATCGGGTTGCTTAGAGCTGCACAGACATATGATACAAATACGGAATATACATTTGCAACATATGCCGGAGCCTGGGTAAGAAATATAATCACAAGGATGGTAACATCGTTAGAATTTTCAGTTCGATTACCGGAGCACGCAAGAGTTAAGGCTGCTAAATTGTTTATGCTTTATGGACAGGAAGGTGATATAGCAGCCTTACTTTCTGATAAAGAAATTGCGGAAAAAATTGATGCATCCGAAGAATTAACGTCAAATATTAGAGCTGTATTAAAAAGCCCGCTTTCCATGCAGTCGAAATTCCCTTCAAATGAAAATGAAGACTATACATTCGAAGACATTATAAAGTCGGATGAAGACGTAGAAGAAGAAGTTAGTAACATAGAACTCCGGGCAAATATGGAAAAATGCATTGGAAAACTTACAGAAAGAGAACAACAGATTATTTATGCAAGATTTGGATTTGACGGCGGAAAGGTAAAAACTTTGGAAGAGATTGGTAAAGAAATAGGCTTAACACGGGAACGTGTCCGCCAAATAGAAGAAAGAGCACTTGATAAGCTTGTCAAAATGCGGGATATCCAGGAGCTTCAGGTTAGCTATAATATCAAAGACATAAAGAAAAGACGTGAGAAAATCATGGCAAGATGATACAATTAACATGGATAGGAGGTTTGAATAATCCATAAAATTAACAAAGTTCGCAGATATTCCACAGTTTACATCGGAAGGAACATATCAAGTCAATTACCAACTTTCCAGCCTTGTAAAATATATTGAAGAAGAGGTAAAAGAGATGGGGTTGCAACTTGATCCGGATTTTCAGAGAGGCCATGTATGGACAGAAGAACAACAGGTTGCATGGCTTGAATATCATCTTAGAGGCGGAAAATCAGGAAATACAATTTATTTGAACAATCCTTTTTGGAATAGTGTAATGGAGCCAAAGCAGGGAGAGTATTCTGATTATGTATGTGTCGATGGATTACAGAGAATAACAGCAGCTCAAAGATTTATTCATAACGAAATCAAAGTGTTTGGTTCTTATTTCGATGAATACGAAGACAAGTTAAGATTAGTAAACGACAATACTATAATCTTGAATGTCAACAACCTGAAAAGTAAAGAAGAAGTTCTTCAGTGGTACATTGATATGAATGCCGGTGGAACTCCTCATAGCAAAGAAGAAATTCAAAGAGTACAAAAAATGATAAAAGATTTTAAATAAAACAAGAGGAAAAACAAATTGGAAAAAGATGTGGAAACAACTTTAATCCAAAGGCTGTTAATAAAGCTGTTATATTTACTTGTAAAGATTGCAGGAAACTATATGGAAAATGTATTGAATCAGAGCAAACTGAAGAATGTGATAAAAGATTTGAAAAATATATGAATAGTGAAGTAAGTGATTAGATGAAAAATTGCTTTCAAGGAGAGATTGGTATTATGAATATATTGCTATCTGATGATAAGATTATACAAGAAATAAAAATGTATCCTATTCCCAATTGGATATGGATTGAAATATGGGAAATGTCTCAATATGAGATACAAGTTGTAGTTACCGTTAATAAAGAAGAAAGCTGTCACTTGGGACAACATAAAGTTATTCATATCTGTTCTGCCGAAGCGGATGACATTGATGATATAATAAGATTAAAGACTTATGCGAAACTAATAGTAAAGTTGATAAGAAAAAATTTCCCATGTAGTAAAGTACATAGTAAACTTTATTACAGATGAAAGATTGTTTTTAAAATAACTTTGAGAAGGTGAATATAATGGAAAATTTATGTGTATTAACACAAAAAGAGAAATTAGAATTAGAAAGCATTGTAGAGATTTTATTATCTGTTCATCTCGATTTTGAATCTGCTACAGATCCAGACGAAGATAATGATAATTTATGTCAAAGCGTAGAGGAAGTAAGAGAATGTATGAAATACGATATGCAGTATTTGGAGAGAGCAGAAGATGTTTTGCGTAAAATTTTATTTGGTAAAGAAACTGATGAATCCGTTTCTGTGCGTGATTTTGAATTATCTAAATAAAATATAAATATGAAACAGACATCCAATTGAATATTAATAAAAATTTAGAAGCAGAAAATATCTGCTTCTTTTTTTGTTTTGCCGAATTAGAAACGATAATGCCTTTTATATATAAAATTGAGCACGAAAAAAGACCTCAAACGAGGTCTTTTTCCAATAAAAGGAGCCTAAACAAATATGAATGAAAAATGCAACCACAATGAATTAGGGCATTATGATTGCTGAGCGCCGTATACAGGATTCGAACCTGTAAACCTTTTACAGCCAACGATTTTCAAGACCGCTTCCTCGCCACCCGGACATACGGCAAATGTAGCGGTTTCAGTGTGACCGCTATATTTGAAATTGTTTTTGTCACTGATTTTGTACAATTTCGTGCGGACTTTTTCTACCGCTTACGACTTTCGCCGTAAGTTAGCGCAGTGTGCAGGACTCGAACCTGCAAGGCGAATAAACGCCAGACCGGATAGCAACCGGCTCCAATGCCATTATGGGAACACTGCATTTATGGCGCGATTTCTTAGACAACCTATTCATTGCAACTATCCACCACGCACCTGCCGAATAAAGCTTTACTAGGTTGAGTGAAATGGGCCATGTAGG
>UMIM01000327.1_pt1 | contig 10639 bp, 10 predicted proteins | sample 1965831 | NCBI WGS metagenome assembly UMIM01 (sample SAMEA4836125, study PRJEB28245) | human gut metagenome | biome: gut microbiome; material: fecal sample | place: Denmark | collected 2008 | reverse complement strand
TTTCTGCAGATAGGCTTAATTTTATGCCGCTTTTGATAAAAAAATTTTAATTTTGTAAATTATTAACAATATGTTTAACATTAAATGAATATAAAAACTTGATATTGTTTGAATTATATGTTATAATGCCACTTCGGTGATTAGAATTTTTATTGATAGGAGGTCATTATCATGGCACTTAAATCATCTAATAAAGTAGATACAAATGTTTATGAAATCGAAGTTACTGTAACTCCTGAGGTGTTTACAGATGCTTGCAAATCTGCATATATGAAGCAGAGAAAGTCAATCCAAATTCCTGGCTTCCGTAAGGGTAAGGCTACACAGGGTATGATTGAAAAGGTTTACGGTGAGGGCGCATTTTATGAAGAAGCTCTTGAAATCGTATATCTGCAAGCTGTTACAGCTGCAATTGAAGAAGCAGGTCTTAGAACTGTTGATACTCCGTTTGACCTTGATGTTCCTGTTATGAGCAAGAACGAAGGCGTTGAAATGAAAATGAAAGTTACAGTTTATCCTGAGGTTAAGCTCGGTGACTATAAAGGCCTTAAAGCTACAATGCTTCCAAGCGAAGCAACAGATGAAGATATTGACAAAGAAATCGAAAATATGCGTGACCGTAATTCACGCCTTGTTTCTGTTGAAGACAGGGCTGCTGAAATGGGTGATACAGCAGAAATTGATTTTGAAGGTTTTGTTGACGGTGTTACATTTGAAGGCGGCAAGGGCGAAAATTATCCTCTTGAACTCGGTTCAGGTTCATTTATTCCTGGCTTTGAAGATCAGGTTGCAGGCCACAAGGCTGAAGAAGAATTTGATGTTAATGTAACATTCCCTGAAGATTATGCTCAAGAACTTGCAGGAAAAGATGCAGTGTTCAAATGCAAAATTCACGAAATCAAGTCAAAAGAACTTCCTGATCTTGATGATGAATTTGCAAAGGATGTTTCAGAATTTGATACCCTTGATGAACTTAAGGCTGATATTAAAAAGCAAATGAACGAAAGAAAAGCTGAAGAAGCAAAGAATGATTTTGAAAATCAGCTTATTGAGCAGGTTATTGATAATATGGAATGTGAAGTTCCGCAGTGTATGTTTGACAAGCGTGTAGATGAAATGGTTCAGGATTACGCTTACAGACTTCAAATGCAGGGCATTGATCTTGATACATATCTTAAGTATCTCGGTCAGGATAAGGATGCATTTAAGGACACATTTAAGGACGGTGCTCAAAAGCAGGTTAAGGCATCTATTGCTCTTGAAGCAATTGTTGAAGCTGAAAAGCTTGAAGCAACAGAAGAAGAAATTGATGCTGAAATTGCAAAGCTTGCTGAACAGTACCAGATGGAAGCTGACCAAATCAAGAAAGCAATTCCTACCGACCAGCTTGCTTCTGATGTTAAAACAAAGAAGGCAATTGACCTTATTGTTGATTCAGCTGTTAAAGAATAATATTTTATTTTTATTTCCTGCCCGTTAGCTACATCGGGCAGGATTATTATGTAAAGTAGCAGAAAGGTAATGGTTATTATGGCATTAGTACCATATGTTCTTGAACAAACAAGTGCCGGCGAGCGCTCAATGGATATTTATTCTCGTCTTTTAAATGACAGAATTATTGTTTTATCTGACGAAGTAAATTCGACCACAGCTTCACTTGTCGTTGCACAGCTTCTTTTCTTAGAAGGTCAAGATAAGGATAAAGATATTAGCTTATATATCAATAGCCCGGGTGGTTCTGTAACTGACGGTATGGCTATTTACGATACAATGCAGTACATTAAATGTGATGTATCTACAATTTGTATGGGTATGGCTGCATCTATGGGTGCTTTTCTTCTTTCAAGCGGTGCTAAAGGTAAAAGAATTTGCCTCCCTAATGCTGAAGTTATGATTCATCAACCTCTTGGCAGAACCGAAGGTCAAGCAACTGAAATTGAAATTGCCGCTAATCATATTTTACAGACAAAGAAAAAACTTAATTCTATCATGGCTGAAAATTGCGGCAGAACTATTGAAGAATTGACTCAAGCTACTGATAGAGATAATTGGCTCACAGCTCAGGAAGCTCTTGAATTTGGCCTTGTTGATAAGGTAATTGATAAAAGATAATTGATGAGGTGTTTTTATGGCACATGATGATTCAAAAAACGCTGTTGCAAGATGTTCGTTTTGCGGCAAGCCGGAAACATTGGTTCATAAGCTTATCGAGGGCCCCGGTGTTTTTATTTGTGATGAATGCATCAATCTTTGCTATGATTTGATTGACCAAACATCATCACTAAATAGCCCTAATCCTGCAAGCCAACCTGAAAGCAAGCTTCTTCCCAAACCGGAAGAAATTAAGGCAAAGCTTGATGAATATGTTATCGGCCAAGATGATGCTAAAATTGCATTGTCGGTAGCAGTTTATAATCATTATAAAAGAATATATTCAAATTCTCGCGGCAATGTTGAATTGCAGAAGAGTAATGTTATGCTTTTAGGCCCTACGGGTGTCGGCAAAACTATGCTTGCGCAAACACTTGCAAAAATACTTGATGTTCCATTTGCAATAGCTGATGCCACTACTTTGACGGAAGCCGGATATGTTGGCGAAGATGTAGAAAATATTTTGCTCAGGCTCATTCAAGCTGCCGATTTCGATATTGAAAAAGCAGAACGCGGCATAATTTATGTTGACGAAATTGATAAAATTTCAAGAAAGAGTGAAAATAGGTCAATAACTCGTGATGTTAGCGGTGAAGGTGTACAACAGGCTCTTTTGAAAATTTTGGAAGGAACTGTTTCCAATGTGCCTCCGTCAGGCGGAAGAAAGCATCCGCAACAGGAATTTATTCAAATTGATACAACTAATATTTTGTTTATTTGCGGCGGTGCTTTTGATGGAATTGAAAAAATCATCGAAAAAAGAATTGGCGGTAAGTCACTCGGCTTTGGTGCTGATATTGAAAGCGAGGAAGTTGATCAAGCCGATATTATGAAAAAAGCCGAACAGCACGACCTTGTAAAGTATGGCCTTATTCCTGAACTTATCGGTCGTGTTCCGGTTATTACCGTTCTTGAAAATCTTGATAAAAAGGCACTTGTTAGAATTATGACTGAGCCTAAAAATGCTATTGTTAAACAATATCAAAGATTATTTGAACTCGATGGTGTTAAACTTGAATTTAAGCCGGATGCACTTAAAGCGATTGCCGATATTACGCTTGAACGCAAAACAGGTGCAAGAGGATTAAGAAGTGTGTTTGAATCGGTTCTTAAAGACCTTATGTTTAAAGCTCCGAGTGATTATACAATTGAAAAGGTTATAATTACCGAGGATTCTGTCACAAAAGGTGACGAACCTATTATTCTTCGCAATCCTAATAAAAATCCAAAGCGTCTTACTTCAAGTAATTTGAAGAATGCATAATTAAAAAGAATTCCTGCAAAGGAATTCTTTTTTATTTACAATACTGTTTATTTATGCTAAAATGACTTTGAGGTGATTTTATGAGAAGAATAATCAGTGTGATTTTATCTTTAATTGCTGCTGTTACTTTTACTTTTTCAACTTTTTCATTTGCTTATGCAGGCGGTGATAAACCAAAAGCAACATATATTACCGGTACATCATCAGTTGATGGCGGTTTTAAAGTTAAATATAAAACATATGACAGCGTTGATGGCTACCAGATAAGGTATTCCACCAAACATGACTTTGAAAATGATAAAAGGGTTAAAGTTAAGGACAATTCAAAAGGTTCTAAAACAGTTAAAGGTTTAAAGGCTAAAACAACTTATTTTGTAAAAGTCAGAACATATAAATATGACGGTGATAAGATTATTTATTCATCGTGGTGTGATTCAGAACCTATTAGTGTAGAAAAAGCAACATCAAAGAAAAAATCTACGAAGAAAAAATCATCTTCGGCTAAATATTACTGGGTAGATGACAGCAAAGTTTATCATACTTCCAAAAATTGCAGAACTTTAAAGCGCTCTACTTCTGTTTCAAGCGGCAAAAAAGCTCCGTCAGGCAGGAGAGCGTGCAAAGTGTGTGGCTGATTTTACGAGAACTTCCATATATATGGAAGTTCTTTTTCTATATTTTGATGTTGCCTTTTTTTAGCGTTTGGTATATAATAATATGCAATTATTTATAATAGACTAAGTAGGTTTTTATATATGAACGAAAGTAACGAAAATTTATTTTTAGAATTACCTATAATTCCGCTTAGGGGAATTGTGGTTTTTCCTAAAATGGTTCTTCATTTTGATGTAGGCAGAAAAAAGAGTATTAAAGCTCTTCAAAAAGCTATGGACGATGACCAAAAGGTATTTCTTGTTTGCCAAAAGGACGCTTCGGTTGATGAGCCTAATATTGACGACATGTATGATGTTGGTGTTATATGTACAATTAGGCAGATGATGCGAATTCCGGGCAGCGAAAATATGCGAGTTGTGGTAGAAGGTGACGAAAGGGCTACCCTTTACAGTTTCACATCGGTTAAGCCGTATATAGGCGGTTTGGTTGAAATTGCCGGTGACAATAATTCTAATCTTGAAATTTCTGATGATGAAGATAAAGCTTATCAAAGAATTATAAAAAGAGAATTTGAAAGATACGCTTCATTGATGCCTAAAATCAGCAACGAAGTTATTGCAAAGGTTATTTCAATTAAAGATTCAGGTGAACTTGCAGATTTTGTATGTTCAAATACTTTTCTTGATTATTATGAAAAACAGGATGTTTTATCGGCATTAGACCAGAGCGAAAGAATATGCCAGCTTGTTGTTTATCTTAAGAAAGAAAACAATGCACTTGAAATTGAAAGTGAAATTCAAGAAAAGGTTCAAAATGAAATTGATAAGAGCCAAAGGGAATATTATCTTCGTGAGGAAATGAAAGTTATTTCCGAAGCACTTGGCGAAAGCGATAATCCGCTGGAAGAAGCAGAGGAATACAAAAGCAAAGTTTCTGCACTCAAATGCAGCGATGATATTAAAGAAAAACTTTTAAAAGAATGTGACAAGCTTGCTAAAATGCCGTCAGGTTCTCATGAGGGTACGGTTGAACGCAATTATCTTGATAAATGCCTTGAAATTCCTTTTGGAAAATATACAAAAGATTCAATAAATCTTGAAAAATCAAGAAAAATTCTTGATAAAGAGCATTACGGACTTGATAAAGTTAAGGAAAGAATTGTTGATTCATTAGCTGTATATAAAAGGAATCCTGAGTTTAACGGTCAAATTCTTTGCCTTGCAGGGCCTCCCGGTGTAGGTAAAACCTCAATTGTTAAATCTTTGGCTAAAAGTATGGGTAGAAAATATGTCCGCATTGCTTTAGGCGGTATTCACGATGAAGCGGAAATAAGAGGACATAGAAAAACATACATAGGTTCAATGCCGGGCAGAATAGTTGAAGCCGTTATTAAAAGCGGGGTAATGAACCCAATTATATTGCTTGATGAAATTGATAAAGTTGGCAATGATTTTAAGGGTGACCCATCATCTGCATTATTAGAAGCACTTGACCCTGAACAAAATAATTCTTTTGCTGACCATTATATTGAATTTCCTTTAGATTTGAGTAGGGTACTCTTTATTACTACCGCAAATGATGTTTCGGCAATTGCAGGCCCGCTTTATGACAGAATGGAAGTAATTGAGCTTAATTCTTATACTGCGCTTGAAAAGTTTTATATAGCTAAAAAGCATCTTGTTAAAAAGGAAATGATTAAACATTCATTGACTTCTAAGGAATTTAAAATAAGTGATGATGCAATAAATATTTTGATTGAAAATTACACAAGGGAAGCCGGAGTGCGTACCCTTGAAAAGCAAATTGCAACACTTTGCAGAAAAGCAACGGTCAGCCTTGAAAGCGGTGCGAAATCATTTAAGGTAACAGACAAAAATATTGAAAAATATTTAGGTAAGAAAAAGTTTAGCGATGATTTAGTAAGCAAAGAAGACCAAGTCGGTACTGTAAACGGCCTTGCGTGGACAAGCGTTGGCGGAACAATGCTTCCTATTGAAGTGTCTGTTCTTAACGGAACGGGTAAAATAGAACTTACGGGTAATTTGGGTGATGTTATGAAAGAAAGTGCAAAAACTGCTGTTTCATACATTCGTTCAAAAGCAAGTGAATATGGCATAGATGAAGATTTTTATAAAAATAAGGATATACATATTCACGCTCCTGAAGCCGCTGTTCCAAAAGACGGTCCGTCTGCCGGATTGGCAATAACAACTGCGATAGTAAGTGAATTAACAGGAATAGCAATTAAATCAAATGTTGCAATGACAGGCGAAATCAGCCTTAAAGGCAAGGCACTTGCAATCGGCGGATTGAAAGAAAAGTCTATGGCGGCATATAAGGCTGGCTGCGATACTGTAATTATTCCGCAGGACAATAAAAAAGATTTAGATGAAATTTCAGACGAAGTAAAACAGGTGATCGATTTTATCAGCGTCAAAAATTTTGATGAAGTCTTGCCGATTGCACTGGTTTCAAGACCTATTAAGAAAAAAGAAGTTAAGGAAAACTTAATTGTTACAGATAAAACTTCTAAAACAAATGTAGTTACACAGTAGGTGAGATATGAATTACAATAAAGCATTTTTTGAAAACGCTTACGGCGTCCTTTCTCAACTTCCTGAAAGTGTTGAACCGGAGGTTGTTTTTGCCGGTAGGTCAAATGTGGGTAAAAGTTCGCTTTTAAATAAGCTTTTCAACAGAAAAAATTTAGCAAGGGTAAGTTCAGTTCCCGGCAAAACAATTACAATAAATTTTTATGATGTGGATAATATTAAATTTGTTGACTTACCGGGTTACGGCTACGCCAAAATCAGCAAGCAAGAACTTAAACGCTTTGGTGAATTGATGGAGGGATATTTTAAAAGCGGAAGAAATATTTCGCTTGTTATTCTTCTTATTGATATGCGCCATCCTTTAACTAAGGATGATGAAGGAATGATTTATTTCTTGAAAGAAATGAATATTCCGTTTATAATAGTGATGACTAAAGCTGACAAGCTTAAGAAAAAAGCTTATAAAGATAGGCTTGATTTATCGGGTGAGGAACTTGCATTTGCGGGTGGTGTGCCTGTTGTTCCGTTTTCATCTGTAACCGGGCAGGGAATTAACGGAATTAAAAATTATATAGAAAAATCAGTGATGTGATTTAGGAGGATAAAAAATAATGGCAAAGGTACCATTTGTAACAAAAGAAAAAGTTGAAGAAATTGCTTCAAAGTATCCAACTCCTTTTCATCTTTATGACGAAAAGGGTATAAGAGAAAATGTAAAAAACTTAAAAAAAGCATTTTCTTGGAACAAGGGATATAAAGAATATTTTGCGGTTAAGGCTACACCGAATCCGTTTTTGATTAACATTCTTCGTGAATATGGCTGCGGATGTGACTGCTCGTCAAAAACCGAGCTTATGATGGCTAAAACTATCGGTGCAGTCGGTGATGATATTATGTTTTCATCTAATGATACACCTATTGATGAGTTTAAATACTGCAACAAACTCGGCGGTATTATAAATCTTGATGATATTACACATATTGAGGCAGTTGAAAAAGCTTGCGGTAAACTTCCTAAAAAAATGAGTTGCCGTTATAATCCGGGTGGTATCTTTAAAATTTCTAATGACATTATGGATAATCCCGGCGATGCAAAGTACGGAATGACTACTGAGCAGATTTATGAAGCTTTCAAAATTCTTAAAGAAAAGGGCGTTGAAGAATTCGGTATACATTCATTTCTTTGCTCAAATACTGTAACCAATGAGTATTATCCTATGCTTGCCAAGCTTCTTTTTGAACTTGCGGCCGACCTTAAAGAAAAACTCGGTGTTCATATCACATTTATTAACCTTTCAGGCGGTATCGGAATTCCTTATAAACCTGACCAAGAACCAAATGATATTTTTGTTATCGGTGAGGGCGTAAGGAAAGCGTATGAAGAAGTTCTTATTCCTGCTGATATGGGAGATGTATCAATCTTTACAGAGCTTGGCAGATATATGCTTGGCCCTTACGGCGGACTTGTTACTAAAGCTATTAACGAAAAGCATACACATAAGGAATATATCGGTGTTGACGCCTGTGCAGTTAACCTTATGAGACCTGCTATTTACGGCGCTTATCATCATATCACTGTATTAGGCAAGGAAAATGAACCTAACGACCATAAATATGATGTTACCGGTTCACTGTGCGAAAATTGTGATAAATTTGCTGTTGACCGTATGCTCCCAAAAATTGATATGGGTGATTATATTTTCATTCACGATGCCGGTGCTCACGGTTTTTCAATGGGATATAATTACAACGGTAAGCTTAAGAGTTCAGAAATCCTTTTGAAAGAAGACGGTTCATTTAAACTTATCAGAAGAGCAGAAACACCTAAAGATTATTTTGCAACATTTGATTGCTTTGATTTTTATGATGAACTTATAAAAGAATAAATTATTAAAATCTCCGATTATTTATTATTTTCGGAGATTTTTTCTTTACTTTCGCGATTTAGTGTGTTACAATATGATTACTTTAAATTATGATAATTTCATGAAAGGGTAAATATTATGAGCAGTAAATTAAAAGATGATAATATTGATTTTCTTTTCAGGGCTATTCTTGAACTTGAAACTATTGATGATTGCTATGATTTTTTTGAAGATTTGTGCACAGTTCAGGAACTCAAAACAATCAGTCAAAGAATAGTTGTTGCTAAAATGCTTTCTGAAAAGTGCGTTTATACAGATATTGTAAACGCAACGGGTGCTTCAACTGCAACAATAAGCAGAGTAAATCGTTCACTCCAATACGGATGTGACGGATATGATAAAATATTTGAAAAAATAAAACTTGAAAACGAAAATAAGAACGAAGAAAATGAAGAGCTATAATACATTCGCAAAATTCTATGATGAATTAACCGATAATGTTGAGTATGAAAAAAGAAGTAAGTATATTTATGACTTTTTTAAAGAAAATTGTGCAAATTGCAATTCTGTTTTAGACCTTGCCTGCGGCACAGGCTCTGTAAGCGAGTATTTGGCTGATATGGGTATGGAAGTTATCGGTATGGATTTATCTGATGAAATGCTTACTGAAGCTTGTTTAAAGGGTATCAAACGCGCAGTTTTTATTAAAGGAGATATGACTTGCTTTACATTGCCGCAAAAGGTTGATTGTTGCATATGTTCGCTTGACAGTATCAATCATTTAAAAGATATTGGCGAAGTCAGAAAGTGCTTTGATTGCGTTTACAATTCGCTTGATAACGGCGGTGTTTTTGTTTTTGATGTCAACACGGTTTATAAGCATCAATGTATTCTTGCAGATAATACTTTTGTATTTGATGAAGAAGATTTCTTTTTATCATGGGATAATGAATATTTAGGCGATAATATTGTTAGAATTTTGCTTGATTTTTTTGTGTTTAACGGTTCAAGCTATGACAGATACAGTGAAGAATTTAATGAAAAAGCTTATACTGTTGATGAACTTAAAAATATTCTTGATAAATTTGAAATTATCGGAATTTATGATGAAATGACGTTTGACTCTCCGAAAAGCGACAGTGAACGAATTTATTTTGTTTGTAAAAAAAGGTGATAATTAAATGGGAAAAATAGTAAGATATATTACAACTGACGGCAGTGCGTTTGTTATTGCAGGTGATACAACCGATATGGTTAGCAAAGCTGAAAATATTCACAAAACTTCAGCTGTCACTACTGCGGCACTCGGCAGGCTTATGACTGCTTCATCTATGATGGGTGTAATGCTTAAGGGTAAAGATGACAGTGTTACTTTAAGGCTTAACGGCGGCGGTCCTGCCGGTGTTGTATTGGCAGTTTCCGACAGTCAGGGTAACGCCAGGGGATATGTTGAAAATCCTGTGGTTGAGATTCCGCTTAATGATAAGGGCAAGCTTGATGTACGCTCGGCAGTCGGAACAGACGGCTTTTTGTATGTAATGAAAGATTTAGGGTTAAAAGAACCTTATGTAGGAAATACTCAAATTGTAAGCGGTGAAATAGCTGAAGATATTACAAATTACTTTGCTGTATCGGAGCAAACACCTACTGTATGCGCACTCGGTGTTTTGGTAAATCCTGATTTATCGGTAGCAAATGCAGGCGGATTTATGATTCAGCTTTTGCCGGGTTGCCCTGATGAAATAATTACTAAAATTGAACAGTCAATAAAGGATATTGATTCTGTAACAACAATGCTTTCAAAAGGAATGACACCTGATGATATTGCTAAGCGTGCAATGCAGGGAATAGAAATTGAGAAGCTCGATGAAAGCACTTGTGAATACAGATGCAATTGCTCCAAGGCAAAGGTTGAAAATGCTCTTATTTCAACCGGTAGGCAATCTCTTGAGCAAATGATAGAGGATAATGAGAATGTAAATGTTGAATGTCATTTTTGTGATAAAAATTATAAGTTTACACCGTCAGAAATCAGAAAATTGCTTGAGCAAACAAGCAAATAAAAAAATTGAAAAAAGTTGAAAAAAAGCCTTGACTTTTTGATTGACTTATTGTATTATATAACTCGTCGCAAGTGCGACGGATATGCGTGGGAGCATAGCTCAGCTGGGAGAGCATCTGCCTTACAAGCA
>UMIM01024897.1_pt1 | contig 10752 bp, 7 predicted proteins | sample 1965831 | NCBI WGS metagenome assembly UMIM01 (sample SAMEA4836125, study PRJEB28245) | human gut metagenome | biome: gut microbiome; material: fecal sample | place: Denmark | collected 2008 | reverse complement strand
CAGCTCTTGAACACGCTGGTCTCGGTGTCCTCGTCTGCGGTAGCCTTGAGTTCTGTACCCACGGACACAGCTGTCAGGTCGGCAACAGCGCTGCCATCCTTCAGGGTGACCTGTGCATCGGTGACATCGAGTTTATAGGTCTTGGGAGCGTTCTCGGTGTACTGTGCTTTCAGTGTGACGTTATTTGCGGGCATCGTGAAGGAGATGGTCGCCTTGGTGGTGTCCACGTCAGTGGGCAGACCGGTCACTTTCCAACCGGTGAAGGTGTAACCGTCCTTCTCGTCTGCGGTGAAGCTGAGCTTCTCACCTGCAACGTGCTCGGTAGACTTGTCGTCCACGGTCAGGGTGTACTTCGACTCAGACACAGTATAGGTATCCACTTTGTACTGGGTGCCATCGTAGTGGTCACTATCATTCACCACGATGTAGACAGAGTAGGTGCCTGCTTTGGTAGGCTTCGTCACAGACGGGAACGAGCCATCCTCCGCGACATACTGGATGGAATACTGCGGAGCATCCTCAAAATACATCTGGCCGGTATAGTTTGCAGTTTGGGTCTTGGGGTCGTACTCAAAGTCGGTGCGCTTCGGTTGATATTTGCGTACCACCTCGCCGATATCAAGCGAGCCGTCTGTGTACTTGTCGCCCTCTTGCGCTACGATGCGCTGCTTGTAGAGGCCGTACATGTCCGCTCCCGCCGGGTAGGTTTCAAACACCTCGTTGTCGTAGGTGCGCACATAGACGAGGCTCAATTTGCCCACGCCATCCTTGCTGCTGGTAACGGTCTGATGTTCGATCGTCCCGGAAACGGTAAAGTCGCTCTTGCTCAGGGAAGAGAAGGGCAGCTTTCCGGTGGCGGCCATGTTCACCACAATAGGCTCACCGTCATTCTTGGCGGTCAGGGTCAGGGTCTTGCCATCTGCGGAAAGCTGTGCGTTCGCATCATAAGCGCTGACAGCCTTGCCGTTGATATTCGTGACCGCCTTGCTGAAGGTGATCGTCACCGCAGTATTGCCGACAAGGTAAACCGCGTCTGTTGCTACGGCATTGCCGTTGACAGCATCCACAGTGCCGTCTGCGATCATCAGCTTGCTCTGCTGCTGACCGGCGGCGAGGAATCTGCTTTCAATATAGCCGCAGCTCACCGTATTGGAAATAGCAACCTTGCTGTCGATGTCCGTTTTCAGACTGCCAAGGATCATGGCATTCTGGATGACCGTTTTCTCCGTGGCATAGCTCGGCAGCTGGACATCGTGGAACACGCCGCCGGTGACCTCGCTGTTCTGGTTCAGCTGGACCTCAGCGTTGAATGCGCCGCCGGTGATCTTGCCATAAGCGCGGACGACATCCTGGAAAGTGCCGCCTGCGATGGTGCTGTTTTCATCCATGTAGACATCCTTCTGGAAGGTGCCGTCCTGAATGATGGTGTTCTCCGCACCAACAGAGCCCTCTGCCACGATGCCGGTGACAGTCACATTTGCAAAAGTGATCTGCTCCACGGCAATGGCCTTATGGTAGGGGTTGATGGTATCCGAAGAAAGGTCCACCGGGTTGCCGTCCGGGGTGGTGATGTAGAGCGCCGCGCGTGTCCTTCCGTTCTCTTTCATGGTGGCGTACTTCCAGCCCAGACCCTCATAGAGGTTAGCCGTCATGCCCTCGCCGCTCATCGGCACACCGGTCACGCCGGTCAGGTCGGGCAGACCCTTTTCGGTAATGCGCAGAGGCTTGAGGTCGCTTGCATCGGTGGACTTATTCACAAAGATCTCTGCGCCGTCATTGTTGCCGGTAATGCGCAGCACCTTGCCATTGGCAGAGGTGTTGGCGTTGTAGCTTCTGACCGGTGCATCGTTGATGCTCAGCACATCGGTGTTCAGTGTAAGCTCTGCGCTGCCTGCGCCCACCAGATAGATGGTATTGGTGGAAAGAGGCAGAGTTCTGCCGTTCATCGCAGTCACACCGCCGTTGCGCACCACCAGTGTGCTGAGCCGCTGTCCTGCGGCCAGCAGCTTCTGGATGCCGTCAGGCAGTTCGCCCAGAACCGTATCCGAAATGGTGTAGGTGTTATTGCCATAGGTATTGAAATTGCAGCTCTGGATCACCGCATTGGTGATAGAGCACGAGCCATTGCAGAACAGGGAATCGAAGGTGCCGCCGGTGATCTCGACCGCATTGTTCCCATTGATCGAGTTGATGCCCACGCTGACATTGTGGAAGCTGCCGCCGCTGATCTTACCGCTGGTGATCGTCAGTCGGCCGTTTTCGCCAAACTCACCGCCGGTAATATTAGCATTGGTGATCTCGACATAGCAGTTGATAGGCACATCGCTCAGCGCGCTGAAGTTGAAGTCCGCGCCGCCCCGATCCAGGATCTGCAAAGTGCTTTCATTGCTGCTGTCGTTGGGGTAGCAGTTATAACCCCAGCCGTTGCCCATGTAAACACGGTGCAGCTTTGCGTCCGTGTCCTCGTCCAGACTGTCCACATAGGTCACGTCGGTCAGATCGGGCTGACCCTCATTGTTAAAGCGCAGTTCTGTGGTGCCAAGTACCACAGGAACCAGCTTCATGGGTGCGTCGTCCTGCGCCGGGATCATGTTAAAGCTGGCGGAAAGCGTTTTTCCGTTTGCGCTGATGCTGATCGTGGCAATCGTAGAGCCAAAGTATGTGAAGGCGTAATTTTGGGTACCGGCGGGCAGTGCCATGACACTGCCGCCGGTAGAGGCTACCGCCCACGCATTGCAGCCGGTGTCGCTTTCCACTGCCAGCTTCAGGTTTCTCCCGGTGCCGGAATAGTCGAACGGCTTGACGATATAGATATCCCCGGTTTCCTTCCGGCCGTTCAGGGTGCAGTTCTCCGGCAGGATCAACTTGTGTGCCTGCTGCTTCGTGCCGGCGCTCAGACCGGAGATATCGCGGAAAAAGCCGCCCCGGACATTGCCGCCGTTCTCGGTCAGCTTATCGTAGGTGCCGCCGTCAATGGTGCCCAGATTCAGCTCCACATCGGCGTAGCTGCCGCCCAGAACGTAGACGCCGTACATATTGTCGGCTTCTATCAAAAGTGTACCGGTGACAGTGCCATCCAGCAGATAAACCGTGTAACTATTAGCATTCTTGACGGTCACATTGCAGCTGACCGTGCCGTCCAGAATGTACTCGGTATCTTCACTGCCGGTACCGGTGATGGTCAGCCCGGTAGTTTCGTCAAAGCTCCAGCCGGTACCGGACGCTGCCTTGGGTAGACCGTTCGTACCGATCTTGATCTTGACCACCTGATTTTTTGTTTCAGAGTTCGTACCAACATCCTCATACTCGTTTTCCGAGCTGTAAGTGATGCTGTTGGTCTCTTCCGCCGCCGCGGAAGAAAGCCCTGCCCCTGCATCCGCAAATGCGGATACAGGGAGAATGGAGAGCACCATACTGAGTGCCAGTATCATGCTCACGATGCGTTTTTTCATGATATCCTCTCCTTTGTCGGTTGATTTGTCCGGCTATACCCCCAAACGGCACAGCCGGAACGGACAAAAACGCCAAGTTGAGTATAGCACCAAAATTCAAGGAAATAAAGCGCTTTTGCGGGCAGCACCTGCCAAAAAAAGGTGCAAAATTATGGGCAAAATCACGATACGGGGGGGGGTATGCTTTTTCCCCCCATAAAAAAGCAGTTCCGAAACGCCCGCAGGCGTTTCGGAACTGCAATACAAAATATTCTTTCCGCTATTGATGCGCAGAGTGCAACGACGACGACCGCCGCCAGCGGCGGAAACAGGGAGGAGTTGTTGGGGCAGCGGCCAGCAAGACGCGCGTGCCGCCCAAGGCACGATGCGGATGCTGGGTGCCGCAACCCGATAGCGGCGGGCATTCAAAATCGTTTTACTTGCCCGCCAGCAGCACCGCCAGCACGGCTTTCTGAACGTGGAGGCGGTTCTCTGCTTCGTCAAAGATCTCGTCCGCATGCTGCTCGAACAGGGCGGTGGAGATCTCCTCGCCCCGGTGGGCGGGCAGACAGTGCAGCACCAGCGCGTTGGGCTTTGCGTTTTCCAGCAGACGGCCGGTGAGCTGAAAGCCCACAAAATCCCGCAGACGCTGCTCGCTCTCGGCGGTGCCGGGGGCGGTGGTGTTCCATGCGGCGGTAGCCACGATGTCCGCATCCCGCAGGCCCTCGGCGGGGTCGGTGGTCAGGTGGAAGGCATTGCCGTATTTGTGGGCAAACATCAGCACATCCGCTGCCGGTCGGTAGCCCGGAGGACAGACGCAGGATACCTGCATCCCCGCCAAAAGGCCGCCCACGATCAGACTGTTTGCCATGTTGCTGCCGTCGCCCACAAAGCAGAGCTTCAGCCCTGCCAGCGTGCCCCGGCGCTCCCGAATGGTCATCAGGTCAGCCAGCACCTGACAGGGGTGGGCGTAGTCGGTCAGGCCGTTGATCACCGGAATGCCGGAAAGCTCGGCCAGCTCCTCCAAGTCCCGCTGGCGGTAGGTGCGCCAGACGGCGCAGTCGTAGTAGCGCCCCAGCACCCGGGCGGTGTCCCGCAAAGGCTCGCCGCGCCCGGCCTGCAGCTCGGCGGTGTTCATGTAGTTGCCAAGACCGCCCATCTGGTACACGCCCACCTCAAAGCTGGTGCGGGTGCGGGTGGACGCCTTAGAGAACAGCAGCGCCACGCTTTTGCCCGCCAGCAGCGGCTCTGTGCGGCCCGCCTTGCAGTCCGCTTTCAGCTGGTCTGCCACATCCAGAATGTGGGTCAGCTCGGCGGGGGAAAGGTCGCTCATTTTCAGCAGATTTTTCATGCCTGCTCCTTCGGAGCCGTCGGCTCCATCGTGCCCAGCACCTCGGCCAGCACCTCCAGCGCCATGTCTACTTCGTGCTCGGAGACGGTCAGCGGAGGCAGCAGACGCAGCCGGGTCTTGGCGGTAAGCACCAGCAGGCCCTTTTCGCGGCAGGCAGCCAGCACATCCGCAGCCTGTACATCAAAGAATTCGATGCCCACCATCAGGCCGATGCCGGAAATGTTCTTGACGTGGGGCAGCTTTGCCAGACCGGTGCGCAGCTGTACGGCGCGCTCGCTGACCTGTGCAAGGAAGCTCTGGTCCAGACGGTCTACCACCACGTTGGCACCGGCGCATACCACCGGATTGCCGCCAAAGGTGGAGCCGTGGGTGCCGGGGCCCATGCCCTCGGCTACCTTTTCATTCATCAGCACCGCGCCGATGGGCAGACCGCCGCCCAGCCCCTTGGCAAGGGTGACGATATCCGGCTTGAGGTTATAGTGCTCACAGCACAGGAAGGTGCCGGTGCGGCCTACGCCGGTCTGCACCTCGTCCACGATGAGCACAAGGTCTTTTTCGTCGCACAAAGCGCGCACGGCCTGCACATAGTCTGGGTCCAGCGCCATCACGCCGCCCTCGCCCTGAATCAGTTCCATCATCACGGCGCAGGTGTGGCGGTCTACCAGCTCCCGCAGCGCCTCGATATCCCCCGCCGGGACGTACTGGAAGCCCTCGTTGAAGGGGCCGAAGTAGTTGTGGAACACCTCCTGCCCGGTGGCGGTCAGGGTGGCAAGGGTGCGGCCATGGAAGCTGTTGACCAGCGTGATGACGTTGTAGCGGTCCTTGCCGTAATGGTCTACGCTGTACTTGCGGGCGGCCTTGATAGCGCCCTCGTTGGCTTCAGCACCGGAGTTGCCGAAGAAAACCTTGCTCATGCCGGTGCGCTTGCACAGCTTTTTGGCAAGCTTGCCGCAGGGTGCAGTGTAGTACAGGTTAGAGGTGTGCTGCAATTTGTGTGCCTGCTGGGACACGGCCTCTGCCCATGCAAGGTCGCAGTAGCCAAGGCTGTTCACCCCGATGCCGCTGGTGAAGTCCAGATACTTCTGTCCCTCCGGGCCCTCGGCGTACAGCCCGTGCCCCTTTTCCAGCACGATGGGATTGCGGTTATAGGTGTGCAGGACGTACTCGTTGTCCCGCTTGATGACTTTTTCAGAATCCATAGGTGTACCTCCTGTGAATAGAAGTTCCGCGCATGCGCCGCTCCCCCGGAGGGAGCGTTTTTTCTATTATAATACTGCTTTTTCGCTTGCGCAATCTTTTTATTCGCGGTGGCTGCGGCGGTAGAAGCGGGTACCGGAGCCGCGGTCGGAGAACAGTTCCAGCAGGATGGAGTGCGGCACACGGCCATCAATGATGACTGCTTCGTGCACGCCCTGATAGATAGCATCTGCCATGCCGCCGATCTTGGGGATCATGCCGCCTGCAATGATACCGGCGGACTTGTAGCCCTCGATCTCGGTCACCTCCACCTCGGGGATGAGGGTGGTCTCGTCCTCCTTATCCCGCAGCAGGCCTGCGATATCGGTCATGGACACCAGCTTTTCCGCCTTGAGGGCAATGGCGATCTGGGCCGCGGCAGTGTCCGCGTTGACGTTGTACGCCTGCCCAAGGTCGTCCATACCCACGGTGGCGATCACCGGGATAAAGCCGCCGTCCAGCAGACTTTCGATCAGGGTCGCATCCACATGGACGATCTCGCCCACATGACCCAGCTGGGGGTCCAGCTCGGTGCAGCGGAGCATCTGTCCGTCCATGCCGCACAGACCCACACCGCGCCCGCGCAGCTTTGCCACAAGGTCCTTGTTCACCTTACCGGCCAGCACCTGCTGCACGATCTCCATGGTAGCATCGTCCGTCACCCGCAGACCGTTGGCAAAGTGGCTCTCTACGCCCACCTTCTTGAGCATCTCGTTGATGGCAGGCCCGCCGCCGTGCACCAGCACCACCCGCACGCCCAGCAGCGTCAGGGTAACAAGGTCGTTCATCACGGCGTTTTTCAGGGTCTCGTTGATCATGGCGTTGCCGCCGTACTTGATGACCATGGTTCTGCCATGGTATTTCTGGATATAAGGGGTGGCCTCCGAAAAAAGCCGCGCCATTTCTTCGTTTTTCATCTGTTCCGCGCTCCTGTCAGGTTCTGTAATCGCCGTTGATCTTCACATAGTCGTAGGTCAGGTCACAGCCCCATGCCTTGGCGCTTGCCTCACCGGTGCCCATATCCACCTTGACCAGAATATCGTGCTCTGCCAGCACCTTGGCGGCTTCGTCCTCGCTGTACGGATGGTAGGCTGCGTTCTCGCACACATACACCTCGCCCGCCTTGCTGGAGAGCCAGACGCAGACCTTATCAATGGAGAAATCGCCGGGGGTGTAGCCGATGGCGCACAGGATGCGTCCCCAGTTGGCATCGCGGCCAAAGACCGCCGCCTTGAACAGGTTGGAGCAGACCACGCTGCGGCTGACGGCGCGGGCGGTTTTCAGGTCGGGCGCATGGGTCACTTCGCAGGTGATCAGGTGGGTGGCGCCCTCGCCGTCTCCGGCGTGCTCGGCGCACATGTGCTCTGCAATGGCGGTCAGCGCTGCCACAAAAGCGGCGTAGTCCGCGTTTTCCTCGCAGATCTCCGGGTTGCCCGCCAGACCGGACGCCATAATGATCAGGGTGTCGTTGGTGGAGGTATCCAGATCCACGCTCATCTGGTTATAGGTGCCGGGCACCACGGTCTTGAGCGCCTTTTCCAGCAGCGCGGGCGAGACGGCGGCGTCGGTGGTGTAGAAGGCCAGCATGGTGGCCATGTTGGGGGCGATCATGCCGCTGCCCTTGCCGATGGCACCCACAGTGCATACCTTGCCGCCCAGCTCGAACTGGATGGCGTATTCTTTTTTATGGGTGTCGGTGGTCATGATGGCGGTGGCAGCGTCCGTGCTGCCCTGCGCGGTGGCGGCCAGCTTTTCCGCCGCCGCCGGGATGCCCCGGGCAAAGGGGTCGATGACCATGGGCTGACCGATGACGCCGGTGGAGGCGGGCAGAACGTCCTTTTCGTCAATGTTCAGCGCCTTGCCTACCAGTGCACAGCACTCCTCGGCCAGCGCCACGCCGTTGGCGGCGCAGGTGTTGGCGTTGCCGCTGTTTACCACAATGGCCTGTGCATAGCCATCGGCCAGATGGGCGCGGTCCACCTTGATGGGCGCACCGCAGACCTTGTTGGTGGTGTATACGCCCGCAGCAGCGCAGCGCACCTCGGCCTTGATGAGTGCCAGATCGTATTTTTCGCTGTGATTTGCCCGGATGCCGCAATGGACACCGGCGGCGGCAAAGCCCTTGGGCGCGCAGATGCCGCCCGCAACTTCCTTATACTGCATTTTACTTCCCCCATCGTTCAGCATACGCCCTCATCAGTCACCTTCGGTGACAGCTTCCCCCGGCCGGGGGAAGCCTTTTACTTCTGCCGGGTACGCTGATTCTTTTTCATCAGCACCCTCTTATAAAGCCTTCCCCCAGACGGGGGAAGGTGTCATTGCGCCAGCAATGACGGATGAGGGTGTATTGTTATTCCAAGCCCTTCGTCTCTTCCAGACCCAGCATCAGGTTCATGCACTGGACAGCGGCACCGGAGGAGCCCTTGCCCAGATTATCAAACAGCGAGACCAGCATCATTTGATCTCCCGCGGCGTTCACGGTCAGGTACAGTTCCATGCGGTCGGTGCCCGCCATGGCGTTGGAGTACAGACCGTTTTCCGGCAGCGGCTCGTTCAGGCCGTGCACTTTGACGGTGGCGGCGTCCTTGTAGTAATCCGCAAGGGCGGCAGCCACGGCCTCGGCGGTAGTGCCCGCAAGAGTAAGATCCAGCGGCACCAGCACCTGCATGCCGCAGTAGTAGTCGCACACCACCGGCACGAACATCGGCGTGTGCGCAAGGCCGCTAATCTTCTGCATCTCCGGCAGGTGCTTGTGGCCAAGGCTCAGGCCGTAGCTCTTAGGCGCATCCAGCTTGCTGTGCGCCGGGCGGTCGGGGCTTTCGTAGTCCGCGATCATCTTTTTGCCGCCGCCGGAGTAGCCGGAGATGCCGGTGCAGCTGAAGGGGTAACTCTGCCGGTGCAAGGCCCAGCTCCACCAGCGGGCGGGCAATGCTGATAAAGCCGCTGGCATAGCAGCCGGGCACTGCCACGCGGTAAGAGTTCTGAATTTTTGCCTTCTGCCCCTTCAGTTCCGGGAAGCCGTAGTCCCATGCGGCATCGGTGCGGAAGGCGGTGGAGGTGTCCAACACCTTCACGTCCGGGCGCAGCAGGGGCATGACTTCTTTAGAAGCTGCATCCGGCAGGCAGAGGAAGGCAAGGTCGGCAGAATTGATGACCTTTGCCCGCTCGTGCACGTCCTTGCGCCCTTCGGCAGAGATGGACAGCAGTTCGATCTCCGGCCGTTCGGCCAGACGGTCGGCAATGCGCAGGCCGGTGGTACCGGAAGAGCCATCAATAAATACCTTTACCTTCATGCGTTTTCCTCCTCCCATGCGTCCAGCCGTGCCGTTGCCAGCGCGATCTGCTTTTCTACGCTGGCGGCGCTGGGGCCGCCGTAGCTGGTGCGTCCCTCGCAGCAGTGCACAAGGTCGATGGCATCATAGATATCGGCCCCGAACAGCGGGCTGTAGGTCTGGAACTGGGTCAGGGTCAGCTCTTCCAGCGTTTTGTCGGCGGCAATGCAGTCCGACACCATGCAGCCGGTCAGCTTGTAGGCATCCCGGAAGGGCATTCCCTTCTTGGTCAGGTAGTCGGCGCAGTCGGTGGCGTTGATAAAGCCCTTTGCGGCGGCGCGGCGCATATTGGCGGGCAGAGTCTTCATGGTGTCCAGCATGGGGGTGATGGTCTTGAGGCAGAGTTCCAAGGTGTCCACTGCATCAAAGATGGCTTCCTTGTCCTCCTGCATATCCTTGTTGTAGGCCAGCGGCAGACCCTTCATCATCACCAGCAGGGTGTTCAGGTCGCCGTACACCCGGCCGGTCTTGCCGCGGATCAGCTCCGTGACATCCGGGTTCTTCTTCTGGGGCATAATAGACGAGCCGGTGGTAAAGGCATCGTCCAGCTCAATGAACTTGAACTCCCAGCTGCACCACAGGATGATCTCCTCCGAAAGACGGGACAGGTGCATCATGCAGATGGAGATGGCGCTTGCCAGCTCGATGCAGAAATCACGGTCGGACACGCCGTCCAGACTGTTGGCGCAGGGGGCGGCGAAGCCCAGCTTTTCGGCGGTGAAATCCCTGTCCAGCGGGTAGGTGGTGCCTGCCAGAGCGCCAGAGCCCAGCGGGCACTGGCTGTCCATGCGGGCGGTGGCGTCCGCAAAGCGGTCGAGGTCGCGCAGCAGCATGGAAGCATAGGCCATCAGCGCGTGTCCAAAGGTAATGGGCTGGGCGCGCTGCAGGTGGGTGTAGCCGGGCATGACGGAGGCGGTGTTCTCCGCTGCCTTTTTGCACAGCACCCGCACCAACTCCACGATGTAAGCCTGCAAAGTCTTGCTGTAATCCCGCAAAGTCAGGCGGATATCCAGCGCCACCTGATCGTTGCGGCTGCGGCCGGTGTGCAGCCGCTTGCCCGCATCCCCGATACGGGCGGTCAGGGTCTGCTCCACAAAGGTGTGCACGTCCTCGGCGGCGGGATCAATGGTCAGCGCACCGCTGGACAGGTCGTCCGCGATGGAAGCCAGCCCGCTGAGGATATCCGCACAGTCCTGCTCCGAGATGATGCCCTGCCGTGCCAGCATGGCGGCATGGACGCCGCTGCCGCGCATATCCTGCGCGATCATCCGCTGGTCGAAGCGGATGGAGGAGTTGAAGTCGTTGACGCGGCTGTCCACCGCCTTGGAAAACCGACCCTTCCAGAGTTGTTCTGCCATAATATAAACTCCTTATAAAAACGGCAAAGCCGCCGCAGGGGAAA
>UMIM01001882.1_pt1 | contig 10798 bp, 6 predicted proteins | sample 1965831 | NCBI WGS metagenome assembly UMIM01 (sample SAMEA4836125, study PRJEB28245) | human gut metagenome | biome: gut microbiome; material: fecal sample | place: Denmark | collected 2008 | reverse complement strand
GAAGCAGCGCATCATCTTCGATGAGGACATGTACGATGATGAGTTCCTGCGGGACTACCTCGCCGAAGATTACGAGATATACAAGGATGAACTCGACGTTTCCTTCGATGAATATGTGGAGCATAGGAGAAACGAAGGAGCGCTATACGACATCAAGGAGCGGGATTTCACCGAGGAGATGGCATCGCTGCGCAGCTTTCTCGACAACGGAAATCCTCTCATCGTTTCCGGCAGCATCGGGCGCTGGGACGGAACCCGTACCGGGTTCACGGTGTATGACAACTTCGATGCGGCCATCGACACATCTCCTTCCCGTTTCGGCGGCGACAACGTGTTCGCCGACTGCGAGATTCAGAAGGTCTGGGATGAGAACGGGCATCTGTTCATCCATGGTGCGCACCATGACGGCAGCGTGACCGTTGAGCTGCGCCAGCTCACGGATGCGGGAGCCGTCACATACGAAGCCATATCGGAGGCTTGGAACGGGGAATCCTTCACCATCATCGGGAACAACGCGACCGACTGGGCTTTCAAGACCTATGACGGCAGCGAGCAGTCATTCATACAGACCATGCACGATTTGTGGCAGAAACCGAGTTTCTGCCAGCCACCGCATTACATGGAGAAGGAGTTCGGCTGCCCATCAGAGGAATGGCAACTCGAACCGCTCCCGATGGAGCACATCGGGTTCGAGGATGAAATCAGCGAGGTGGACGGCCTGCTCAACTTCTACATTCCCGTCACGTTCGGCGTAGACCGCGTGTTCGGCACGGATGTCGAATCGCTTGACAACGACGACTGGCTCAACATCTACGCCAACTACGATATGGTTCGCGGTGAGGTGTCCGACCATCTCGACATCTCCCTTAACCGTGCCGACGGCAGCATCGAATCCCTGACCTATCCGCTCGATGCAGAGCAGCGCGAGTTGCTGCGTCAGAAAATGGATGCGTATTGCCTTGAGCAGGTCGGCAAAACCCTTGACGACTACGTGAAAGAAGTTGCCGAGAGCGAGGCTGACAGTGATGCCGCGCACATCGCCGACTTCACCGTCGGCAAGTACCGCGTGCATATCGTGCCGCCCGGTGGCACCTACGGCCTCGACGGTCGCATGACGTACTCGTTTGGGGATGCGGCCGAGTACGGCCACGGCCTGCCCTTGGTGGAGTTCTACGACATCACGCAAGACCCCGTGAAGTTCCCCGGCGGCCAGTTCACGGGTGGTCGCTACTACATGTCAACGCTCCTCGGTATGGAATCGCTCGGGGACAGCATCGAGAACATGCAGGCGCTTTCCCTCGATGGCTCCATCCCCGCTTGGACGGTCGGCAGGGAAGACCTTCAAACCATCTACCGGCACCTGTGCGACATCCGTGAAAACTTTCCCGGTACCCCATCGGAGCGCGTATCCCTAAAGACCGAGGCGGAGCAGGTGCGGGCTGCATCGGACAAGCTGGCCGATGAGCGCGGCGCAGGTACGCTGGCACGAGAAGACCCGACCATCGTGTAGGATATAGAAAACCATCATGCTAGAAAGGAAGAAAACAACCATGCCATACGACGAGAACATCCCCATCGAGCTGCAACTTCTGCGCCTCGGTTCGGACATCGACGGCACCGCCATCGCGCATTACTCCATTGAGGGCGATTACTGGCCGCGCTACTGCATCATGGACGCGCTCGATGACGTGGACACCATGGACATCTCAGGTGCCATCGAAGAGACCCTTCACTCCATCCTCGACAACGGCGGCACGCAGGATGACGTGCGCCGTATCATGGGTCTCGTCCCCGAATCAGAGATTGACCCGGACACCCTCGAATCCGGTGAATACACCTCCATCGACCTTGGGCTGTGCCTCGACGGTGCGCTGCTATCCTTCAATGAGCTTGTGTCGAGCGAAATCGACCCCCATGACGCACTCAGCGACCAACAAATTGAGAATATCCAGACCGCGTTCAACAATCTGGCATCCGAAAAACACCTTCCCGCATCCAAGCTGATGTCTCAGCACAGCTTCACTGGATGGCAGGCATATCAGGTGTGCAAGGCGTTCGAGTCCGGGCTGGATTCCGACACCATCGACCTCATCGCGAACCCGGAGCTGAACCACGCGCAGATGCGCGAGCTGCGCCTTATAGCGGAGCGCACCCCGTTCGCCGACCCGCACGGCAGCCCCTATAATTACGACATCTTCAAGACACTCGCTACTGGGGAAATGGATGCCGGTAAGCTGCACGCCGCGCGGAGCCTCATGCAGTTCGCGGATTTCGGCGGCATCCCATTCGACCGCGAATGGCTTCATCTCGACCCCGAGCAGGCGCGAGCACTCGCCTACGCCATCCGCGATGATGTGCCGATAGACGCGCTTGAGGGGTATGCCAGCGGGAAATACCCTGCGCACCTCATGGAGGCAATCAGAATGGCTCTCAACGAGGGTGCGGAGCAGCAGGACATCGCACGGCTTCTGAACCCTGCGCTCTCCGAGGAGCAGGCATGGAATTTCTGCTCGGCCATCTGCTCAGGAAGGTTCTCGCCGGAACAGCTCGATGTGCTCTGCGACCCTTCCAAGCCTGCCGACTACATACAAGCCATGCGTTCCGGCTTCGTCTATGGGTTGGACACGACCACCGTCCTGCGCTACGCCGACGGCAGGTTCTCCCCGGAACAGATGGATGCCATCTACATAGCCGCCGGGGATGAAAGCCTGACCCCCGAGATGCTGGATGTCATCGCAGACCCGAGCCTAGACCCGGACAGCATGACGGCTCTCAAGGTGAGCTTCCAACAGGGAGCGACAATCGCAGATGTCCAGCACGAGAAGCAGGGCATGCAAGGCTCCATCAAGGAGGATGCCGTCAAATCCGGCACCCTGCATGATGTGGCGAGGGAGTCCCGCGACGCATCCGCCCGCCTCGGTTCGGATGACCACGAGTCCAAGGCACCCGAACGCGAGGAGTTGGAGTAAAAGGCATATCAAAAGCGGTTTTCCACGCTTTCAATGGCCGGAGAGTCCCTAAGACCGACTCGCAGGCTGTTGGAAGGGTGGGAAACCGCCCTGTTTGCAAGACAACGAAGAAAAACAGAAAGGAGAGACGCTATGAACGAAGACACATTCGATAACGACGGCATCATCGCCGCCATCCGCGAGTATGAGAACTCGGTCGAGAAGCCCGAAGACGAGCGTATGACCTGCCTCGACGCGAACAACCATGTGCATCTGAAAGCGGGAGACGACAAGGCTCCCGATTACGCACGGTATGCCGAAAAATGCAGGGAATATCTTCGCTTCGGCGACGAGGTAGACCTTGCCACCTGCGGTGCCTACGAACCTCACGACTTCTTGAAAATATGCGATACACCGCAGATATTCCTCGATGCGGGATTCGAGCAAAAACCAATGCTCTATACCCAAAAGCATCTTCGGCAAGCCCTTTCGCCTAAGACTGCCGATGACCCGCATCGGCATGGGTTGACCATTGAACAGGTGAAGCGCTTGCCGCAACTGTTCGAGGCTCCGGTTCTCTTTGCAGACAATCCCTCACGAGACGATGCAATGCTTGTCGTCCTCTGCGCAGTCGATAACGATAAGCTGCCTCTCATCACCAGCGTCAAACCAGATGGTAAAGGCAATTACGAGCTTGAAGAGATTGAGACGAACATCGTTCTCACTGTATTCGGCAAGAAAAACTTCGCCCGTTACTTCGAGCTTGCCCTTACGCCGGACATGCTGCTGTATCTGAACAAGGAAAAAGGCCAAGAACTTGAGCGCCTATCCGAGCGCCAATTGCTCGGGGACTACACAAGTCTTGACCTTAATACTATTATACGCCAGCCAAAATGTATCGTCAATAGCAAAACAGCAGGTCAGAATGGGTACAACCTTCGCTCGGAGGTTAAGGCTGCCCGAGATTCAAGCGTCAAACTCGCTGATTCTGAAACCAACCGGACGCTGCCGCAGCGTGAAAACAAGGAAAGGTGATTCTAGGCCATGGGACAGAAATTGGTCATCGCGGAGAAACCGATGCTCGCCCGAGACATCGCACGCGCCATCTGCGGAAAGCAGGTATCGGAGTCGGCACGGCTCCCAATCTCGGGCAACGGCTACACCGTCGTCGCCTGTGCGGGGCACCTGCTGGAACTCGTTGACCCCGAGAAGGTCAACCCCGCTTGGGGGAAGCCTTGGTCGCTCGATGTCCTGCCCATCCAGATTCCCGATTGGAAGAAGGAACCTGTTGGCGACAAGGGCGAGCTGGTTGAGCGCATCAGAGAACTGCTTGATGACGCGGATTCCGTCATCAACGCCGGAGACCCCGATGACGAGGGTCAAGTTATTGTGGATGAGCTTCTTGATTACCTCGGGTACACCGGCAAGGTCGAGCGCGTCTACGTCAACGACAACATCGAGAAGAACATCGTCAAGGCGTTCGAGCATCTGGTTCCCAACGATGCCTGCCGTCCTGCCGGTGATGCGGCCTATGCACGCCAGATGGCGGACATGTGCTTCGGTGTGAACGAGACCCGTCTTGCCACCAAGCGTCTCGGCGGTCTCTTCTCCGTAGGCCGCGTGCAGACCCCCACGCTCGGTCTCGTGGTCAACCGCGACGAGGCAATCGAGCATCACGTCACCCGCAAATTCTACGAGCTGGCCGCCACCGGCACCTGCCCTGACGCGGACTCGCAGCCGTCCTTCAAGTTCAAACCGGGCAAGGACATGCTCGCAGGGGAAAAGCATATCTTCGATGCTGCTGCGCTGGAAGCCATCAAGGAGAAGCTGGATGGCTCCGATACAACATTCACCACGGCCATCTCGAAGAAGGTCGAGAACCCGCCCCTGCCCTACAACCTGACCGTGCTTCTCTCGGACATGAGCGAGCGGTACGGCTTCACGGCGGCGAAGACCCAGCAGATAACGCAGGACTTGCGTGACAAGTACAAGGCAATCACCTACAACCGCTCCGACTCGCAGTACCTCAAGGAGGATCACTTCGAGCAGGCACCGGCTGTCCTCGCGATGGCGATGGCGAATCTTGGCGCATCATGGCCTCTGGACTTCTCCATCCACTCCAAGGCGTTCAACGAGAAGAACGTCACTGCGCACCACGGCATCATCCCGCAGGAAATCGAGGTACCCGTCTCCGATATGACGCGGGACGAGGCGACGGTCTACACCGCCATCGTGGAGCGCTACGCCATGCAGTTCCTCCCTCCCGCCGTCTACGACGTGAGCACCAGTGCTTTCGATTCCGATGGTGGCACGTTCCAAGCTGTTTCGACGCATCTGCGGGAGGCCGGTTTCAAGGACGTGTTCGCTTACATGGGCAAGACCGGTAAGGCGGACGACGATGGTTCCAAGAACCCTTGGCTCCCCGCTGGCGACCATTCCCTCTCCCGCATCGCCTGCGAAATCACCCAAGGGGAGACCACGCCGCCCAAGCCCTACACCGAAGGCACCCTCATCGCCGACATGGCCTCCATCGCCAAATACGTCACCGACCCGGAGGTCAGGGACATCTTGAAGCGAAAGGACGACGGCAAGATGGGTGAGAACGGCGGCATCGGCACCACCGCCACCCGAGCCTCCATCATCGAGAAGTTGAAAGAGCGCGGCTACCTTGAGGATGTGCCGAAGGGCAAGACCGTGCAGATTCGCTCCACCGAGAAGGGTCGCGCCTTCTACCACCTCCTGCCGCCCGAGATAGCCGGTGCGGACGTGACCGCCCGCTGGTGGCTCATCCAGCAGGACATCGCCGAGGGCAAGGCCGACGTGAACGCCCTGCAAGAGAACGTCATCGAGGTCTTCAAGGCGCATCAGGACACCGCCTACGTCGGCGCGAGCATCGCACCCAAGGCAAAGGTCGTGGGCAAATGCCCGGTCTGCGGAGAGGATGTCGTCGGGCGCAAATCAAAGAAGACCGGGAAGATGTTCTACACCTGCTCTTCCAACAAGAACGAGCAGCAGGAGGACGGCACATGGAAGCAGACCGCCGGATGCGGCTTCAAGCTGCTCGGGTGGTGCGGGAAGACATTCACCGAGAAGCAGGCAGCCGCCCTGCTTGAAGGGAAGAAAGTGGACTTGAAGGGCTGCAAGTCCAAGACCACCGGCAAGACGTTCGACTGCAAGGTGAGCCTTAAAAAGGACGGTTCCATCGAGCCGACCTTCGATTCCAAGCCCAAGGGCAAGTCTGGCAAGGCGAGGAGGTAATTGAGGCGGAGTGGCGCGATGCGGAGGGCAAAGAGAACCGCAGCGATTCCGTCCGTGACTGGTACATGGAGGCGTACCCGGATGACGGACTCGGCGCTTCCATCGACCCGCAGATGACTTTCGACCGCGCACTCGATGCGGTCGCCCTCGGCAGCGGCTTCTACGATGCGCTCGGTGTCGGCGACTCCCCCCCCGCTGATTATAGCGCTCCTCGTCTACATGAACTAGCTGATATACAATATAGAGTGTCTTTGGCACTCAATGAGCAGAAAGGATGAGTGATTCAAATGCCAGAGAAGACGGAACATCGGGATGCGGGAAAGCCCGCATACGCCAACGTGAAGATGCCCGCAGCATTTCTCACGCCCTATGAGTACACGGCAAAGGACGGTCGCACCTTCGAGAAGGCATACGTCCATTTGCCGGAGGGAACCAAGGTCAACGGCATCGACCTCGGCCATTACTCCTGCGATGTGTTCATGAACGACCGCATGAAGCAGCAGATGCTCTCCGGCGAGCAGGTCACCATCGGCTTCAAGGCCGATGAGCCTGTGCAGGTCTGGACGGGCAAGCAGGGCGATGAGCAGCACCCGTACAAGCGCTTCGAGGTCAAGCCTTGGGATTTGGTCAAGGCCGTCAAGGCGGCAAACGACCAGTTCAAGGCAGACAAGGCCGCAGAGCGCGAGGCGGCCAAGGAGCAGGGCGTGTCCCTCAAGGATGCAGCCGAGCAGGCACGGGATGCCTCTGCTGCTCTGGAAGGCCATGCCGCGCCGGATGACCGCGCGGTCGCCCGTTAAGCAGAAGGGAGGTTCCTGTAGATGAAGGTCGAGGTGCTTTACAAGAGCCATCGCTACGAAGAGTTCGATTCCTCCACGCAGACGTGCCCCGAGCCGTATCGCGGAAAGGGGCTGAACATCCTCACCGACTGGAACCTCTACCTCGGCTCATTGGAGGAGAACGGCATCGTCCTCGTGCAGCATTGGTACGACGGCAGCCCCTCGAACTCGCAGGGAAGTGTCACCTTCGAGGGCGTTTCCGTTCCCGCCGCCGCCCGCAAGGTCGGCTGCGCGATGCTCCTCGTATCGCCCGACGAGCTTGACGAAATCGTCTGGCTCAAGAAGGACGGCGAGAAGCTGCTTTGGCGTGAGGGTGACGACCTCATCAACGGCGAGCGCTTCTTCGCGCAGGAACAGCTCTGCTATTCCGATGCGACGACCATCTCCATCAACAAGCGTGCCCTCGCCGTGTTCGATTACCTCTCGCGCGTCCACCCGGAGCAGAGCGAGGAGGAGATAGCCGAGTGCATGGGGTACACGGCCTCCGCGATAGAGCGCATACGCGATGCGGAGTCCTGCCAGATAGATGAGTTCTTGGATGAGGACGATGACGGCTCGGATGACTCGCCCCCGGATTTCGAGGATGGCGATGACGACAGCTCCTCCGGTTTCGATTTCAGTTAAACGCTAAGTAAGCAGAAAGGAGTCTTTTATGGAACGTATCTTCGGCAAGATAAAGCGCCTGACGCGCAAGCTCGACGGCAAGTGCATCACCGCTAAGTTCATGTCAGCGGTGCTCATCGCGAGCACCGTCTTGAACGCGGCTGTCCCGGCCATGGCCTATGCCGCCGAACCGGAGCTTGCGACGGTCTCCCTTGCGGAAACAGAGCACGGCAAGCTCTCCTTCGATGGCGGCGACGATATGTCGATAGCGGTCGAGGTCGGCACCGATGTCACCGTGAAAGTCACCCCGGATGAGGGGTACTTCGCTGACAGCCTCACCGTGTTCACTGGCGACGAGGATGGTGTCGCCGTCGATGTCAAGGACGGCGAGGCAACCTTCACCGTGGAGGGTGACACCATCGTGAACTCCACCTTCTATCAGAACGGCACGGTCGGCTCCGCCGCACTCAAGCCGGTAGATGTCGATGAGGGCAAGTCCGTCGCCAGCGTCGAGGACTATGTTCGCGACCACGCAGACCCGCAGTATGTGGGAAAGGGCGACGACCTCACCCGAGCAGATGTCCTCACCGTCACCACGACCGTCGTGGACGGTAACGTGCTGCCCGACGGCACGCTCGATGCGCTCTGGGCTGACAACGATGGCGACGGTATGTCCGACAACTGGTCGGCCATGCTCTCGCAGGCTGTCTCCCACGCCGTCCTCTTCGAGATTGACCCCGATTCCGACTACTATGTCGGTTGGGCTGGTGCAGACATCTCCGGTGCCAAGCTCACCGATTGGGGTGCGTCCGACAACAATGCCGATGCGCGGATGCGCGACGGCTTCATCATGGACGATGCGACCGGTCTGGTCTATGTCCCAAAGTCCTACACGGAGCTGAATGACGAGGGCAAGCCCATGGTGGCCTCTTCCCGTATCCAGCTCGTCTACACCACGTCCGACCCTGCCGCCGAGGCCACCTTCGACTTCAACAGCACGGCCACCGACGTTCGCGGAGACGTGGCATCCAAGGGCAAGACCTCCGTTCCCGTCACCGCAGCCACCACCAAGGTGACCCTTGCGACGGACGATGAGGCGCTTGACTCCGTGTCCGGTCGCACCATCGACAGCGTTACAGTCAACGGCATCGAGTACACCCCCGACATGGGCATGTGGGAGTACGATGCGGAGACCGGTAGCCTTGAGTTCGCGATGGCTCCTGCGGGCATCCATGCCATGAGCGTCAAGATGTCCAACAACTTCGGAAAGGATGTCGCCAACTTCTTCGCCCTGCCCGCTCCCCGCATGTCGGTGAACACCATCGGCACATGGGAGTTCAAGACCGCCCCGACCGTCGGCCAGACCTTCCGCACGCAGGGCAAGAACCAGTACACCTCCAATTATTCCGGTCGTGTCCTTCCCGCCGTGGAGAACCCGAGCGGCGGAAACTTTGAGAGCAAGACCATCAATCAGGCGATGGGCTGGCAGCACGTTGACCTGTCCAAGCTCCAAGACGGTCGCTACTCCATCGAGCGCACCGCCGACATCTGGGTGCAGGACACCGGTACGGTGAAAATCCCCACCGAAGCCCGACTTGCCCTCACCTGCGGCCATGTCGGAGTTGACAACAACTTCAACTCCAATCCGGGGTACAACGAGCCTGCCGCAACGGAGGACACGCTAGGCCAGCATATCCGCATCTTCTCCGTATCCGGCGGAGAGGCCATCATCGGCGTTACCGTCCCGACCTCCCACACGCAGGCCGGTGCCGGTTTCTTCAAAATCAACTGGCGCGTCATCGCCGGTAAGCTGAATCTACACAAGTCCAGCGCCAATCCCTCCATCACGGACGGCAATGACTGCTACTCCCTTGAGGGAGCGGAGTTCACCGTCTACAACGCCGCCAATCAGTCCATGGGCGTGCTGCGCACGAACGCCAACGGCGACACCAACACCCTTGAGCTTCCCGAAGGCACCTACACGGTGCGCGAGACCAAGGCTCCCGAAGGCTACCTCCCTGCTGCCGACCAGACGGTGACAGTGCGTGGCGGACAAACCACTACGGCGCAGGTCTCCGACCAGCCTTCCGGTGACCCGATGCGTATGGTTGTCGGCAAATATGATGGTGATAAGGAATATACGAGTAATAATCTTCCGCAGGGTTCCGCTTCCCTTGAGGGCGCGGAGTTCACCATCGAGTATTACGATACGGTGGGCTATGACAGCTACGATGCCCTCAAGCAAGCCAGTGTGGAGCCAACCCGCACATGGGTTGTCCGCACTAATGAAAAAGGCCGTGCTGACCTCGATGAATCATCGCTTGTATCCGGTGACGACTTCTACTATACGGAAAGTGGAGATATCACCATTCCTCGTGGTTCTGTCGCCATCTATGAGTCGAAGGCTCCTACGGGTTATAAACTGAATAGCAAAGTGAGCTTCCAGAAGATTCAGGAGAATCCGCTAGAAGCTGTTGTTACCTTCAATGCGCCAGAGGTGCCCGAATCTGTGATTCGCGGCGGCGTGTCCGTCCAGAAGCTCGACTCCGAGACCGGCAAGACTCCACAGGGTTCCGCTTCCCTTGAAGGCATCAGCTTCTCCATCATCAACGACAACGAGAACACCGTGAAGGTGGACGGCAAGACCTACGCCAAGGGCGAGACCGTGAAGGTCATCACGACCGATGCCAAGGGCTTCGCCACCACCGGTGCCGACACCCTCCCCTACGGCGATTACATCATCCGTGAGACGAAGACCAACGGCTCCTACCTCAACACTTCCGCCGAGATGCGCGTGCAGGTACGCGAGGACGGCAAGGTCTACTCCTTCTCTGCCGAGGACGATGTGGAGCGCGGCGGCGTGCGGCTCGTCAAGACCGACTCCGAAACCGGCAACGACCCGCAGAACGGCCTCTCCTTCGACGGAACCCAGTTCGAGTTGAAGTCCCTCAACGACAACCCCGTCATCGTGGACGGCAAGACCTACACCAAGAATCAGGTCATCGGCACCCTCGTCATCAAGGACGGTCAGGCCGTGACCGACCCGCACATGCTCCCCTACGGCATTTACTCCGTGCAAGAGGTCAAGGCTCCCGAAGGCTACCTGCTGGATGATACGGTCCACGAGTTCCGCATCGTCGATGACGGCGTGCT
>UMIM01003946.1_pt1 | contig 10813 bp, 7 predicted proteins | sample 1965831 | NCBI WGS metagenome assembly UMIM01 (sample SAMEA4836125, study PRJEB28245) | human gut metagenome | biome: gut microbiome; material: fecal sample | place: Denmark | collected 2008 | reverse complement strand
GGGTCGCGGGCTTCGCGGTCCATCTTGTTGATGAAGGTAAAAATGGGGATATGGCGCAGGGTGCACACCTTGAACAGCTTGATGGTCTGCGCCTCAACGCCCTTTGCGGCGTCGATGACCATGACGGCGGAGTCCGCCGCCATCAGGGTGCGGTAGGTATCCTCCGAGAAGTCCTGATGGCCGGGGGTGTCCAGAATGTTCACGCACTTGCCGGCGTAGTTGAACTGCAGCACCGAAGAGGTGACCGAGATACCACGCTGCTTTTCAATGTCCATCCAGTCGGACACGGCGTGCTTGGCGCTCTGCTTGCCCTTGACGGAACCAGCTTGATTGATGGCTCCACCGTACAGCAGCAGCTTCTCGGTAAGGGTGGTCTTACCTGCGTCGGGGTGGCTGATGATGGCGAACGTCCTGCGGCGTTCGATCTCTTCACGATTTGTCATAGATGATATTTCTCCTGAAATGGATGGAACTTCTTCCGGCATCGCTGCGCGATGCCGGAAGAAGCATTTTTACACATACGCACTTTATTCTATACGAAAACGCGTGATAATGCAAGGGTTTTCGTTATTTTTTCAGGATCAGGCAGGGCAGAGGGGCAGTTTCGGCCCAATTGGCAAAATCACACACCAGAACGGTGAAACTTTTCAGTGGAAGTGCACGCAGAAAACGCAGCACCGCCTGTTTTTCGTCCGAGCCGATGACTGCCCCGCTGTACAGGATGGCGCTCACGATGCCGCCGGGGCGCACCGCCTGCAGCGCCGCCTGCAAGGCGGGGATGCTGCTCTGCGCGGTGGAGAATACCGCATGGTCCGCCCCCGGCAGCCAGCCAAAGTTGAACATGACTGCATCGGCAGTGCCGGGCTGCACATACTGTAATAAGTCGGCGTGGCTGCCGCAGATAAGGCTGTACCGCTCGGCGGGCACATTTGCCTGTTCCAACCGGGTGCGGGTGGAGCGGATGGCTTCGGGCTGCACGTCAAAGGCCAGCACCCGCCCGGCGGGGGCGGTCAGCCCGCACAGAAAGGTGGTGTCGCCGCCGTTGCCGCAGGTGGCGTCCACGCACAGCTGCGGGTGCACCAGCCGGGCGGCTAAAAAGTCCTGCACGAACTTGACCGCTGTTAAGTCCGGGGTGCGGCGGCGCACCAGCTGCCCGCCCTCGGCGGCAAAGCCGAATTTGCCCCAGAAAGCAAGCTCAGCGGCGTTTTCCGGCAGCGGGGCGGTAAACACGGTGGCGGCTTCCCGGTCATAGCCGCCAAAGCTGCGCAATACTTCTTTTAACAGGTAGGAGCCGTAGCCCTTGCGCCGCCACCGGGGCAGGATGCACAGGGCGGCAAGCTGTGCGCCCTTGGGGGCGGGAGAAAGGCAGCACTCTCCGATGCAGTCCTTTTCTTTATACAGGGCAAACCCCTGCTCAGTGCGGTGCAGTTCCATAAAAAGCTCCTCCTTGACGGGTCGATGTTCTTCCCTTACAATAGCAAGCGGAAACGCTGCTGTCAAGGGCAGAAAACAGGACCGCATTTCACATATTCTTCACGGCGCAAGCGATTCATTTTCACATTTGACAGTTACAATAGGGACAGTTCAAAGGAACAGATGTCCCTGCGGACCGGCCTTTGAGGGAAGGATGTAGTAACATGGAAAACGAGAACAAGTGGGAATACGATTATTCCGCTTCCAATAACGAGACCGGCTACCCCAACGTGGGCAGCAGCGGCATGAACACGGCGAACCAGTATAACGAGCCGGAAGCGCAGCCCGCGCGTCCGGCCGATACCGCCCCGGCAGATGGCGGCAGCGTGCCGCCCACCCCGCCGGAGCAGCCGCAGTACAGCGCCCCGGAGCAGCCGGAAAAGCCCCGCCGCAAGAAAAAGTTCAACGGCGGAAAACTGGCACGCAGCGCCGTGGCACTGGTGCTGGCAGCCGCCATGGGCTTTGCAGGCGGCTTTGTGGGTGCAAAATACGGCGGCGGCAGCAAGGTGGTCATCCAGCAGGTGGAGCGCCCGGCCAGCTCTGACAGCAGCACCGACAGCACCGGCAATTCCATCAGTGCCACCAGCGGCACCGGCCTGAGCACCGCACAGGTGGCTGAGATGGTCAGCCCCAGCGTGGTGGTCATCACCACTGAGCAGGTGGTCTACTCCCAGTGGTCGTGGTACGGCCAGAGTCAGGTAGAGAGCGGCGCGGGCAGCGGCGTCATCATCAGCTCGGACGGCTATATCCTCACCTGCGCCCATGTGGTGAGCGGTGCTTCCAACATCACCGTGAGCATCGGCGACAAGGATTACCCCGCTACGCTGGTGGGCGAGGATACCACCAGTGATATCGCCGTGGTCAAGGTGGACGCTACCGGCCTGACCCCTGCCACCGTGGGCAACAGCGACAGCCTGAAGGTGGGCGAAAGCGTCATGGCCGTGGGCAACCCCTTGGGTGAGCTGGGCGGCACCGTGACCAGCGGCATCGTCAGCGCACTGAACCGCAGCGTCAGCATTCAGGGTTCCAGCTCTGTCAACACCATGTCCCTGATCCAGATGGATGCCTCCGTCAGCCCCGGCAACTCCGGCGGCGGCCTGTTCAACATGAACGGCGAGCTGGTGGGCATCGTCAACGCAAAGTCCTCCGACAGCGATGCTGAGGGTCTGGGCTTTGCCATCCCGGTAAATGACGCCGTCAAGGTGGCGCAGGAGCTGCTGGAAAACGGCTATGTGACCGGGCGTCCCTATCTGGGCATCAGCTACTATGCCGTGACCGATGCTCAGACCGCCGCCCAGCTGGGCGTGAACGCCTACGGTGTCTACATCGTGGAAGTGGTCAAGGGCGGCCCTGCCGACAAGGCGGGCTTGCAGGCCGGTGACCGCATCGTGAGCGTAGACGGCAGCGAGGTTGCCACCCAGAGCGACCTTGGCACCCTGATGCAGAACCACAAGGCCGGTGACGCCATCGAGATCACCGTCGCACGCGGCGGTCAGATGCAGACCGTTAACGTCACCCTTGGCGAAAAGGGCGCAGAGAATAACTGAAAATAGTAAAAAGGCTGTTGCACGGAATGTGCAGCAGCCTTTTTTGTTGTGAAAATACCCCTTCCGTCTGCTCACTACGTTCGCAGCCACCTTCCCCAAGGGGACGGCTTTTGTGCTGACGGGGAACTTTGCGGCATCGCCATAAGGCGTCCCTTTGGGGGAGCTGTCAAAGCCGTCAGGCTTTGACTGAGGGGGTGTTCTTTATTCACACTGCACCAAAAATAGTTGCACTATACGGCGCAAGGGGGGCATTGCCGGTAAAAATGCGGCTTGGGCCGCGCCACAGGCTGGAAGAGGTGCCATCGCTCAGCAGCTTCCACTGCCCGGCGGGCAGAGCAACGGTGCAGGTGGTTTCGGTGGGGTTATAAAAGACGCACAAAGCGCTCCATGCCGCGCCGTCGCCCCAGACGGCGGGCAGCATCCAGCCCACCAGCGGCTGCTCCAGCGCAAAGAACTGCAAAGCCTCCGGGGCGTGACGGTCGGTGCTGCCCAGCCGGGGAAAGGCTGCCCGCAGCGCCAGAAGCCCCCGGTAGTAGTCCACGAGGGCGTGGTACTGCTCGGCGCGGTTCCAGTCCAGACGGTTCAGGGCGGGAGAGGAGCGGTAGCTGTTCCCTACCCCCTTTTTGGTGCGGGCGAACTCCTCGCCCGCCTGCATGAAGGGCAGGCCGAAGCTGGTCAGGTAGATGCCCGCCGCCAGCCGGTTCTGCGCCAGCGCCACGGTGTCCCGGGCGGTGAACTCCGGCTTTTCGTAGCGGACGCAGAGCAGCTTGTCCCACAGGGTAAAGTTGTCGTGGGCGGAAACATAGCTCACGATCTGGCTGGGCGCGTGGGGCGGCAGATGGTCGCTGCGGCACCATGCCGCCACCGCCCCGCCGATATCCCAGAAGCTGCCGGGCTTGCCCTCCACATAGCCCGGCTCCCGGGCATCAAAGCAGCCGCCCTTGATGGCGTTCCGGGTGTCATCGCAGAAGATGCCCACCCGCTCGTTGAGCATGGCAAGGTTCGCCTTATTGGCCTCGTACCGGTGCAGCTGGCTGGCACCGCCCTGCCACGGCTCGCCGTACAGCAGGATATCCCGCCCGCCGGGCAGGCTGTCCAGCGCAGCGCGCACCGCGTTGATGCTCTCGGCGTCGTACAAGCCCATCAGGTCGAACCGGAAGCCGTCGATGTGGTACTCCTTCGCCCAATAGAGGATGGAGTCGATGAGGTAGCGCCGCGCCATGGGGCGCTCGCTGGCAAACTCGTTGCCGCAGCCGCTGCCGTTGGAAAAGCTGCCGTCCGGGTTTTGCCGGAAAAAGTAGTAGGGTACGGTATTGTTTAAGGGGTTCTCGGTGCGGTAGGTGTGGTTATACACCACGTCCATCACCACCCCGATGCCCGCCGCATGGAGGGCGGCGATCATCTCCCGGCACTCCCGGATGCGCACCTCGCCCCGGGTGGGGTCGGTGGAGTAGCTGCCCTCCGGTACGTTGAAGTTGGTGGGGTCGTAGCCCCAGTTATATTGCCGCAGCAGGGGTTTTGCCTCGTCCACGCTGCCAAAATCAAAAATGGGCATCAGCTGGACGTATTTTACCCCCAACCGCTTGAGGTAGTTCAGGCAGGTGGGGTGGATGCCATCGCCGTGCAGGGTGGTGCCCTGCTGGGTAAAGGCCATATATTTGCCCCGCCACGCCGGGCGCACCCCGCTGGCGGCATCCTGCGAGAAGTCCCGCACGCTCACCTCCCACACGGCGCGCTGTGCCGGGGGGATATTGGGGCGCACATCCCGCTCCCACCCGGAGGGCGCGGTGCGGGCAAGGTCTACGATCATGCTGCGGACGCCGTTCACTCCCGCCGCCCGGGCGTAGGGGTCGCCGGTCTCGCGGGTGACGCCGTCCACGGTGACGGCAAAGGTATAGTAGCGGCCGTGCTGCTCCCCGGGCAGCCAGACGCTCCACACCCCCTGTGCGCCGCGCACAAGGGGCTTTGTGCCCAGCACGGCGCCGCCGTCTCCCTTGTGGTATAAGGTCACGGTGACCGCCTCGGCGGTGGGTGCCCACAGCCGCAGACAGGTGCCGCCGGGGGTGTAGTCCGGCCCAAGGGGGCCGGTATAATAGTTTTCGCGGTGGAAGGGTTCGTTTTCAAACAGTGTTTTCCACTGGGCAGGCGTTTTTGCGGCCATGGTCAGCTTCATTCCTTCTTAAAAGATTCGTTATTTTCAGTGTATCGGACAACAGGCTTTTTTTCAAGAGGAAATCAACTTTTACCACGGAAATCAATTTTCCGCATGAAGGCTTCCCCCGCCGCGCGGCTGTTTCCGCAGGAAACCAGCGCGGCAGCTCACGACCCCTCCCCGTGAAAATGGGGTTCAGAAACGCCCGCAGGCATTTCTGAACCCCGAAATTTAAAATTATTTTTCCGCTGAACATGGCCAGAGCGCAAGCGGAGGCCATTCAAAATCGTCTCACTCCAGATACATCCGCCGCAGCCGCATCAGGCGGGCGGGGGTCAGGCCGTATTCGGCCTCCAGATAGCTCTCGGCGCTGCCGTAGTCCTGCCGGATGGTGCGCAGCACAAAGGGCGCAGTCTCCGGGTCTACCCCGGCGGAGGACTGCCAGCGCATCCGCTGCGCCGGGTCGGCGGCGATCTCCGCCGCATGGTCAGCCATGGCCTTTTCGATCTCGGCGGCGCGGCAGAGGTTGGTGCGGGCATAATCTGCGCAGATGGTCTCGTCCGAGGCACCCAGCGCCAGTAAGATCAGCATGGCAGCGACGCCGGTGCGGTCCTTGCCCGCCGTGCAGTGGAACAGGATGGGCGTCTCGCCGGCTTCCAGCGCCCGGAACAGCTCTTTGAACGCCTTGTTGCCGGTGAGCATCTGCCGGTACATCAGCTGGGTGAGGCTCATCCCGGCGGGGGCGCTCTGCACCAGCCGCTGGATGTCGTTGGGCGAAAAATCGATCTCCTGCCCGGTGGCATCCCGCAGGCCGCAGATCTGCACCAGCCGTGCGCCGTCCGGCACATAGTCCGGCAGCTTTGCGGCTTCTGCACCGCTGCGCAGGTCAAGGATGAGCCGCAGCCCCAGCCCGTCCAGCCGGGCGCGGTCGGCTTCGGTGGTCAGCCGCCCGGTGGGGAAGCCCCGGTAGATCTGCCCCCACTTTACGGTCTTGCCCTCGTCGGCGCGGTAGCCGCCCAGCTCCCGGAAGTTGTTGCCGCCCGCAAAGGGCAGCTGGGTGCCCGGGACGGGATGCTCCGGGGCAGCCTTGGCGGCGGCGCTGGAAAGCACCGGTGCGGTGTAGAAGGGCTTTGCGGGCCGTCCCCGGCGGGGCGGCAGGCTGGCGGTGCTGCCCAGAACCTCCAGCAGGTAGCTGCGCAGCAGGTCGATATAGGCAGAGCTGGTGTCCCGCCGCTGCACCAGCGAGACGCACAGCGGGGGCATATCCTCCAGCAGCACGTCCCGTACCCGGTCCAGCTCCCGGCGCGCGCCCGGCTCGTAGCGGGTCAGGCAGGTGCACAGCTGCTCCTGCACCAGATAGTAGGCCTGATAAAAGCTGGGGCCGATCTCGGCGTTGGGTGCAAAGCCCGCCCGGGCACAGGCCGCCCACAGCGGGCTGAACAGATCCTGCCGCAGGCTGGGCAGCAGCACCCGCTGCCCGCGCAGCTCTGCCAGCGGGATGCGCTCCTTTTCCCAGAAGGGATGTCCCCGGGGCACCAGCAGGCAGGCGGGGTCTGCGCGCAGGGTGGTGCGCGCCAGCACCGGCGCGGCGCAGCCAAGGTCGATGACCAGACCCGCGTCCAGCTCGCCCTGCTCCACCCCATCGGCCACGGCGTCGTTGTCCAGCAGGCGGAACCGCATCTCCACATGGGGGTACTGCTGCCGGAACTTGTCCAGCTGGGTCTCCAGCCCGGGCAGATAGTCCGGTACCAGCGCCACGCTGATGCCGATGCGCACCGGCTGGGCAGACTGGATCTCTGCCCGCAGCGCGGCCTGCATCTGCTGGAACTGCTCCACCACCGGGGCGGCATGGCGCTGTAAGCTCATGCCCCGGTCGGTGAGCGCCAGCTTGTGGTGGGCGCTGATAAACAGCGGCCCGCACATTTCGGCTTCCAGCGCAGAGATGCTCTGGCGCAGCGCCTGCCGCGACAGGAACAGCCGCTGTGCGGCGCGGGTGTAATTCATTTCTTCGCACAGGGTCAAAAAGTAGTGCAGCTGGCGGATATCCATGGTCTCCTCCCGGGAAAGTTTGTTCTGGAAAAAGAATACCGCTTTTTCGGCGGAATGTAAAGAGAGGGCAGCAAAATGGGTTCAACCCTCTCAGTCTGCTCCCGCAAAGGGAATTTTATTAGTGCTGACCGACAGATGCGTAAAAGCTCCCCCTGAGAGGAACGACTTCCCCCGCTCCGGGGGAAGATGTCACCGCAGGTGACAAAAGGGGGAATCTGGCATCGCGTAGCGATGACTGAGAGGGTTCTTCCCCTTCAAAAAAGGAACACCGGAACGCCCGCAGGTGTTCCGGTGCCCCGAAGTTTAAATAAGGAAAATCAGATCAGGCTCAGAGCTTCTTCATCGCCCACCAGAATGAAGTCCGGGTGCAGCTGCAGAATGCTTGCGGGCACCTCCGGGGTGACGGGGCCGAAGAAAGCCTTTTTGACGATCTCGGCCTTGCCTGCGCCGTTGACCACCATCAGCACCTTGCGTGCCTGCATGATGGTGCGGATGCCCATGGTGTAAGCCTGCTTGGGCACCAGGTCTACGTTGCCGTCAAAGAAGCGCTTGTTGGCCTCGATGGTCTCCTGGGCCAAGTCCACGCAGTGGGTGCCCAGATCAAAGGCATCGTGGGGCTCGTTGAAGCCGATGTGACCGTCATGACCGATGCCCAGCAGCTGCAGATCCACGCCGCCCACGCTGCGGATGACCTCATCATAGCGCTTGCACTCGGCCTCGGCGTCCATGTTGGTGCCGTCCGGCAGGTTGATGTGGGCGGGGTCGATGTTCACATGGTCGAACAGGTTGCGGTGCATAAAGCTCCAGTAGCTTTCCGGGTGCTCCTTGGGCAGGCCGCGGTACTCGTCCAGATTGACGGAGGTGACCTCAGAAAAATCCAGATCTCCCTCGTTGTACCGCTCCACCAGCTTCTCATAGGTGCCAACGGGGGTGCCGCCGGTAGCCAGACCCAGCACACAGTCGGGCTTCATGATGACCTGCGCAGAAATGATGTTTGCTGCCTTGCGGGACATATCGGCGTAGTCCTTTGTACGAATGATCTTCACGATAAACGACCTCTCTTCTTCATTTACTCCTTGTGGGCGGTGCACGGCGGTACACGCCCGCATCTGGTTCAAGTTTATCACATTTGCCAACAGAAAGCCACAAAACGGCACAATTTTTCCGGTTTTCCGTTTCTTTTGGAAAAAGTGCCTTAAAAACCGGTGGAAGTATCGTTTTTTTGCACAAAAGGTGCGCGCAGGGGGTCAGTCCGCAAAACCGGCCTTTTGCAGGGCGGTGAGCAGCAGCGGGATGAGCACCAGCTGCGCCACGATGCCCGGCACGGCGGTAAACAGTGCCCCGGACAAAAAGGCGCTGAAGGGGAAGCTGCCGCCGGTCAGCCCGGCCAGCACAAACCGCACGATGCCCCAGACGATGCGCCCGGACACCATGGCGGTCAGCAGCACGGCATAAAGCGCGGGCAGGCGGTGCTGTACCTTACGCCACAGCAGCCCGGACACCAGCCCGTAGGTAGCCAGCTCAAAGGCCATGGAGATGGCCACTGGGAACATGGGGGGCATGCCGAACAGCACCGAGCGCAGCAGCGGGGCGGCAAAGCCCACAGCCAGCCCCCACGGGCCGCCCAGCACAAAGCCGCACAGCAGCACCGGGAAGTGCATCGGGCAGAGCATACTGCCCACCTTGGGCACCTGTCCGGTGAGCAGGGGCAGCACAAAGGCCAGCGCTAAAAACAGGGCAGCCGGCACCAGCTGCCGCACAGGCGAAGCGTTTTTGGTTTTCATCATAAGGGTTTCTCCTTTTTTCAGCCGCAAAATAAAAAGGAGCCTGCCCCGGCATTCCATGCCAAAGGCAGACCCCTTCGTGGCGTCTGTTTCAAAAAAATATTGCTTGCTGGGATAAGCGGCAGGCTGCTGCCCGCCCATGCCCGGCTTCCTGCCGGAACGATGGTCAAAAGTATAACAAACCATTTTGCCCCTGTCAAGCGGGGCGGAACGTCTGCAAAATAGACAAAAATCGGTCTATTCGCAAAAAAATTTCCCCGGGGCTGTACATTTTGCTGGAAGAAGCTTGACCTTTTTGCGCAGAATGGATAATATAAAATTGAAAAAAGCGCGCTGCGGCAATCTTGACGCCGGGGCGCTGACGAGAGGCTTTTTTGAGCGCATGAATTCTGAGGTTCATACGGGAGGACCATCATGACAAATGCTGAAAAACTTACCCTGAAAAAGCACGCCTGCCACATCCGCATGGGCGTGATCGAAGGGACCCACAGTGCAGGCTGTGGTCATCCGGGCGGCAGTCTGAGCATCGCAGACGTGCTGTCTTATCTGTACTTTAAGGAATTGAACATCGACCCTGCCCAGCCCAGGATGGCCGACCGCGACCGTCTGGTGCTGTCCAAGGGTCATGCCGCCCCGGCGCTGTACGCAGCGCTGGCAGAGCGGGGCTTCTTCCCGGTGGAGGAGCTCAAAACCCTGCGTAAGATCGGCAGCCGCCTGCAGGGTCACCCCAACATGAACAGTGTGCCCGGCGTGGATATGTCCACCGGCAGTCTGGGTCAGGGCATCTCTGCCGCCTGCGGCATGGCACTGGGCGCAAAGCACGCCGGCTCTGCCGTGAACGTTTACGCCATTCTGGGCGATGGCGAGGTGGAAGAGGGCGAATGCTGGGAGGCCTTTATGTTTGCCGCCCACTACGGCCTTTCTAATCTGTGCGTGATGCTGGACCGCAACCATCTGCAGATCGACGGCACCACCGAGACTGTCATGAACAGCGCCCCGCTGGAGGACAAGCTCCGCGCCTTCAACTTCAATGTGGTCACCATCAACGGCCACGACTTCGACCAGATCGAGAGCGCCGTGCAGGCTTTCCACGCCGAGACCGAAAAGCCCACCTGCATCATTCTGGATACGGTCAAGGGCACCGGCGTTTCCTATATGACCAATTCCGTTGCATGGCACGGCAAGGGCCCCAACGATGAAGAGTATCAGGTGGCCATGAACGAGCTGAACGCCGCCTATGCCGCGCTGGAACAGGAGGAGAACTGAGATGGCAGACGTGAAAAAGATCGCGACCCGCGACAGCTACGGCAACACCCTGAAGGAGCTGGCCGCGGAAGGCCACGATGATCTGGTGGTGCTGGACGCCGATCTGGCCGCCGCTACCAAGACCGGTATGTTCCAGAAGGCATACCCGGACCGTCACTTTGACTGCGGCATCGCCGAGGGCAACATGGTAGGCGTGGCAGCAGGTCTGGCCACTATGGGCTATGTGCCCTTTGTTTCCAGCTTTGCCATGTTTGCAGCCGGCCGCGCCTTCGAGCAGGTGCGCAACTCTGTGGGCTACCCCCACCTGAACGTGAAGATCGGCGCCACCCACGGCGGCATCTCCGTGGGCGAGGACGGCGCTTCCCACCAGTGCTGCGAGGACTTTGCCCTGATGCGCAGCATCCCCGGCATGACCGTCATCTGCCCCGCCGATGATATCGAGGCACGCGCCGCTGTGCGCGCCGCTTACGCCATGGAAGGCCCCGTCTATCTGCGCTTCGGCCGTCTGGCTGTGCCCGTGTTCCACGATGAGGCCAACTATC
>UMIM01003551.1_pt1 | contig 10931 bp, 8 predicted proteins | sample 1965831 | NCBI WGS metagenome assembly UMIM01 (sample SAMEA4836125, study PRJEB28245) | human gut metagenome | biome: gut microbiome; material: fecal sample | place: Denmark | collected 2008 | reverse complement strand
TGGCAGCCCGCCTGCGCCATACCACGGCGCAGCGGTTCCCAGCGCTCCGGCGGCAGGTCAAGTTCGTGGTTGCCCATGCAGAAATACACCGGACACAGGGCGCAGAGCTGCCCCAGCAGGGCGAAAACCGCCCCATATTCCGTCATATCACGGGAGATGATGTCGCCGGTGAGGACAATGCAGTCCGGCTTCTGCCGCACGGCGCTCCGGACGATGCGCCGGTGATCTCTGCCCAGCTCCCGCCGGTGGATGTCCGTGATCTGTAGAATACGCAGCCCGTCCCATTCCGGCGGCAAACGCCGGAGGGAAATGGTCTGGCGGCGCACAAGGAGGAGGTGCTGCTCGATACAGAACCAGAAGAGGGCGAGGAGAAATAGTCCGGCAAGCAGGAACCAAAATAACGTCATATGACACCTCGATTCTAGGTGGAAAAATTTGAATTTCAGGGGAGGCTTGCTGTGTTCCTCAAAAACCATCGTGCAGAAACGAAAAGATTCTAAGAAACTGTCCCCGAAAAGGCTGCTCCAGCTGAGCGCAGCTGGCGAGGTGTTCTTAGAGGGCACGTGCCCTCTAAGTCGCTGTCCGCAGACAGCGAAATTCCCTGCGCCATGCTTTTGGCGCACGGAGAAGGTGAGTGAGAAAAGCGACAGCTTTTCGAGGGCGGAGCGAACAAGACCGCTCCGCCCTGTGTCCCGTCTGCTGTGCTCTGATTTTGGAAACATTCCGGTGGAATGTTTCCAACGGAAGTTTTCCTTGACATAAACCTGCGGACACGGCACAACCTGTCCCTACAAGATGCACGGAACACCTCGCCAGCTGCGCTCAGCTAGAGCAGCCTTATAAGGCAACGATTACAGAATCGCTCTGTTTCTGCACAGCAGTTTTTGTTGATTGTTTACGATGATTTGTAGAAACACATCACATCCCGCCAAACCAATGTTTCACGTGAAACAATTTCGCCTGAGTACAACAACAGCGGCAGTTGCCCGCCGCTGTCCGGAACGGGAGCTTCTCCCCATTGTTCCGATTATTCTGCGCTCTCTGCGCCGTTCTCCGGCTTCGGCGGGATTGCCTCCGGCTGTACGCTCTGTGCGTCCGCCGGTGCTTCTGCCGGTGCTGCGGACTCTGCCAGCGCTGCATTTGCGTCTGCTTCCGGTGTTTCGTCCTGCGCAGCCTCGGTGCGGGTGAACGCAACCACCCTTTGTCCCTCATTGACACGCATGACACGCACGCCCTTGGCAACACGTCCCATCAGGCGAATCTGGTCGCAGGGGGTGCGGATGATAACGCCGTCGCTGGAAATGAACATCAGGTCGTCGCTCTCGTCCACCACCTTGATGCCGCAGACGTCGCCGTGCTCTGCGTCCACCTTATAGTTGGTCAGACCTAAACCGCCACGGGACTGCATCCGGTACTCGTCCAGCGCCGTCCGTCTGCCGTAGCCGTTTTCTGTCACGGTCAGCAGGGAAGCACCCTTCCGCTCTCTCGCCATGGAAACCACGCTGTCGTCCCCACGGAGGGTGATCGCCTTGACACCGTGTGCCGAACGGGACATGGGACGCACGTCCGTTTCGTCAATGCGGATTGCCATGCCCTTTCGGGTGGCGGCAAACAGCCGGTTGGAGCCGTTGGTCAGGCGCACCGCTGCGATCTCGTCGCCCTCGTCCAGACCAATGGCAATGAGTCCGTTCTTGCGGACATTCTTATAGGCGGAGAGTGCCGTGCGCTTGATCTTGCCGGCACGGGTGATCATCACCACATATTTGCCCTCGTCGAAGTCCGGCGTGGTGAGAACGGCAGCGATTTTCTCGCCGGCGCTCAGAGGCAGGAGGTTGATGATATTCGTTCCTCTGGCGTTCTTGGAGCCCTCCGGCAGCTCATAGCACTTCAGCTTATACATCACGCCCAGATTACTGATAAACAGGATGTTGGCGTGGGAGGAACTAATCATCAGCTCGCTGACGAAGTCCTCCTCCCGCTGCTTCATACCAGTGACACCACGTCCGCCACGGCGCTGGCTCTTATAGGCATCCACGGAGATGCGCTTGATATAGCCGCTGTCGGTGTAGGTGACCACGCAGTCCTCCACGGGGATCAGATCCTCGATGTCCACTTCGCCCTCCACCGTTTCGATCTGTGTCCGGCGGGCATCGCCGAACTTCCGGCGAATCTCCTGCAAGTCGTCCTCGATGATCTGGTACACCCGGCTGCGGTCGCCCAGAATGTCGATGAGGTCGGAGATCTTCTGCACCAGTCCGTACAGCTCGTCGGTGACCTTCTGGCGCTCCATGCCGGTGAGTGCACCCAGACGCATCTGCACAATGGCATCCGCCTGCTCATCGGTCAGCCCCACCTTGTGTTCCAGATGGTAGGTGTCCACATCGTACTGGCTGCGATCCAGCACGGCGGACATATCCACATCGGCAAAGCGTGCTTTCAGGCGCTCCTTGCCCTCCGGAATGGTCTTGCTGCTCCGCAGGATGGCGATGACCTCGTCAATGTGGTCGATGGCGACCACGAAGCCCTGGAGAATGTGGGCACGCTTCTTTGCCTTTTCCAGATCGAATCTGGTGCGGTTGGTGATGACCTCCACCTGAAATTGCAGGTACTGTTCCAGCATCTGTTTCAGGCTCAGGGTCTTCGGCTCGCCGTTCACCAGCGCCAGCATATTGACGCTGATGGTGTCCTGAAGCTGGGTGTAGGAGAACAGCTTATTCAGGACGATCTGTTCGTTGGCGTCCTTTTTCAGTTCCACCACGATGCGCATCCCCTCACGGCTGGACTCATCCTGAATGTGATAGATGCCCTCGATGCGCTTGTCCTTGGAAAGGCTGGCGATATTTTCAATCAGGCGTGCCTTGTTCACCATATAGGGGATCTCGGTGATGATGATCGACTGGCGGCCCCGCACCTTTTCGAAGTGGGTCTGTCCCCGCAGGGTGATCTTGCCTCGTCCGGTGGCGTATGCCGCACGGATGCCGCTTCTGCCCATGATGATACCGCCGGTGGGGAAGTCCGGCCCCTGAATGCACGCCATCAGTTCGTCCATGGTGCAGTCCGGATTCTGGATCAGCACGTGAATGCCGTCGATGACCTCGCCCAGATTGTGGGGCGGAATGTTGGTCGCCATGCCGACAGCAATACCGATGGAGCCGTTGACCAGAATGTTGGGGAAACGGGAGGGGAGCACCTCCGGTTCTTTCAGACGGTCGTCATAGTTGGGGATAAACGGCACGGTTTCCTTGTGAATGTCCGTCAGCATCTCCAGCGCAATCTTGGACATTCTCGCCTCAGTGTATCGGTAAGCAGCAGGCGGGTCGCCGTCCACCGAACCGAAGTTACCCTGACCGTCCACCAGCATATACCGCATGGAGAAGTTCTGTGCCAGACGCACCAGCGCATCGTAAACAGAAGCATCGCCGTGGGGGTGATAGCTACCCAGCACCGCACCGACGGTGTCGGCGCACTTGTGATATGCCTTATCGGGGGTCAGTCCCTTTTCGAACATGGTGTAGAGAATGCGGCGGTGCACCGGCTTCAGACCGTCCCGCACATCCGGCAGGGCACGGGCGACGATGACCGACATCGCATATTGCAGGAACGAATCCTGCATCTCTCTGCCAATTTCGATGGGGGTAATTTTTTGTTTTCCGTTGGTAAAGAAATTTTCTTTTTCCATTGAAGTATTATTATCCATCATTCTATATTTCCTATCACGGCGGAGCTTCCGCCTTTTTCCCTTTTGGGGGTGTTGTGTCGTATGGTTCAGTGTTTCACGTGAAACATGAGGGGTAACAGCGGACACGGCACGCCGTGTCCCTACAGCAGGCACAAAAGCCATCGTGCAGAAACAAAACGAACCGCATTCGTGTGATCCGGTCAGGCTGCTCCAGCTGAGCACAGCTGGCGAGGTGTTCTCAGAGGGCGAGAAGCCCTCTGAGTCGCCGTCCGCAGACGGCGAAACTCCCTGCGCCGTGCTTCTGGCGCACGGGGAAGGTGGGTGAGAAAAGCGGCAGCTTTTCGAGGGCGGAGCGAACAAGACCGCTCCGCCCTGTGTCCCGCTTGCAGCACTGCGGTCTTGGAAACGTTCCGGCGGAACGTTTCCAGCGGGATTTCACTTTGCCGAACTCGGCAAGCGCCACTGTTTCACGTGAAACAATCATGCTTCCGGTTCCTCCGGCAGCTGGGGCGCAGGGGTTTCCGGCGCCGTTTTCGGCAGGATGTAGAACATCTTCTTGCCGTCGCACACCAGATAGAACCGGTCGAACGCCTGCACATAGGCGCTTGCCAGCATGATGCGGGATTCGGGGATGCGCTCGCTCTCCTCCTCACTCTGCCGGATGCGGATGCGCAGCACATTTCCGTCGCAGCAGGCGGTGTATTCCGTGCCCTCCAGTTCCCGCACTGCCTCCAGCACCATCCGGCGCTGCTTTCTGGGGTTGTACCACAGCATAAAAATGGCTGCCAGACACAGCACCAGCAGGAAGTAGGCGAGGCGGTTGGAGGGGTCATTGACAGCGGAGATGACAAAGCTCACAAAGAGCACGGCAAAGAGCGCCATCATCACATAGCTGCGCCGGAGGACGTACTTTTTCTGAAAGGCGGTGAACCCGTCCCGATAAAATTCCCGTGGAATGGTGTAGGGCGCAGACCACGGAAAGGCGGGGAGCGTCTGAGTATCTGCCATTGTCCGCCCTCCTTATACGTCCAGATTCTGCACGTAGCGTGCATTTTTTTCGATGAATTCCTTGCGGGGCGCTACCTTGTCGCCCATGAGGATGGTGAAGATCTCGTCTGCCCTTTCGGCATCCTCCATGTCCACACGGATCATGGAGCGTGTCTCCGGATTCATGGTGGTCTCCCACAGCTGTTCGGAGCTCATCTCACCCAGACCTTTGTACCGCTGTACGCCCACCTTGGCGGTGCTGCCGTCGGCGTCGGCGAACTCGGCGATATACCTGTCACGCTCTGCCTCATCGAAAGCGTACTTGTACTTCTTGCCCTTAGACACCTTGAACAGAGGCGGCTGCGCCAGAAAGACGTTGCCGTTGGTGATGAGGGGACGCATGAAGCGGAAGAAGAACGTCAGCAGCAGGGTGCGGATGTGAGAACCGTCCACATCGGCATCCGCCATAATGATGACCTTGCCGTACCGCAGCTTGGAAATGTCGAAGTCCTCGCCGATGGAGGTGCCCAGTGCGGTGACCACCGGCATCAGCTTTTCGTTGCCGTATACCCGGTCGATGCGTGCCTTTTCCACGTTCAGCATCTTGCCCCACAGGGGGAGGATCGCCTGATACCGCCGGTCACGTCCCTCCTTGGCAGAACCGCCTGCCGAGTCGCCCTCGACGATATACAGTTCCGTGCCCTCGGTGGTCTTTTCGGAACAGTCCGCCAGCTTGCCGGGGAGCGAAGCGCTCTCCATGGCGGATTTGCGCCGTGCAGTCTCCTTTGCCTTGCGGGCAGCCTCGCGTGCCACCTGTGCGGAAATGCTCTTGTCGAAGATGGCACGTGCCACGGTGGGATTCTCCTCGAAGTAGGTCATGAGCTTGTCAAAGACCATCTTCTCCACGAACGGCTTCACGGACGGGTTGCCCAGTCTGCCCTTGGTCTGTCCCTCGAACTCGCACTCGGTGAGCTTGACGGAGACGATCGCCGTCAGACCCTCCCGCACATCATCGCCCAGCAGGCGGGTGCCGTCCTTGAGCAGCCCGAACTTCTTGCCGTACTCGTTGATGACCTTGGTGAGGGCGTTCTTGAAGCCGATCTCGTGGGTACCGCCGTCCGCCGTGTGGATGTTGTTGGCGAAGGAGAGGATGAGGTCATTATAGCTGTCGTTGTATTGCAGGGCAATTTCGGCGAAGGAATCGCCGTCCATGCCGGACACATAGATGACATCCTCTGACAGGGATTCCAGCCCGCGCTTTTTCTGGAGATACTCCACGAACTGTCGGATACCGCCCTCGTAGTGCAGGATCTCGGTGTGCGGCTCTGCCTCGTTTCGCTTGTCGGAAAAGACGATGCGGATGCCGGCATTCAGGAACGCCTGCTCCCGCAGACGTTTGAGGAGTACCTCGAAGTCGTATTCTGTGGTCTCGGTGAAGATCTCCGGATCTGCCTTGAATTCCACGGCAGTACCGGTTTCGGTCGTGTCGCCGATGACCGCAATGGGCTTGTCGTAATTGCCGCGGTGGAACTCCTGAAAATACACGTGGGAGCCGTCCTTCACGGTGAGCTTCAGCCACTCCGAGAGGGCGTTGACCACCGATGCGCCCACGCCGTGCAGACCGCCGGACACCTTGTATCCGCTGCCGCCGAACTTACCGCCGGCGTGCAGGATGGTGTACACTACGGTTGCTGCGGAGATGCCCTCCTTGGGGTGGATGCCCACGGGAATGCCACGGCCGTTGTCGGTGACCCGCACCACGTTTTCCGGCAGGATGTCCACGGTGATCTCCGTGCAGTAGCCGGCAAGTGCCTCATCAATGGCGTTATCGACGATCTCATAGACCAGATGGTGCAGCCCTTTGGGACCTGTGGAGCCGATGTACATGCCCGGACGCTTCCGGACTGCCTCCAGCCCCTCCAGCACCTGAATCTGACTCTCGTCATAGCTCTGTGCGCTTTGTTTCATTTCTTCTGTCATATGTTCTATCCCTCCTGTCAGCGGTCATGTATTCCGCTGACGCTTCCCGAAACGGGTGTATGCGTATTTCAAACGGCTCAATGATTAAATGATTATGAGAGCCTCCCCTGAAAGGGGAGGTGGGCGGCGAAGCCGCTCGGAGGGGTTTTTGTGAGATCTTTTGCTTCTGTTTCAGATCTCACAAAATGAATCCCTCAGTCAGTGCTGCACACTGCCATCTCTTACCGAGCGATCCCTTTTGTCACTTCGTGACATTTCCCCATTCCATGGGGAATCACCCCTTTCAAAAGAGCCGCTTTTTTGAAAATCGAGTTCTGTTTTTCGGCACCCTCCGACTTTTTCACACCTCTGCACAGACTTTCCACAGAGTTTTCAACAGTCTGTGGAAAACTAAAATTCACGCAGATGCGCAGTTATTTTTCCGCCATGTCCGCCAGCCTGCCGTCTTTCAACAAAAACCGCCTTCCGCCCTCCGGGGAAAGTACGGATTCCGGATGGCAGGTGGTGACGAAAACCTGCATCTCCTGCACGATGGTGGACACGACCGCCTGCCGTCTGGCATCCAGTTCGCCCATGACATCATCCAGCAGCACAATGGGGGATTCCCGCCGCCGCTGGCTGTAGATCTGCGCCTGCGCCAGCTTCAGGGCGAGGGCAAGACTCTTTTTCTGTCCCTGCGACCCGAATTCCCTTGCCGGTCTGCCGTCAATGCACAGCAGCAGGTCATCCCGGTGCACGCCGGCACCGGTGTGCCCCAGAAACAGGTCGGATTGCCGGCACTGCCGCATCTTCTCCAGATACTGCGCCGCCAGCTCCGGCGAGGACTTTTCCGGCAGGTGTTCCTGGGCATCCCGTCCGTAAATGCTGGAGGCATAGTGGAGGGAAATGCTCTCTCTGCCGCCGGCGATCTCCCCGTACAGGGGAACGCAGACCTCCGACAGCCGGCGCACATAGGCGGCACGGCGGACGGCAATTTCCGCCCCCAGCCGGCACAGCTGGCTGTCCCAGACATCCAGCATGGCGCACGCCTGCTCCGGCGGAAGCTTCTGCTTCAGAACGGCGTTGCGCTGCTGCAAGACCAGCTGATACCGGCGCACCAGCGCCAGCACCGGTGCGGAGAGCTGGGCGCTGCACAGATCCAGAAACGACCGCCGCCGTTCCGGCCCGCCGCCCACCAGCGACAGGTCCTCCGGCGTAAACACCACGCAGTGGAACACGGAGAACAGACTGCCGCTGCCCCGCTGGGGCACATCGTTGCACCAGAATTTTTTCTCCGGCGCACCGCTGCCCTTTGCCATGGCAAGGCGGACAGACTGCTGCCGTCTAGCATCCTGAAACTTTGCCTCCACCCGTAGCGTATCGCCGGAAAAGGGGAGATAATCCCGCTCGTGAGTGCCGCGGAAGCTGCGGCAGCCGGTGAGCGCCCAGATGGCTTCCAGCAGGTTGGTCTTGCCCTGTGCGTTCTCGCCCAGGATCAGATTATAAGAGGCATCCGGCTCCAGTGCGATCTCACAGAGATTTTTGAAGCCGTCCGCCTCCAGACGGGTGATCCTCATGCCTGACCCGTCACGTGTACCAGAAAGCGATCCACTTCCACGGTATCGCCGGAGCGGATCTTCTTGCCGCGCATGGTGCAGACCTCGCCGTTTACCCGGACAGCGCCCTGCTGCACCAGTTCCTTGGCGAATCCGCCGGTATCACAGAGGCCGGCGAACTTCAGCAGAGAATCCAGTTTGATATACTCGGTCTGAATGGTGACTTCCATTGTCTCTTGTTTCATGGGATATCCCTCCTATCACTGGCGCAGCTGAATGGGCATCAGCAGGAAAATAAAGCTCTCGCCCTGCGGCGGCACCAGCTTTGCCACACGGTTTCCGCCGGTGAGCTGAATGCGGATCTGGTCGCAGTCGGCAGCACGCACGGCCTCCAGCAGGAAGCGGTTGTCAAAGCCAATGGTGACATCCGGCCCGCTGATCTGCGCCGGGATCCGGTCGTTGATCTCGCCGATGCCCGTCTTGCACCACACTTCCAGAAAGCCGCCGGAGAACTTGCAGCGCACCGGCGCATTATATTTGCCGCTGATGAGCAGAGAGCAGCGCTCCAGGCAGCGGGTGAGTTCGCTGGTATCCATGGTGATCTCGGTTTCGAACGCCGTGGGGATGCTGCTGCGGTAGTTGTGGAATTCGCCCTCCAGCAGGCGGGAAAAGACGGTGTAGCCGTTGAATTCAAAGACCACATAGCGGCGGTCGGCGGAGATGGTGCAAAGCTCGTCCGCCTCATCCCGCAGCATATTGGCAACCTCCAGCAGGGTGCGCTTGGGCACGACAAAGCGGTATGCCTCGGCGCTGGAGATGGGTTCCTGCCGGACTGCCAGCCGATAGCCGTCGATAGCTGCCACACAGAGCGAATCGCTGGTGACCTCGAAAAGTTCGCCGGTGAGCACCGGCTTTGCCTCGCTGACGGATGCGGCGTAGCTGGTCTGGCGGATCATGGAGCTGAGCACCGGCTGTTCGATCTGCATGCCGGCGTTGAGATCCAGACTGGGGAGGGTGGGGTATTCCTCCGCCGACATGGCGGAGATCTGGAACTGCGTCTCCTCGGAGAAAAGGCGCACCAGATAGTTGTCGTCCACCTCCATGGTCACGGTATCGCCGGAAAACCGGCGGACTGCCTCGCTGAGCAGACGGGGGAGAATGACAAATTCGCCCACATCATCGGATTCCACATCAATGCTGCGCTGGATGCCGAATTCCAGATCATAGCCGGTCAACTCCAGATTGTCGTGATCCAGCCGGAGTTTCAACCGTTCCAGTGCGGGAATTGTGGATTTCTGCGACACACCTTTTGCCACGTGGGTGATGGCGGTGTAAAATGATTGGCGGTTACAAGTGAATTTTAACATGGTCGATCCATCCTTTTGTCAGACAAATTTGCGCTCTGAGAACGCTTTCCACAGCAAGTGTCCTGTGGAAACGGGGTTTTATTAGAAATGCAGCGAAGCTGCAGAAAATAGAAATCAATAGAATGAAAAAGTTAGTAGCAGTTATAGAGGGGCAGGAAAAGTGGAAAGCCGTTTTTTTGCCGGAATCTGCGGAGATTTTTCTTCCACGAACCCTTTGTGGAGAAATCGTGGAGAAGTGGAGAGATTTTTTGCGGGTGGAATGGTGGAAAGATTGTGGAGTGGAAACGAAAAACTTGTGGAGAAATCCGTGGAAAATCCGGCAGATGCCGGCAGCGGTTTCCACAGCCTGTGGAAACGCCTTTGCACAGCCCTCCACAGGAGATTCCACAGCGGCAGAAGACGCATCCGGGAAATCTCTTGCGGCGGCGAAATTTTTTCTCCACATTGGTTTTCCACAGCTTGTGGAAAACGGTGTGGAAAACCGGAAATTTTCTGTGGAGAGGCGGTGGAAAGCCAGGATTTTCAAAGAAATCCCACGTTTCCACAGGAAACGCCAGACAGAAAAAGCGGGAGAGAAAAAGAAAGCGTTGCGGAATCGTTTTCCCATCAGGCTGCTCCAGCTGAGCGCAGCTGGCGAGATTTTAGAGCCTGTTTTGCATCTGTTCGCACGCATCTTGCTTGCATCTTTTCCGAGATATTTCAGGAAAATACTCGGAAATCCACAAAGGATTTCCTCCGTTTTTCCTTTCATCTCTCGAAAAATCTGACGGCGCAATCTGCATACGCCCAGATGCAAAACAGACTCTCTCAGAGGGCGAGGAGCCTCCTAAGTCGCTGTCCGCAGACAGCGAAACTCTCTGCGCCCGTACTTTTGGGCGCACGGAGCAGGTGGGTGAGAAAAGCGACAGCTTTTCGAGGGCGGAGCGAACAAGACCGCTCCGCCCTGTGTCCTGTCTGCTGTATTGTCGGTTTGGAAACGTTCCGGCGGAACGTTTCCAACGGGATTTTCCTTTGCTGAAATCGGCGGACACGGCACAACCTGTCCCTACTTTATGCCTCCCCTGAAAGGGGTGACTCCCCACGGGGTGGGGAGATGCCCGAAGGGCAGAGGGGACCGCTCAGTACGAGGGGGACCGCCTTTAGGCGGTGGAGAGGTCCTTTCGTGTAATCTTTTATGCAATGTTTTAGAATGTATATTATTTGATATTTGTGGAGACCCCTCAGTCAGTGCTGCGCACTGCCAGCTCCCCTTTCAGGGGAGCCTAATTTTCCTTATCTTTTCGTCATGGAAAGTTCCGTTTGCAACGTCCCACCGGGACCTTGCAAAGATCTTGCTTTTCCTCTCCGGTTTCACACGGGGAGCGGTCTTGTTCGCTCCCCGCA
>UMIM01023190.1_pt1 | contig 10987 bp, 8 predicted proteins | sample 1965831 | NCBI WGS metagenome assembly UMIM01 (sample SAMEA4836125, study PRJEB28245) | human gut metagenome | biome: gut microbiome; material: fecal sample | place: Denmark | collected 2008 | reverse complement strand
CCCAAAAAGTTGCATTTATAAGTTGAACTCAAGATTTAAAAGGAGAGCCTTTGATTGGAGTTACGGTTTTAGAAAAAGGTACTACCAATGGTACAATTACAGATTTTGATGGAAACTATAGTTTGAGTCTGTCTAATCCCAATGCCGTGCTTCAGTTTTCTTATGTCGGTTATAAGTCTATTGAGCTTGCAGTTAATAAACCTATGTTGAATGTGTCTTTGAGTGAAGATACAGAAGTGCTTGAAGAAGTTGTTGTCACTGCTTTAGGTATCAAGCGATCTGAAAAAGCTTTGTCTTATAACGTGCAGCAGGTCAACGCAGATGATATTACTGCAAATAAAGATGTCAATTTTGTTAATTCTTTGAGTGGTAAGGTTGCTGGTGTGAATATTAATGCGTCATCTTCAGGTACTGGTGGAGCTTCAAAAGTGGTAATGCGTGGTGCTAAATCCATTATGCAGTCTTCCAATGCACTGTATGTGATTGATGGAGTCCCTATGTATGCAGGTGCTAATGAGGGAGATACGGAATTTGGATCTCAAGGAACTACAGAGCCGATTGCTGATATCAACCCGGAAGATATTGAATCAATGTCTGTGTTGACAGGTGCCGCCGCTGCCGCATTGTATGGTTCAGATGCCGCTAATGGAGCGATTGTCATTACTACAAAGAAAGGAAAAGAAGGCCGTATAAGAATTACAGTGAATAGTAACACGGAGTTTTCTAATCCATTTGTGATGCCTAAATTCCAAAATCGCTATGGTACAGGTAGTTCCAAGTCTTCTACTAATGTAGATAGAAGTTGGGGACCTTTGTTGAGTGATGCAAACCGTTATGGCTATGATCCTCGTTCCGATTATTTCCAGACAGGTGTTACAGGAACGGAAAGTGTTTCACTTTCTACTGGTACAGAGAAAAACCAGACTTATGCCTCTGCTGCTGCGGTTAATTCAAAGGGTATAGTTCCAAACAATAAATACAATCGTTATAATTTTACATTCCGCAATACTACCTCGTTTCTTGGTGATAAGATGACGTTGGATGTGGGTGCGACTTATGTTCGTCAGAATGATCGTAACATGACTAACCAAGGTACGTACAACAATCCACTTGTTGGTGCTTATTTGTTTCCGCGTGGGGGAGATTGGGAAGATATCAAGATGTATGAACGTTATGATGTCGTACGTAAAATAAATACTCAATATTGGCCTGCTGGCGATGCGGCAATGACCATGCAGAATCCTTATTGGATTAACTATCGAAATTTGCGTGAGAATGTGAAAGATCGTTATATGCTTAATGCCAGTTTAAATTATAAGATTTTAGATTGGCTAAGTATCTCAGGACGTGTTCGTTTGGATAATTCAACAAATGATTATACGGAAAAGTTTTATGCTTCTACTAATACACAGTTGACCGAAATGTCTACTCGTGGTTTATATGGCATTACAAAATCAAGCGAGAAGCAGTTATATGCTGATTTCCTTGTGAATATCAATAAATCATTTGGTGAGGATTGGAATCTTCAAGCTAATGTGGGTGGATCATTTACTGATATGCGTTATGATTTGATGAAGGTTCGCGGGCCTATTTCCGATGGTTCAATTGAAGGTGAAAAGGTTGGTTTGACTAATGGCTTTTATATCCAGAACTTAAGTCCGACGAAAACAGAACGTCTACAGGAAGGATGGAGGGAGCAGACCCAGTCTTTGTTTGCTTCTGCTGAATTGGGTTATAAAAGTACTTACTATCTGACTCTTACAGGGCGTAACGATTGGCCTTCGCAACTGGCTGGACCTAATTCACATAATTCTAGTTTCTTTTATCCCTCAGTCGGAGTGTCTGTGGTGCTTTCAGAACTTATGCCGAATTTGAATAGAGATTTATTGTCCTATATGAAACTACGTGCCTCTTTCGCTTCTGTGGGTGTGGCATTTCCTCGTTACATTGCCAATCCGTTGTATGAATGGAACAAAGAAAATGGTCAGTGGAGTAGTACAACTCAATATCCAGTGTATGATCTGAAGCCGGAAAGAACAGAATCATGGGAAGTGGGATTGACTGCCCGTTTCCTGAAATATTTTGATTTGGATGTGACGTATTATAATACGCTGACCAAGAATCAGACATTCAATCCTGATTTGCCCGTTTCTGGATGGTCTAAACTTTATATTCAGACGGGTGCTGTCAGAAACCAAGGTGTAGAATTGTCTTTGGGCTTTAAGAATACTTGGAATAAATTTACATGGGAGTCTAATTATACTTTCTCTACAAACCACAATAAGATTGAAACATTGGCAGATAATGCGATTAATCCTGCCACAGGTGAAAAATTCTCTATTGAGACCTTGAATATGGGTGGCTTGGGAGAGACTCGTTTTTTGTTGAGAGAAGGGGGAACAATGGGTGACCTCTATTCATTGATTGATTTGAAACGCGATGATAATGGTAAGATTTATGTAGATAAGAATGGAAATATAGCTACTGAAACAATTCAGAACTCCGCAGATTATATTAAATTAGGAAGTGTGCTTCCTAAAGCTAATATGGCATGGAGAAATAGTTTTAGTTGGAATAATTTCCACTTTGGTTTCCTTGTTTCTGCTCGTTTGGGTGGTGTGGTATTTTCTCGTACACAAGCTGTGCTGGATGATTTTGGCGTATCTGAGGCATCTGCTATAGCTCGTGATAATGGACCGATAATGTTGAATGGAGTGGATCAAGTTTCTCCTGAAAATTGGTATAATGCAATTGGTGGAGGAACCTCTGTTCCTCAGTATTATACTTACTCTGCTACTAATGTGCGCTTACAAGAAGCTTCTATCGGATATACTTTCCCGAGAAAAATGTTGAAAGATATCTGTGACATTACAGTTTCTCTTGTAGGACGTAATCTGTGGATGATTTACAACAAGGCTCCATTTGATCCTGAATCTGTTGCTTCGACAGGTAATTTCTATCAAGGTATTGATTATTTTATGATGCCTTCTTTGCGCAATTATGGTGTTAGTTTAAGCTTTAAATTTTAAATGAAGAAAGTATGAAAAACCTAATAAATAATATAATCTTAGGATCCTTTGTCTTGCTGTCTGCATCTTGTACAGGGGATTATTTGGAAATAAACTCTAATCCTTATCAACCGGGAGATTTAACGGCTGATGACTATGCGCTAGGGGCTTCCATGAATAACTTGGCAGGTTGTGTGGTTTCTGCAGATGTAAATACGGCACAGTTCACAGATTGCTTGCTTGGGGGACCTATGGGAGGATATTTTGCAGACTCAAATAGTGGATGGGCTAATACTATATCCATGTATAATGCAAAAGATGATTGGACTCGGGTATTCTTGAAAAGTGATAAGATAATTCCAATTCTTTATACAAACCTGAATTTTGTGCAGAGGTTGTCGGATGAATCTTCTAATCCGGTGCCGATGGCAGTGGCGACAATTATTAAAGTTGCTGCGATGCATAGAGTTACAGATACTTATGGTCCTATTCCTTATTCCAAAATTGGAGAAGACGGGTCTATCACAACTCCGTACGATTCACAAAAAGATGTATATTATCGATTCTTTGATGAACTGAGTCAGTCCGTCAAAGTTTTACGGGAAAATAGTGAATTAAGTTTGTCTTCTACTGCTGACTATGTGTATGGAGGAGATTTAAATAAATGGATAAAGTTTGCGAATTCTTTGAAACTTCGTCTGGCAATGCGTTTGGTCTATGCTGATCCGGATAAAGCTAAAGCGATGGCAGAGGAAGCAGTTAATCCGAATAATGGAGGAGTAATTGAATCAAATGCTGATAATGCTAAATGGGATTATTTTAGAACCAGTCCTAATCCAATTTATACTGCCACACGATATAATCAGGCGGATGGTTGCGAAACGGGTGGAGATACTCATGCTGCGGCAGACATTATTCTTTATATGAATAATTACAATGATCCACGAAGAGACAAGTATTTTGTAAAGTCTGAATTCAATGGGAATGATTACGTTGGATTGCGTCGAGGCATTGTAGTTCCTGCTTCAAAAATTACGCGTCAATATTCTGGGGTCAATGTGAAACCAACCGATCCTATTTATTGGATGAATGCGGCTGAAGTCTCATTTTTGCGTGCAGAAGGAAAGGCTGTGTTTAATATTAATACAGGTTCTAAGTCTCCAAAAGAATATTACGAAGATGGTGTCAGACTTTCTTTTGAGCAATGGGGAGTAGAAGGTGTAGATAATTATTTAAATAATGGTTATGCCAGTGTTGGCTATTATTCAGATCCGGAAAATGAGAATTCTTATCCACAGCTGTTGACAAATGTCTCAGTGAAGTGGAACGATGGAGCTTCATTGGATGAGAAACAAGAACGGATTATTATTCAGAAGTGGATCGCAAACTGGATGTTAGGAAATGAAGCTTGGGCGGATTATCGTCGTACCGGATATCCGAAATTGATTCCGGCCACAGCAGAGGGAAATAGAAGTAATGGAGTGGTAGATTCCAATAAGGGTGCACGCAGAATGCCATTTCCACAAGATGAATACATCAGCAATAAAGATAATATTCAAGCAGCTGTCACTTTGTTGGGTGGCTTAGATAACATGGGTACTAATGTTTGGTGGGATTGTAAATCCAATTAAAAGAAACTTTTATGATGAAAAATATGTATAGAAAAGCCGTATTGGCTTTAGGAATAGTTGCTTTGCTTCAGTCATCATGCAGTGACTGGACTGATCCGGAGAGTTTGTCAATGGATTATGCAACAATAGAGACTCAGAACCCGGAATTATATGAAAATTACTTGAAGGATTTGCGTGAATATCGTAGCTCTGAGCATCAGTTGGTTTATGCATGGTTTGATAATAGTGAGAAAGTGCCTTATTCGAGAGCACATCATCTTACTGATCTTCCTGACAGTATTGATGTGGTAGGACTGATTTATCCGGACCAACTTACCAATATGGAGATGGAAGAAATTAAAATGATTCGTGAACAGAAAGGAATGAAAGTCATTTATACGATTGATTATGATAAAATTAAATCAGTTTATAATGATAAGGTTCTGAATGCGTCTGACGAGGAGCCTTTTTCAGAAGACTTTCGGCCTTTTCTGACAGATAGTTTGGCATACGCTCTGAGCCTTGCTGGTAAATACAATTATGATGGTATTTGTATCAGTTATACTGGAAAGTCATCGTTGCACATGGCAGAGGATGAATTGAGAGAGTATAAGCAAAACGAAAACTGTTTTATGGATATTGTGGCTGATTGGATGGAAAGAACAGAGAATAAGTATTCTCTTGTTTTTCAAGGGGCTCCGCAGAATGTACTGGCTGACAATGCTATTGTTCTGGATAAAAGTTCTATAATTTTTATTTCAGGACTGGAAGCTAATTCAACTTCAGAACTTACTTCTCTACTGACAAAAGGGTATATTGAGAAGTATAAAGATCATTATGGTATTTCCGTGGTAGGAGTTCCACTTAATAATTCAGATAAGCATTATATGTTTGGAGATGTATTGGCTGTGAATGCGGTGGCTGAATGGGCTTCTGTTCCTCAGAGCGGACTGGATATATGTGCCGTAGGGGCGTATGATGTATCTGGAGATTATTTTTCTGCTGATTCCAATTATAAGAATATTCGTAAAATGATTTCGATTTTAAATCCATCCATTAAGTAAGGAGGTAATAATATGAAAATACATTCAATTTTATTTTATACAGCATTGACAATTTTCGCTGGCGGGTTTACTTCCTGTCAGGAAGATTTGGAAAATTATGATGCTAAGATTTATAATTCGTCTGATGTCGTTTCACGTTTCTTCATAGAAGAAGAGACGGATACTGACTCTCGTTTCGTCCAAGCTTCCATTGCGAAGCAATTGGACGTGGATGTGACGTTTGTTTTTGCTGCTGATGCTTCTTTGGTGAACGAGTATAATGCAATTTATTCGGATAATGCCACTATGTTGCCATCCGATTATTTTGAGATACCTGAGCCGACTGCTAAAGTGGCAGCAGGTAAAATTGCCTCAAATGAGGTGGAGATAGTATTTAAAAACTTGAAGGCACTGGATAAAACCCGGACCTATGTGCTGCCGGTTACGATTCAGAATTCAAGTATTGATGTACTTGCCAGCAAACGTACTACTTACTTTGTACTGAAGGAGGCTTCTTTGGTAAATTTCTCGGCTAATCTGAAAGAAAATAATATCAGAGTCAACTTCCATGATGCGGCCCCATTGAATAATCTGACCACATTGACTGCTGAAGCATTGGTGAAAGTAGATGCTTTTGCAGATGGAAGAGGTTCTAATATCAGTACAGTGATGGGAGTAGAGAATCACTTCCTGATTCGTTTTGGGGATACAGCTCCGAACAATCAGCTTCAGATTGCTACGAATAATGATAAATTGACTTCTTCTGATTGGGTTTGTAAGACGGGTAAATGGACTCATATTGCAGTAACGTACAATCAGGCTACCAAAACAGTACAGGTTTATATTGATGGGAAGAAACGTACAGAGCAAGTATTCACTTCCTTTAATGGCCCTGTCAACTGGGGAAAATATTTTGAAGAAGAGTCTGGAGATGAAACTCGTAGCTTCTGGATTGGATATTCATACGAAAATAGTCGTTATCTGGATGGAGATATCTGTGAGTGTCGTATATGGAACAGAGTGCTGACAGAAGAAGAAATAAATTCAGAGAATCATTTCTATAAAGTTGCTGCAGATTCTGAGGGGTTAGTTGCATATTGGAAGTTTAATGAAGGCCAGGGAGATGTAATCAAAGATTATTCTTCTTATGGAAATGATGGGAAGGCTTCTAATGGATTGGTATGGAATGCTGTCGAATTACCGGTTAAATAATAAAGAATAGTTATAGTATGAAACGAGTTTATATAAATAGAATTATTGGCATGCTTTGTATGCCGGTATTGATGGGAATAGGTTTCTCTGCCTGTTCTGAATCGGAAATAGACTTGAAACCGCTGGATGAAAGTCGTTATGAGGTTACGGGTGACCAGAATGGATATTTCACGGATGAAACAGGAAAACAGGATTTTTCTGCAGTTGAACTTCGAGCAGGAAATTCATCTACGCTGAATCTTTATTTGAATGCAACGAAGAAATCGGATGTGGTTAGTGAGGTAAAACTGACATACGACCAGGCCATATTGGATAGCTATAATACGACTACCGGTAATGAGTATGAAGCTTTTCCACAGAATGCCGTATTTGTCGATGCAGGTGGGGGCATGACGCTGGCAGAAGGACAACAGCGTTCAAACGCTTTGAGTGTGAGCTTCACGGCAGTAGATGGCTTAGTAGAAGGTACTACCTATGCCATTCCTCTGAAGGCTAGTGTAGTATCTGGTTCTTTGAAGTTGACAGAGAGTCATCAGGGGTATCTGATATTCGTTACTATCCAGCAGAATTTGGGAGACTGTGATAAAGGTGGATGTAAAGTTTATACATGTGTGGAGACGAATGATACGAATCCATTGAACAATCTTTGTTTCACTTTGAAAAACTCCGGCAAGTATTTGTTTGATGGAATTATCTTATTCTGCGACAACTTGATTTTGGATGAGACAACCGGAACAGTTCATGCTGGTGTGAATGACAATATTGTTTATTTGTTAAATCATAGGGAGAAATACCTTAAACCGTTGCAGGATCGCGGTATGAAAGTCATTTTGGGTATAGAGGCGTATCATACTCACGCCAGTGTGGCTAATTTGTCTGAAGAAACAGCTCGTGCTTTTGCGCGTGAGCTAAAGATTATGTGTGATACCTATGGTTTGGATGGTGTATTCTACGATGATGAGTATGATAAACCTCAAACTCCGACTCCTCCTGGATTTGTGGAGAAATCTCCGTCAGCTGCAGCAAGGTTAATGTATGAGGTAAAGAAACTGATGCCTGAACGATTGAATATTTCTTATGTATATAATACGTTAGTAGATTTTAGTTCTGAGGGATGTTTCTTTACGGATGAAGCGGGAGTCAAACAAGGTCCTTCATATTATGTAGATTATACATTTGCAGATTATCATACCTTGGCAAAGGATGAAGATTTGACAAATACTTATCCAGGATTGCCTAAAAATCGGTGGGGAATGTATTCACAGGAATTTGCAAGAGGATATTGGGCTACGGATGAGGAATTGAAAACTATAAAGGAAAATAAAGGCATTCATTTCGTGTTTGCGTATGATCCGCTTAGAGAGACCTTTAACACTGATTTAAAAGGTTCTACCCAGCAGAAAGCATTACAGAAAGTTGCTACAATTTTGTTTGATGATGAAGCGGTGTATGACAATAATCCTTATAGAAAAGATTGGTAAAATATTAAATTGAAAAAGTATGAAAAAGTTTTTATATATAATGTGTCTGGGAATTTTGGGGCTTGCCTCATGTGATGAGGAAGAACTGAGCCGTCCGGATAGTAGCTTGTGGGAACTTGCACAGACTGAACAGACCGAAGGTGCTCAATTGACTGTAGGAACTGAGATGTTCGATGTGAAGATAGGCGAGACCAAACAATATGAGATAACGGAAGGAAATGGTGAATATAAATTATCTGTTCTTGATTCTGATATTGCAGAAGTGTCTCTTCAAGATAAGACGATAACTGTGAAGGGGTTAAAACGAGGTGTAACGGAAGTTATATTCTCAGATAAGGCTCTTAATTATAAGAGTATTAAATTAAATGTCTATATAACGGATAATTTGTCTGTGGAAAGTCCGGACGGGGTGAAAATCTCTTTGCCGTTAGGAAATCCTAAGAGCCAGACCATTAAGGTGATAGAAGGTAACCAGGATTATCAGGCTATTTCGTCTGATAAGAACATTTTCACTGTTACGGTACAGGGCGATGCTATCACTTTAACAGGGTTGAATGCAGGAGAAGGTAGTTTAACTGTAAAAGACAGTAGAGGATTGTCTGTTGTTGTACCTGTGGTTATTGAGGAAATTGACTCTCCATATACAGATGAAGAATTGGAGGCCTTTAAACAGTTAACTGATAAGGGATATTATAATGATTGGATTGGCTTTACATTGTTGACTCCTAAGACGAGTGGAAATTTCATAGTAGATGGTGTTAGGTGGTATGTAAATAATGGTAATAATTATGGAATGGGTAAAGATCGTTACCGGTGGCAAGTGGGCACTGAAGGTATTGATGGCGGTGAAGGTCTCATTCTAACTTTTGATTCAAGTAAAACAGACGGTCATCGTACATTGGGTAAGAAAGAAAATATGACATTGAAATATTTCAAGAAGGATGATGCACAAGGAATAAATGTGAATATTTCAAACGTTCCGCTGAATTATGAGGTTATAAAGGTGGATGAAAGTTTACATCTTATCTGGGCTGTTTGGTCTGCTCAATATGAAGGAACGTACTATTACGGAAGGTTTATTATGCCTGATTACGCTGAATTTTAGTTTTATTAATCGTTAAAAGACTTTACTTTCCCCCGTCGTTATGGTAACATGAAGGCGGGGGATTTTTATTTTTAGGGACATTGAAGAATTAACGGGGCATTCTGTATTATAAGAATATGGTGGGAATGTAGAAATAAAATTAAATCTACATGGTTGGTGGTATGCAATCGAAATCCAATACGAGATTATGTTGTTTCTAAGTTTGGTATTCGGGCCTGGCAATCTGTGTAATCTGCGAAGTAGAGAGGTGGCCAAGCAGTCAGTTTCTTACCCTTCTGACCGTATGACGTACGACGAGGATGCTGACTTCGTATAAAATAACAATAGGGAATGTGACAATCAGCATGGTAAACACGTCCGAGGTAGGAGTGATGATGGCAGCTATAATCATTGCGACCACCCAGGCGTGTTTTCTGTATCGTGCCATAAAGTCGGCAGACAGAATGCCGAATCGGGCCAGTAGCCATGTCAGAATGGGTATCTCGAATGTGATGCCCATCATCAGACTCAGCATGTTCAGCGTGTCGATATAAGAACTGAGCAGGATGGTGTTTTCCACTTCCTGACTCACCTGGTAGCTGGACAGAAAACGGAACGTGAAGGGGAAAATCAGAAAATAGCTGAACAGCACCCCTGTCAGAAACAGCAGGTAACCCCAGAATACCAGCCGACGGGAATATTTTTTTTCATTCTGATATAATGCCGGCGAGATAAAATGAAACAGTTGGTAAAGAATATAAGGAGATGCCAGTAAGATGCCGGCATAGAATGACACACTCATGTGCGTTAGAAATTGTCCGGAGAGCTGGGTGTTGATGAGCTTTACCGGTAAGTTCTCTACTTCCAGTCCGGGAATATGAAGTACCTGCCCGATCCATGCGAAGAAGCGATACGTGCAGAAATTACTTTCTTTGGGAGCAAGAATCACGTCAAAAAGTTCGTCTTTGAAACAGAAGGCCAGTAGCATGAGTAGGACAACGGCGCATGCGATATGGATAATCGTCTTGCGCAGTACATCCAGATGGTCCCAAAAGGTCATCTCTGTGGGTTGGGTTGGTTTCACAGCTGTTATTTCTCCTTTTTCTCGTTGGATGCGACTTCTTCTTTCTTTTCGTTGGTGTCTTTCAGGTCCTCATCCATTCCGTTCATGCCATCCTTAAAGTTTTTCACTCCTTTTCCAAGGCCTTTCATCAGTTCGGGAATTTTCTTCCCGCCGAATAACAGCAGGATGATCAGTGCGATGAACAATAATTCCTGGGCCCCGATTCCCAGAAGCAATAATGTCGTATTCATGTATTTTCGTGTATAAATGAATGGTTTGCTTTCAGTTGATTCTCTTACAAAAATATGGATTGTTTTTTATATGCGCAAATGTAATGGTACAGCTATTTCTGTTTTTCCACAAAAATGATAGGATTGGGCACATTTTTATAACTCCCCTTGTGATTAGTTTCTTTTCTTACGTTATTTTCTCTGTTTCATAGTATGGGATTTGTATCCCACACTGTGAAATATATATCCCACACTG
>UMIM01032195.1_pt1 | contig 11009 bp, 9 predicted proteins | sample 1965831 | NCBI WGS metagenome assembly UMIM01 (sample SAMEA4836125, study PRJEB28245) | human gut metagenome | biome: gut microbiome; material: fecal sample | place: Denmark | collected 2008 | reverse complement strand
GGAAAATGCTGCTGAATATGTAAAAGAATGGGGAACCTTCTTTTACTGCAATGTAGTAAATGCAATCGGTGAAAAGTCTTTCGTATTTTATTACAACGATAATCCAGATATTGCAAAAAGTTGGTTTTATGAAGACATCCTAAAGCATGTATTTATTAAATCATCTGGTAGAACAGATGTAGACATCTCTAGCACCATGGTTAGAGAGATGCTGTTACATGAAGAATATGACAAATTCAAAAAAGCTGTTCCTAGAGAAATGTGGGGAGACTTCAAAACCTTACGGAAAATGCTCTTAGAGGCAGATGATGAAGATTTTATGATGAAATAGGAGGATATCAACATGGCAGAAAAAGTATTAATCGTAGTTGATGCACAAAACGATTTTATAACCGGTGCGCTTGGAAACAAAGAATGTGATGCAGCAACCAATGTAATCGCAGAAGAAATAGCATCCGGAAAATACTCCAGGATAATTTTTACAAAAGATACACATGATGAACATTATCTTGAGACACAGGAGGGAAAAATGCTTCCAGTTCCTCATTGTATAAAGGGCACTGATGGATGGAAAATTGATGAACGCCTTAATGCTGCACTTCACAAACTTGAAAATACTAATCATATGAAAGACACAAGATTTATTGATAAGCCAACATTTGGCAGTATTAATCTTGGAAAATTACTTAAGGATGATGTTGCTAAAGACGCAGAATTTTATTTCTGTGGATTCTGTACCGGTATATGTGTTGTAAGTAATATTGTAATAGTAAAAACATTCTGCCCAGAAAATAAGGTATTCCTTATTGAGAACGGATGTGCATGTGTCACACCGGAAAGTCACAAAGCAGCAGTTGAAACAATCAAAATGTTACAGGTTAACACTATTTAAGGAGGCAAAATATGAGATTACCACAGATTATTACAAGTCTTTTAGAAACAGATATGTATAAATTTTCAATGGGACAGACAATTTTCCATCAGTTTACCGATTACAAAACCACATGGACTTTCAAGTGCCGTAACACGGATGTACATTTTACAAAAGAAATGGTTGAAGAAATCAAAGAGCAGGTCAAAGCATTTTGCGGACTGCGCTTCGCAGAAGATGAACTTTCATACCTCGATGGCATTACATGGATAAAAGGGTCATATGTTGATTTTCTTCGCTTATGGCAGCCACGTTTTGAAGATTTTGAAATTACAACAAATGCTCCATGCGGGCTTTCAATTGAGGCAAAGGGTACATGGCTTAATACTTCCATGTATGAAATCCCGACACTTGCTATTGTAAACGAAGTATATTTCAAAATGGCTTACGATTACAGCGACTTGCTTAAGAGTTTCAAAGAAAGACTTGATGCAAAATTTGAAAATCTGAAAAATGGCCACTGGTATGCAGGCACATTTTCAGAATTTGGCTTAAGACGAAGACTTTCTGCTGAAGCACAGGAACTTGCCGTACAGAAATTTGCTCACTTAAATGATACCATGCACAGTCCATCAAGATTTATTGGTACATCAAACGTATATCTTGCAAAGAAATATGGGCTTACACCTGTTGGAACAATGGCTCATGAATGGATTATGTGTACAGGACAGGGTAATCACAAGCATAATCCTGCATATTCAAACTGGTATGCTCTGGATGCATGGGTAAAGGAATACGGTGTATTAAATGGTATTGCCCTTACAGATACAATTACCACAGACTGTTTCTTAAGAGACTTCCAGCTTACATACGCAACACTTTTCTCCGGTGTGCGTCATGATAGTGGAGACCCATACGAATGGGGAGAAAAAATGATAGCGCATTACAAAAAGCTTGGCATTGACCCAAAAACAAAGACTTTGTTATTTAGCGACAGCCTTGATTTTGAGCGTGCAGATAATCTTTACAGACATTTCTGCAAAGAAATAAACGTTGCATTTGGAATCGGAACATACTTAAGCAATGATACCAATGTTCCGGCTCTCAATATTGTTATGAAAACCACTAAATGCAATGGAATGGATGTAGCAAAGATTTCAGATACAGCAGGAAAGGGCATGTGTAAAAATCCTGATTATGTGGAATATCTGAATCGCTGCATTGACTATCGAATGAAAAACGATAACTAATTGATAACTAATTTAAACTTGGAGAGGCTGAAATGTCTCTCCAAGTCTTTAAGGAGGAATTATTATGTATACAGGTTTTTATCGTGTAGCCGCATCTTCTCCAGAAGTTATTCTTGGAGATTGCATGAAAAATGCTGAAAAAATCATAAAAATCGCAAATTCTATTGATGTCGAAAATAAAGTACAGCTTTTAGTATTCCCGGAACTTTGTATTACAGGATACACCTGCGCCGATATGTTTTTAAGAAAAGAGCTTCTTGTGCAGGCACAGAAAGCACTTGGCAAAATTGCAGAAAACACAAAAGAATTACAAACCATTATATGTCTTGGAATGCCGGTAGAAGATGAAAGCAACAGACTTTTCAATTGTGCTGTATATTTGCATAAGGGAAAAGTTCTCGGGATTGTACCTAAAACTTATATTCCTAATTATGGGGAATTTTATGAAAAACGGTGGTTTACAAGTGCAGACAAGAGACTTTCCGATGAAATTACTCTTAACGATATGGAATGCGGTCCTATAACCGTTCCATTCTCTCCGAATCTGATTATCGAAGACGCTTACGGTGCAAATATCGGAACGGAAATCTGCGAAGATTTATGGGTAAGTTCTCCTCCAAGTGGAAATTTGTGCAAAGCTGGAGCAAATATCATTGTAAACCCATCCGCAAGTAATGATGTAATTGGAAAAAGAAAATACAGACATGATCTTGTTGCAATGCAATCTGGAAGATGCAGATGCGGGTATATATATGCTTCAAGTGGAACAGGAGAGAGCAGTACAGACCTTATTTTTTCTGGTCACTGTATTATTGCAGATAATGGCAGAATTCTGAATGAAACTACAAACTCTTTTCATCAAAATAAAAGCAGTGATGAGCCTACCATCTTATCAGAAAACAATCTTGCAATAAGCGAAGTTGATTTAGAACGATGTATGAATGACCGCCGTAGATATAATAGTGACTCCTGGGTAGATGCCACAAATGTCATAAAAATTACAACAGATACAACCTGTACACCAGCCGAACAGATATGGCCGCAAAAAGTTAATCCATATCCATTTATTCCAGGCAACACAGAAAACAGAAAAGACCGATGTATGGAAATCTTATCGTTACAGGCAAAGGGACTTGTACAGAGGCTCCGTGCAACCGGTATCGGAAAAGTAGTCATTGGAATATCCGGGGGATTAGATAGTACATTGGCTCTTATCGTCTGCTATGAAGCATTTACCATGTTGAATCTCCCATATGAGAATATCTACGGCATCACCATGCCAGGATTTGGAACCACTTCTACAACAAAATCCATTGCGAACAGGCTGATGGATGAATTTAGAATAACACAAATAGAAATAAATATCGAAAAAGCGTGCAGACAGCATATGAAAGATATTGGACATCCTGATGATATTTTTGATGTAACATATGAAAACATCCAGGCGAGAGAACGTACACAGATATTATTCGACTATGCAAATATGACAGGTGGACTTGTCATCGGTACTGGTGATATGTCAGAGCTGGCTCTCGGATGGTGTACGTATAACGGCGACCATATGAGTAATTATGCTGTAAACTGTGGAGTCCCGAAAACTCTGGTAAAATATATTGTCCAGACTTATGCTGCTGAGAAAGCTGATACCGAAAATATGTGTAAGCTCCTGTGTGAAATTGCAAATCTCCCTATTTCTCCTGAACTTTTGCCATCTGATAAAGATGGAAACATTGTACAAAAGACAGAAGAAAGTATTGGAAAATACGATTTGCACGATTTCTTTTTATATCATTTTCTACGTAACGGCTCCAATGCCGCACGTATTCAAAAGCTTGCGGAAATTGCATTCCCGGACATAGACAAGAATGAAATCGAAAAAACACTTCACACATTTTTCAATCGCTTCAGAACTCAACAATTCAAAAGATCCTGTATTCCAGATGGTCCGAAAGTTGGTACAATTTCCCTTTCCCCAAGAGGAGATTTAAGAATGCCAAGCGATATGCAAAAATTATATTAAAAACTGCAAAAAGATGGGCTGTGTACTGATAACTCAGTATGCAGCCTTTTTGTATCTTAAAAAAGATATTGTTCTCTTACAAAAAATCTGAGAAAAAAACGGAGATTATCGTACATATTGTAATTAGGAAATTATATCGATTAGTGGAAAACAATTAAAAAACATGGAATAACTTTCAGAAAGGGAACTGCATGAATAAACGAATAAAGAAAAAATTATATCAGAAATTTAACAATAATAATCTATCTGCGCGCAGGAGCTGCGTTTATTGCGTTAACTGGGGTCTTTCATGTGCCAATGGACATCCTAACATATATCCAGGAGACAAGAGTGATTATCTGATTTTTTGTAAGGAAGGAATTGATGCTTGTAACTTTTTTGCCAAGCAATTGAAAAAAGAAGGTTTTTCTTTGTCCGGATGGATTTTAAGTGAAATTCCAGCCGAGCATATTTATGCATTTTACAATGATAAGACCGATAAAGACATCACAATCATATATGACACGGAAAAATCTTGTTACACCATAAATTCTTCTGATACGTTTTGGGTATATTCTACAAAAAATAATTTATACCGCCATAACACCGTAAAAGAAGCCTTAAATGCACCTTGGCAACATTGGAATCATGTTTTAGACTGTGCCATGTCCAAACGGGAAAAATGAAAGTATTTACTTTTCTTTCTAAAAAAATAATTTTTAATGTATAAGAGGTGCGAGTTATGAAGCAATTTTTTGTCTTTGCGCTTACCGGCGCATCAATTGCCATTTTAGATTTGGTAGATTCCGCATTTGGAAACACTATAAACATAGATAGTATATGTGTTATGTCTGCTTTTACAATAATTTACTGGTTTATATGCGTAATCTGTCAAATAGGTGAGTATGCTTATAATGTAAAACTGAAAAATGAAACAGAATGCTTTATTCTTGAGATGATTGCTACAGTTCTCTGCAGCATTTTGATAATAATATTTAGGAATCAGATTTCTCATATATATAATCTAACAGAAAACCAATACAGACTATTTAGTTTGTGCCTTTTGTATAAAGGAATATTGTTAGTCCCAGCTAAGATTCAATCTTTCTTTTATTCGTATATAGAAATAAATTGTAAGAATAAGAATATCGTTATTGCGAACGTATTGTTTTACACGACAATGATATTATTCGATGCTATTGTTATCCTAAATCACGGTGAATGTTATCATTTAATAATAGCTACCGGTTTAGCAGATATAGTGACAATAGTGTACTTTTTTATCTTCTGTAGATTTAAAGTTATCAAACCAAAGCTAAAAATACTTTTTGAATGCTTTAAATGTGCCAAAGATGTTTTGGTGGATCGTATTTTAGGAAAAATTGCTACGGTTACTTTCAACATACTTGCCAGTCATTTGGGAACAGAATTATATGCTCTCCATAGTGTTGGATATGGAATAGCAACAAGTATTGAGGCAATCACAAATAGCTGCTATACAAATCAAATTGTTAAATTAAGCAGTATTAACGATATAAAAGAAAAATATCAAAAATCCAGAACCATTTCAAAACAAGTATATATACCAACTGTAATAATAAGTTATATCGTAGCAATGATAATGGTACTACCTATGCATGGCGATTTAAGTCTTCCTCAAACATTTTTTATAACAATGCTATACAATTCACAATGTTTGCTAATACAGTTATACGAAAATCACAGAGGATTCCTGACGAGTTGTTGCGCTACAAAATGTCTTAGATTTGGCGGCCTAGTTGGAATAATTGTCCGGATTCCTATAGCAGCAATAAGTGCTGTAATTCCATTTGGAATCTTGGGATTTGCATTAGGAAGTGGAATAGATTTTTTAATACGAGGATTGTATTACAGGCGCGAATCGTTAAAATTAATAAATAAATAAAAATTATAGTCATAATCGCTGTTATTGCAACGGTTATGACTATTTTTATTTATACAGCATATAAAAACTTCCTAATTTTCTTGTAGAAAAGCCGAGAAAACAAAATATATCGTACATATTATAAGTATAGGAATAACTATCACCATTTTAAAATTAGGAGGCGCAAAACAATTATGGCAAATAATAGCAATAATCTTGAAAAAATAATTGCAGAAGATTATAAAAAAATTTTACATGAAGCAAAAACAATGGGGTGTAAAAACATAGGTGCTTTATATAATATTCCTCTCGAAAATATGGAGGCAATCATTAAAGCATTAGACGATCTCCAAAAGTACAGAGAGTTAGAAGACTGTTTGTATACAATATTTGGCGATGCAATTTCGCTTCAAGATGTAGTGGATAACTTAGAATATAAGCTGAAAGAACCTGGAAAGCAGCACCCGATAAACGCTAAAATCCTTACTTATGAAGATGCGGCAAAATGGGAGCAGTATAAATCTATTGGGACACCGGAAGAGTGCAGAAGAGCAATAGAAAAACAGAAAACAGTTAGTCCTTTTGATAATTTTGATGTAAGAAGATAATTTTCAATACGATTTTCCAATACATAGGAGGCATTTTACATGATTAACGGATATTTATTTGTCGATAATTTTGCTGGTGGCGGAGGCGCTAGTACCGGAATCGAGTTAGCTACCGGCGGCTACAGCGTAGATATAGCAATCAACCACGATCCTGAAGCAATTCGGATGCATAAAGCAAACCATCCAAATACAAAGCATTACTGCGAGAATGTGTGGGCAGTTGACCCTGTAAAGGCTTGTGGCGGTCATCCGGTGGCACTTGCCTGGTTCTCTCCGGATTGTAAGCATTTCAGCAAAGCAAAAGGTGGCAAACCAAAGGATAAGAATATCCGTGGTTTGGCATGGGTAGCCTGTCGGTGGGCTGGATTAGTCCGCCCAAATGTCATTATGTTAGAAAATGTAGAAGAATTTAAAACCTGGGGACCTTTGAATCGACGGCATCATCCAATTAAGAGTAAACAAGGAAAAACATTTGAAAAATTTGTACAGCAGCTTACTGATTTAGGTTACAACGTAGAATTCCGGGAACTGGTAGCCGCTGATTACGGAGCACCAACCATGAGAAAGAGATTCTTCATGATTGCCCGTTGCGATGATAAGCCAATAGTATGGCCAGAGCCGACACACGCACCGGCAGATAGTGAAGAAGTAAAATCCGGAATATTAAAGCCTTATGTTGGGGCTTATACACAAATTGATTTCAACCGACCGTGCCCGAGCATCTTTGATACATCAGAAGAAATCAAAGAAAAATATGGCATCCGGGCGGTGAGACCGCTTGCTCCTAAAACAATGGAGAGGATTGCCAAAGGAATGAAAAAGTTCGTTTTGGATAATCCGGAGCCGTTTATTATCCAGTGTAATCATGGCGGTGAGCGTAGACCGAACGACATCCGAGAGCCGATGCCGACTATAACCGGAAAGCACGGATATGGGATAGTAGAGCCGACTCTTGCACCATATATGGGAACAAATACGACAAATCATCCGGGTGGAAATTGCAAAGATCCGATACATACGATCACTACAGGAAACCAGCAGTGTCTTATCAGTCCAGCACTTATTCAATATCATTCTGAGACGACGCAGAAAGGGGTTAGGGGACAGACAATTAAAGCCCCAATACTGACCGTAGATGGCTCAAACAGATATGGATTAGTACAATCTTTTTTAAAACAATGTACCGACGAGAAGAAAAAAGAAATTCCAACAGCAAAAGATTCATTAAAAACAGGCTCTGATGATTTATTGCAATCATCCTGTCTGATTCAGATGAATAACCATTGTGACGGCAAAAATATCAAAGACCCAATTCCAACAATCACTGCCGGAGACGGACATTTTGGAGAAGTAAGAGCTTTTCTTATAAAATACTACGGTCAAGGAACTGGACAGAGCGTTAAGGACCCATTAGATACGGTAACTTCGCGAGATAGATTCGGGTTGGTGACTATTAAAGGGGTCGATTATCAGATTGTGGACATCGGACTTCGAATGTTAGAGCCAAGAGAACTTTATGGTTGTCAGGGATTTCCAGATGACTATATCATCGATCACGACTATACCGGCAAGACTTATCCAAGAAGTGAACAAGTACGCAGATGCGGCAATGCTGTATGTCCACCAATTCCAGCAGCTCTGGTAAAAGCTAATCTGTCGGAAATGTGTGTTGCAAAACGTATGCCTAATATGCGTATTAAGTCAGAAGCAACTGGACAGTTGAAATTCGCATAAGCTGTGATGTGAAAAGGAGGCTTTGTATGAGAAACAGCAAAAACAAAATCAAAAAATGTATTGTATTGCTAATTGTAATATGCAGTATCTTTCTTTCCGGATGCAGTATTTTAAAACCGGATAACGTTTCTTATGACCTTGACCCAATCACAGGAACTATAGTCGATTCGCGAGAAGAAATCTCTCATTTAGGGGGAGGAGTAGTAATTCATCATTATTACGTCACGATAGAAGCGGAAGATGGGACGAAAACTGAATTTGAGTCTTCTTCAATATATGATACATACACTCAAAACACAGGAAAATTGACAATAGACTATTACAAATTAACGGAATATCAAAATGAGCGTGTAGTAAAAACCACCTACCAGTTGACGGATGAAATACCTGCAATTGCATCTTCAACCAAAAATACAATAGGAATAATTGAAGCATATATTATTCTTATTATTTTAGGCGCCCTTTTCATTTTTATTTGGAAAATTCCGACAAAGGAGGAAATATAATGGCTATGTTGTGGAGAAAATTTTACATAGATTGGGACAATAAAGAAAACGTATTAAAACTTGTGCAACAAGATGGTGAGTATTTTTACTTTGTTTCAGAAAGGCTACGGAATGATAAAGATATTGTACTGGCAGCCGTTCAGCAAAATTGGCGTATTTTTGACTATGTGCCAGAAGAACTGCGTAACGACAAAGATGTTTTGTTAGCAGCTATTAAACAAAATGGAAGTTTTTTTCGAAGCATTCCAAAAGAACTGCGTAATGATAAAGCCTTTTTATTATTAGTTGTTAAACAAAATGGAATGTGTTTAGAATATATTCCGGAGAAATTACGTGATGATAAGGATATAATCGTGGCAGCTGCAAAGCAAAATGCAGAAAGTTTGCAGTATACTTCAAAGAAAATACTTAATAACCCCAAATTTGCTCTTTCTATTGTTCAACAAAACGGAATGGCTTTAAAATACCTTTCTAAAAGATTGCGCAATAACAAAAAAATAGTTATGGCTGCTGTTCAACAAAATGGAGCAGCTTTTGCATATGTGTCTAAAAGATTATGCAATAATAAATTAATCGCTACGATAGCCACGAAGCAAAAAGGAGAAGTTTTAATGTTTGCTTCTAAAAGGTTATGCAATGATAAAGACATCGTATTTTCAGCTGTCCGGCAAAATGGATATGCATTACACTTTGCTTCAAAAAGGCTACATAATGATACAAATATTGTACTGGTAGCTATTAAACAAGATGGACGCACTTTACAATATGCGTCTAAAAAACTACGGAATGATAAAGATGTTGTTATGACAGCTATTCAACAATCTGGATGGGCTTTACGATATGCATCAGAAGAATTACGCAATAACAAGGATATAGTTATGGCTGCCGTTAGGCAAAATGGATTGGCTTTTAAATTTGCATCGGAAAGATTATGCAATGACATAGACATTGCAACACTGGCTGTACTTCAAAATCCATTTATTATTAATTATGTTCCTAAAGATATGTGTAATAATAAAAATTTCATAATCACATTAGTACAACAAAGGGGGCAGTTATTACAATGCGCTTCAGATGAATTGCGCAATGATAAAGATGTGGTACTTACCGCTATTCGTCAGGATGGATTCGCTTTATGTTTTGCCTCAGAGAAGTTGCGTAATGATAAAAATATTGTACTCCAAGCAGTACTCCAAAATGGATATGCTCTACAATTTGCTTCGAAAATGTTGCAAAATGATAAAGATATTGTACTTGCTGCAGCCTGGCAAAATGGATGTGCTCTACAATTTGCATCTGAAAAATTACGGGATGACGAAAATATAGTCAAAATAATAGTTGAACGTGACGGAATGAACTTAGTATATGCATCAGGAAGGTTACTTAGTGATAAAGGTACTGTGCTGACTGCTGTTCGACAAAACGGATTAGCTTTAGAATACGCTTTTGAAAGATTGCGTTGGAATAAAGATGTAGTTATGGCTGCTGTTCAACAAAATGGATGCAGTTTAGAGTATGCATCAATAGAATTATGCGATGACGAAGATATTGCTTTAGCTGCACTTCAAAGCTCTCCATATGCTTTTAAATATGTTTCTCCAAGGCTTAAACTAGACCAAGATATACGAAAAGCTGCCGGTTTGGATTAAGATGCCTGACTATTAATTGCATTATATTTGCCCATTAATCTGACATATTATTGGTAAACAATCAGATAAGGAGGGTTTTGTATGGAAGATGTTAACTGGAATGACAAAAAAGAGGTATTAAAACTTGTGCAACAAGATGGACGTGATTTGAAATACGTATCAAAAAAATTGCGTAATGACAAAGATATCGTTATGGCTGCTGTTCAACGGTCTGGATGGGCTTTAGAATTTGCATCCGAAAATTTACGCAATGACAAGGATGTTGTACTTGCTGCAGGTTGGCAAAAAGGATATACTTTTCGATTTGCTTCAAAAGAACTGCGTAACGATAGAGAGGTAGTACTAAATGTCGTTCAACAAAGTGGAGGTGCATTAAAATTTGCTTCTAAAAAATTGCGGAATGACAAAGATATCGTTCTAAAAGCGGTTCGAAAAAGAGGATATGCTTTACAATATGCGTCTAAAAAACTACGGAATGATAAAGATATT
>UMIM01017658.1_pt1 | contig 11044 bp, 10 predicted proteins | sample 1965831 | NCBI WGS metagenome assembly UMIM01 (sample SAMEA4836125, study PRJEB28245) | human gut metagenome | biome: gut microbiome; material: fecal sample | place: Denmark | collected 2008 | reverse complement strand
CTTTGGCTGATACGGTGGATTACGATATTCAGGGAACTCAGACCACTCACACAATCCAAAAAGGAGAGAGTCTGGCTAAAATTTCCCTGAAGTATTATGGGACGAAGAAGTTGTGGCCTTATCTGGTACGTCATAATAAGAAAATCATCAAGAATCCGAATAATGTACCAATTGGAACTGTGATTCAGATACCGGTATTGGTCCCAGCTCAGGAATGAGATCTGAAAATCCGGACAGAACCGCTTTAATTTAAACTTCTTTAGTCCAATAAGACTTAAAACAGATCACTCGTCTGTATTTTTTAATAAAAATTAGTTGTGCCTGTTAATTGAATGACTTAATTTTGGGCAGCCTTAGAAGAAAAGTCTTCTGTGAGGTCAAGAGATAGATTAAAATGAACTTATTAAAATAAGAAAGAAATTATGGCTGAAGCTATTGACATTCGTGAATTAAACGAACGCATTGAACGCCAGAGTGCATTCGTTACCAACCTGATGACCGGTATGGATCAGGTGATTGTAGGACAGAAACATCTTGTTGAATCATTATTGATTGGTTTGTTGTCAGATGGACATATCTTGCTGGAAGGTGTCCCTGGTCTGGCAAAGACTTTGGCAATCAAGACTCTGGCTTCTTTGATTGATGCGAAATACAGTCGTGTTCAGTTTACTCCGGATTTGTTGCCTGCCGATGTGCTCGGTACGATGATTTACAGTCAGAAGGATGAACGCTTTGTAACCAATAAGGGACCAATCTTTGCAAACTTTGTTTTGGCAGATGAAATCAACCGTGCACCGGCAAAAGTTCAGAGTGCTTTGCTGGAAGCCATGCAGGAACGTCAGGTAACTCTGGGTAAGGAAACTTTCCCGTTGCCTTCTCCTTTCCTGGTTATGGCAACCCAGAACCCGATAGAACAGGAGGGTACTTATCCGCTGCCGGAAGCTCAGGTGGACCGTTTCATGCTGAAGGTTCTGATTGACTATCCGAAGCTGGAGGAAGAAAAGAAAATTATCCGTCAGAATATTTCGGGTGAGAAGATTGAGGTTCGTCCGATTCTTAAGTCAGAAGATATTCTGGAAGCACGCAAGGTAGTCCGTCAGGTTTATCTGGACGAAAAGATTGAACAGTATATTGCAGACATTATATTTGCAACACGTTATCCGGAACAATATGATTTGAAGGAACTGAAAAACCTGATTGGTTTTGGCTGCTCTCCGCGTGCGTCTATTAACCTGGCATTGGCTGCCCGCAGTTATGCGTTCATTAAGCGCAGAGGATATGTTATTCCGGAAGATGTTCGTGCGGTTGCTCATGATGTATTGCGTCATCGTATCGGATTGACTTATGAAGCTGAAGCTACCAATGTGACATCAGACGAGATTGTAAGCAAGATATTAAATAAGGTAGAAGTGCCCTGATTCAAGGTGAATAGTTGATTGAGAATGGAAACAAATGAACTCTTAAAACGTGTTCGTCAGATTGAGATCAAAACACGTGGACTTTCGAGTAACATCTTTGCCGGTCAGTATCATTCGGCCTTTAAAGGCAGGGGTATGTCGTTTGCGGAAGTACGTGAATATCAATATGGTGACGACGTACGTGATATAGACTGGAACGTTACGGCCCGTTTTGACAAGCCGTTCGTAAAGGTATTCGAAGAGGAGAGGGAATTGACCGTCATGTTGCTGGTGGATGTATCCAACAGTTTGGATTTTGGAACGATACAGCAAATGAAAAAGGATATGGTAACTGAGATTGCAGCTACCATAGCCTTTTCTGCCATTCAGAACAACGATAAAATCGGGGTGATTTTCTTCTCTGATCGAATAGAAAAATTTATTCCTCCCAAGAAGGGACGTAAACACATTCTGTATATTATCCGTGAGTTGCTGGATTTTAAGCCTGAAAGTAAACGGACTAATTTACAGGGAGCGATCGAATATCTGACGAATGTGCTTAAAAAACGTTGCACGGCTTTCGTCCTGAGTGATTTTATTGACGACAGTGATTTCAAGAATGCACTGACCGTAGCAAACCGAAAACATGACGTAATTGCTATGCAGGTGTATGACCGCCGTATGGAGGAATTGCCCGATGTGGGATTGATGCGGGTGCGTGATGCGGAAACAGGCCATGAACAGTGGATTGATACTTCTTCAAAGGCTCTGCGGAATGCCCATCATGCCTGGTGGATGGAACGTCAGGAAAAATTGAATGATATTTTTACTCGTAGCAATGTCGATTCGGTTTCTGTGCGGACTGATCAGGATTATGTGAAAGCACTGATGAACTTATTTGCAAAACGAAACTGATAGAGAAATGAAACATACATTATTCGATGGCGGACTGAGTTGGTTTAAGGTGTGCTGCTGTATGTTGCTTTTATGGATATCTGTTCCCTCAGCGCGGGCACAGGTGTCGGTAGAAGCGACTATTGATTCTTTGCAGCTGCTGATTGGTGAGCAGACTAAAGTCCGACTTCAAGTGAGCATGGACGCTAATCAAAAGTTGCGTCTTCCTGTAGTTGCAGACACATTGGTCAGAGGGGTTGAAGTGCTGGATGTAGCCAAACCTGATACCCAACTGTTGAATGACAATAAGCGATGGCTGATTTCGCAGGAATATACAATTACTTCTTTTGATTCGGCTTTGTATTATCTGCCTCCTTTTGAGGTATTGGTGAATGACCAGAGTTACCGTTCGGAAGCATTGGCTCTGAAAGTATATTCTGTTCCCGTTGATACTCTTCATCCGGATCAGTTTTTTGGTCCGAAGGGAGTGCAGGAGGTTCCTCTTACATGGGATGACGTGGCACCACTGGTGTATGCCTTGTTATTGATGATTATATTGGGAGGTGTTTCTGTCTTCTTTGTGATCCGTTATCGAAATAATAAGCCTATCATCAAGATTATCCGTGTTGAGCCTAAATTACCTCCTCATCAACTGGCTATGAAGAAAATCGAGGAGATCAAGGCTGATAAAATGGCCAGAGCCAATGATCCGAAGAAATATTATACGGAGTTGACCGAGGTTATCCGTATGTATATTAGAGAACGTTTCGGGTTTAATGCAATGGAAATGACTTCAGCGGAGATTATTGAGCGTTTATTGCAGGAAGACAAGGAATCCGTTAAAGATCTGAGAACTTTGTTTGAAACGGCGGACCTTGTTAAATTTGCCAAGCATGCACCGCTGATGAATGAAAATGATATGAATCTGGTGAATGCCGTAGACTTCATTAATCAGACAAAGGTGGAGGAAGATCCGAATGCCAAGAAAGAACCGACAGAGATAAAGGTAGAGGAAAAACGTTCGAAACAGGGACGTATTGTTTTGCTGGCCAGCATTGCCGTGACCGGTCTGGCTGCTGTCGTGGCATTGTATGTTGCAGTGAGACATATCATTGACCTTTTCTTTTAATGTTTAAACTCATGGACTATGATTTTTGCTAATATTGAATATCTGTTTTTATTGCTTTTGCTTATACCTTATATAATATGGTATATCATGAAGCGGAAAAAAACAGAACCAACCATGCAGGTTTCTACTACGCGTATGTACATGAATGCGCCGAAGAGTTGGAAACTTTATTTGCTACATGCTCCGTTTCTGTTACGTATTGTGGCTTTTGTTATGATCGTATTGGTACTGGCCCGTCCTCAGACTACGGATAACTGGCAGAATACGGAAATTGAAGGAATTGATATTATGCTGGCAGTGGATGTTTCGACCAGTATGTTGGCAGAAGACTTAAAGCCGAATCGTCTGGAAGCAGCCAAACAGGTAGCTGCTGAATTTATAAACGGCCGTCCGAATGATAACATTGGTCTGACAATCTTTGCAGGAGAAGCATTTACCCAATGTCCGTTGACGGTAGATCATGGAGTACTGTTGAATCTGTTTCAGAGTATTAAATGTGATATCGCCCAGAAAGGTCTGATTATGGATGGTACGGCTCTGGGTATGGGTCTGGCAAATGCAGTGAGCCGCCTGAAAGACAGCAAGGCAAAGTCAAAAGTTATTATTTTGCTGACGGATGGTGTCAACAACCGTGGAGATATTTCTCCGTTGACGGCTGCAGAAATAGCCAAACAGTTTGGTATCCGTGTATACACAATTGGGGTTGGAACCAATGGAACGGCACCATATCCGATGCAGACTTATGCCGGAGTGCAATATGTACAGGTCCCGGTGGAGATTGATGAGCAGACTTTGACTCAGATAGCTGGCACAACAAACGGAAATTATTTCCGTGCCACCAGTAATTCAAAATTGAAGGAAGTTTATCAGGAGATTGATAAGTTGGAAAAAACGAAACTGAATGTGAAAGAATTCAGCAAGCGGGAAGAAGACTATGAAGTGTTTGCTTTAGTGGCTTTCTTGTGTATCTTGTTGGAGATCCTTCTGCGTAATTCAGTTCTTAAGAAAATACCTTAAATGAAATAAGCCATGTTTCGATTTGGAGAACCATTATATCTATATTTGCTTCTTGTACTGCCTTTTCTGGTAGCTTTTTATCTATATTCCAATTATAGAAGGCGCAAGAAGTTGCGTCAGTATGGTGACCCCGTACTGATGGCACATTTAATGCCGGCGGTATCCAAATATCGTCCGGATGTAAAGTTCTGGCTGATGTGGTCAGCTCTGGCGATGATTATTTTTATGCTGGCGCGTCCTCAGTTTGGCTCTAAGATGGAAACTGTGAAGCGTCAGGGTGTAGAAACGGTTGTGGCTCTGGATATTTCAAACTCTATGTTGGCTCAGGATGTAACTCCAAGTCGTCTGGAGAAATCAAAGAAACTGATATCTCGTCTGGTTGAAACATTCAATAATGACAAAGTTGCCATGATTGTGTTTGCCGGCGAAGCTTTTGCCCAGTTGCCTATAACCAGTGATTACATTTCGGCCAAAATGTTTCTGGAATCTATCTCTCCTTCACTCATTGCAACACAAGGTACTGATATTCGTGGAGCAATCGATCTGGCTATGAAGAGTTTTACTCCTAATGAAGGAGTCGGACGTGCTATCGTATTGATCACGGATGGTGAGAACCACGAAGGTGGAGCTGTGGAAGCTGCGAAAGCTGCTGCCGAAAAAGGTGTCCGTGTCTTTGTTCTGGGTGTAGGTTCTCCCGACGGATCTCCTATTCCCGTGGAAGGAACGAACGAATTCCGGCGTGACAAGGATGGAAATGTTGTTGTCACTCGTTTAAATGAAGAGATGTGCCGTGAAATTGCACAGGCGGGAAACGGAATGTATGTCCGTGTAGACAACACGAATAATGCAGAAAAAGCATTGAATGCAGAAATCAATAAATTGGCAAAAGCTGATGTCGAGACTCAGGTGTTTACGGAATTTGATGAGCAATTCCAGGTTTTGGCATGGCTGGCTTTGTTGTTGCTTGCTGCTGAATTGATGATCTTGAATCGTAAAAATCCACTTTTCAAGAATGTAAAACTCTTTAAATGAGATAGAGTATGAAGCGAATAAAATGGATGTTACTGATATGTGCTTGTTCCGTGACAGCAGTTTATGGTCAGAAGACGGATCGTGATTATCTGCGCAGTGGAAACAAGCTTTATAAAGACAGCCTTTTTGTTAAGGCAGAAGTAGATTATCGGAAAGCGCTTGAGGTGAACCCGAAATCGGCTGATGCATTGTATAATCTGGGAAACTCTTTACTGATGCAGGAAAAAGGAAAGGAAGCGATGGAGCAGCTGGATGCGGCTTCCCGACTTGAGAAAGATAAGGAAAAGCTGGCTCATATTTATCATAACATGGGCGTAATTCTCCAGGCTTCCAAGCAGTTGCCTCAGTGTATAGAAGCATATAAGCAAGCCCTGCGGAATAATCCGAAAGATGATGAAACACGTTATAATCTGGCTTTGGCACAGAAGCTGTTGAAAGATCAGCAGCAACAGCAGGATCAGAATCAGCAGCAGGAACAGAAGCAAGACCAGAAACAGGACGAAAAAGAGCAGAATAAGGATCAGCAGGATCAGAACAAGAAACAGCAGAACCAGAATAATCAGCAACAGCAGAACCAGAATCAGATGTCGAAGGAAAACGCTGAGCAACTGTTGAATGCTGTGATGCAGGATGAAAAGAATGTCCAGGATAAAGTGAAGAAAGCTATTCAGATGCAAAGCCGGAAACTGGAAAAAGACTGGTGATGCGGGTAATGTGGACAAAATAGACCAAGGACTAGAAGTACAATGTTGAATAATAAAAAAGATAGATAAAATGAGAAAATTGATTTTCTTACTGCTATTGTTGACTGTTACTGTTCAGACATGGGCAGACGGTAAAGTCACGCTGACTGCCGAGGCTCCGGAGGTGGTCGTAAGCGGAGATCAGTTCCGATTGACCTTTACAGTCAATTCGCAGAGTGTAAAAGATTTCCGTGCTCCTTCTATAACAAAGGGGTTTGAGGTTCTGATGGGGCCGAGCCGTTCCCAACAATATGGTTCATACACGATTAATGGAAAAACTGTCGTAAACAAATCTGTGACTTACACCTATATCCTGATGGCAGGTGATGCCGGAACCTATACGATTCCAGCAGCAAGCATTCAGGCTGAAGGAGAGAAAATCTTTTCAAATTCACTGCAGGTGAAAGTTCTTCCTCCGGATAAGACATCCAACAGTTCCAATGGTGGAAGTAAAGGCTCAGCAAATTCTTCACGTAATCAGGCTGCCGGAAGCCGGATCACAGATAAAGATTTGTTTATGCTCGCAACGGCCAATAAGACCACTGTGCATGAGCAAGAGGCTATTTTGTTGACATATAAACTGTATTCTACTGTAAATCTTCAGCAGCTGAATGAAGATATGCCGGAGTTGACAGGTTTTCATACTCAGGAAATAGATCTTCCACAGAAGAAGGTATGGTCAATGGAACATTATCAAGGACGAAATTATAACACATTGACATGGCGTCAGTATGTTCTTTTCCCGCAGCAGACCGGTAAACTGGAGATTCCAAGCGTAAAGTTTGAGGGTATTATTGCTCAGCGAATTGCTTCTGATGATCCGTTTGATATCTTTTATAATGGTGGCGGATTTGAACAGGTGAAGAAGGTAATTGTTGCTCCTAAAGTAAATATAACTGTATTGCCTTTGCCGGCTAAACCAGCGAACTTCTCTGGTGGAGTTGGTGAATTCTCGTTGACTTCTTCCATTAATGCAACGGAAGTAAAAACGAATGATGCTGTTACAATTAAGCTTACAATTAAAGGATCGGGGAATATGAAGTTGCTGAATACGCCTGAAATCAAGTTCCCTCAAGATTTTGAAATATATGATCCGAAAGTAGAAAACCAGTTTGAGACTTCAAGTAATGGAGTAACAGGAACCAAGACTATTGAATATCTGGCAATACCGCGTCATGCCGGATCTTTCACGATTCCTCCAGTAGAATTTACCTATTTTGACTTGAAGAGTAATTCCTACAAAACCTTGAAAACTCAGGCTTATGAACTGAAGGTTGCTAAAGGTCAGGGAAATGCGGATCAAGTGATTGCAGACTTCACCAATAAAGAAAGTGTGAAGGTACTGGGTAAGGATATTCGTTTTATTAAGTTGGGAGATACTTCCTTGACTCGCAAAGGTGATTTCTTCTTCGGAACGATATCTTACTGGATGTGGTATCTGATACCGTTCGTTTTGTTTGTAGCTTTTGTAATTGTTTATCGCAAGCAGGCTATGGAAAATGCCAATGTTGCAAAGGTAAAGACCAAAAAGGCCAATAAGGTTGCAACAAAACGTATGAAACTTGCCGGTAAGCTGTTGGCAGAAAACAAGAAGAATGAATTTTATGATGAGGTCTTGAAAGCTCTTTGGGGATATATCAGTGATAAACTGAACATTCCGGTATCCATGCTTTCAAAAGATAATATTGAGGCTGAACTCGCGAAGTATGGCGTTTCTAATGAATTAATTGCTGATTTCATTCATGCATTGAATGAATGTGAGTTTGCACGTTATGCTCCGGGCAATGAAAATGAGGCCATGGATAAGGTGTATGCAGCATCGATTGATATTATCAGTAAAATGGAAAATAGTATTAAACGCTAAAGAATAGGAGAGTGTCTGACATGAGAAAGATATCATTCTTCATTATATTTTTGTTGAGCTTCGTGCAGTTTGTTCAGGCTGAGTCTTTTACAAAGGCAGATGCAGATAAGGCTTATCAGGAGAATAAATATGCTGAAGCAATCAAAATGTATGAAAATATTTTAGCAACTCAGGGAGAGTCTGCAGTTGTTTATTACAACTTGGGAAACAGCTATTTTAAAGAGAAAAATATGGCCAAGGCTGTATTGAATTATGAACGGGCCTTATTGTTGAATCCGGGAGATGCAGATATTCGCTTCAATCTGGATATGGCCAGAAGCAAAACTGTTGACCAGATTACTCCTGCTACAGAGGTTTTCATCGTAACCTGGGTTAATTCGCTGACCAATATGCAAAGCGAGAGAGGATGGGCTAAGATCGGCATTGTCTCTTTCATCTGTTTATTGGTTGGGCTGGCATTGTATATCTTTAGCAAACGACTTTTTGTCCGGAAAATAGGATTTATCGGTGCTATTATCTTACTGGTAGTGACTGTTTGCGCTAATTTATTTGCGCGTCAGCAAAAAAATGAACTGATGGATCGCATAGGAGCTATTGTGATGTCACCTACTGTAACAGTTAAAAGTACACCGGATGAGAGCGGAACGGAATTGTTCGTCCTGCATGAAGGAACCAAGGTTTTTGTGGAAGATAACTCGATGAAAGGTTGGAAAGAAATCCGTCTGGAAGATGGAAATAAGGGATGGATTCCGACAGAAGCAATTGAAATCATTTAAAGAAGGAAGTTATGATAGACATACAGCAACTTATTGAAGCAGACCGTAACTTGTTATTGGCTTTGAATGGAAGTCATTCTTTGTTCTGGGACGGTTTTATGTGGGTAGTGACCAGTACGGTAACCTGGGTTCCTGCAGCAATTATCTTGCTGTATGTTATATTTAGGAATAACAAGTTGCCACAATCGATTTTCATTCTCCTGATGATAGCCTTGGTGATAACCTTGGCAGATCAGTTGGCTTCAAGTGTATGTAAGCCCTATTTTGCCCGTTTCAGGCCGACTCAGGATCCGGAGATTATGTACCTGGTTCATACGGTGAATGGCTATAGGGGAGGCCTGTATGGCTTTATATCAAGTCATGCAGCAAATACATTTGGGGTAGCAATGTTTGTATCATTGCTGATTCGGAATAAGTGGCTGACTCTTTCTATGTTTGTATGGGCTGCCATACCTTCATATTCCCGTATCTATTTGGGGGTGCATTATCCTGGAGATATACTGGCCGGGGCTTTGGAAGGATGTCTGATTGCGTTGCTTGTTTATCAGCTTTACCGGATAGTAAGGAATCGGTTTTTTGATCAGCCCAAATACATTTCCAGTCAGTATACAAGCAGTGGATATTCAATAGATGATGTCGGATTGATTCATCTGGTATTATTGCTTTCATACCTCTATGCAATTATTGCGGGAATGATAACGGCAAAAGTTCTTTATTTGTAAAGGAAACTGTCAAAGGCAACTTTCTTGTCAGAAATGTTGCCTTTTTGTTTGTTCTTTCATAATCTTTCCTTATATTTACTCGAAATTAAATAAATGATTTGTCTAACTTAAATTTCAGACTACTATGAACAGAACGATAACTTTTAATGAGCTGCGTAAGATAAAGGATTCTTTACCAACCGGAAGTATGCATCGGATTGCGGATGAATTGAACTTAAGCGTGGAAACCGTACGCAACTTTTTCGGAGGACACAATTTTAAAGATGGAAAGAGTGTAGGAATTCATCTGGAACCGGGACCGGATGGGGGACTTGTTATGCTGGACGATACAACCGTATTAGATAGAGCTATAGCTATCCTGAAAGAAGAAAACGTGTAGGATATTTATTTTTAACGACAGGACACTGATTATAGGATGTATGCGGAGTATCGTTATTTCGTATATGCCTGTAATTAGTGTTTTTATTTTTAACCTTATTAAATCGTCAGATTATGGAAGATAAACTTGTTACATTAGCCATCTTGACCTACTCAAAGGCACAGATCTTAAAGAATGTCCTGGAGAATGAAGGAATAGAGTCTTATATTCATAATGTAAATCTCATTCAGCCTGTCATCTCGTCTGGAGTAAGAATTCGTATTAAAGAAAGTGATCTTCCCAGAGCTCTGAAAATTATAGAAAGTTCATCCTGGCTGTCTGATGATGTCTTGAAAGAAGAACCTAAGGAAACAGATCAGAAGGGTAGTAGTAATCAGATCCTGATACCGGTAGATTTTTCTGATTATTCCATGAAAGCCTGTGAATTCGGTTTTGACTTCGCCTCTCGTATTCATGCAGAAGTAGTATTGATGCATGTCTATTTTAGCCCAGTCTATATGCCTAGTTTACAATATGCTACGGAAGGATATGGTATGCCGATGGAATATGATTTGGGGATCAAGAATATGCTGGATGACATTCATAATAAGCTGAATAAGTTGACGGATGCTTTGAAGGAGAGAATCGCCAATAAGGAGCTGCCAGATGTTAAATTTTCATGTATGCTGCGTGAAGGTGTTCCTGAGGAGGAAATTTTGTATTATGCCCGTAAGGAGAAGCCGTTGATCATTATTATGGGAACACGTGGACAGGGGGAAAAGGAACTGGGACTGATTGGTAGTGTGACTGCCGAAGTAATAGAGCGTAGCCCGACTTTTGTATATGCTATTCCTAAGAATGCCAGCTTCAAGACTTTTGGAGAAATTCATAAGGTGGTATTTATTACTAATTTTGATCAGCGGGACCTGGTCGCTTTTGATTCATTGATTACAACTTTCCAGAATTATAAATTCCAGATAGCATTTATTCATTTGAATTCAGATGAGCAACGGCGTACATGGAATGAGATTAAACTGGCAGGAATTAAAGAGTATTTCAAGAAACAATATCCACAGTTGGAAATTAGCTATAATCTGATTGCAGAGGACCAG
>UMIM01050441.1_pt1 | contig 11056 bp, 7 predicted proteins | sample 1965831 | NCBI WGS metagenome assembly UMIM01 (sample SAMEA4836125, study PRJEB28245) | human gut metagenome | biome: gut microbiome; material: fecal sample | place: Denmark | collected 2008 | reverse complement strand
AGATAAAATCCGGATCTCGGAAATAATGGCATTAGGTCCCTTGACGGGATTCACCACCATCACGAACTGACCGTAGGCAAACGAGTGACGGGGCAAATCGATTGTTTTCTTTACTACCTCTCCCGCCGGAAGATGGATAGACTCACAGACTGGATTTCCATCGGCGACAATTTCTATGATCCGTTCACTGTCGGCCAGAAAAGTCACTTCCATCCGATAGTCGGCATGAATATCCATCTTATCGAATGCATAGATCACCTTCCCGCCGAAATTGCAGGAACGCTGGGCCGTGCTGCCCGACAGTTCAGCCGGCATTTCATAATTTTCCCCCAAAACCAGATGAGGCTGTTTTCCTTTCTCGCCACAGTCGTCATAAGCCACTTCCACCCATTTCTTGTCTTGCGACCAGGAAGTCAGGGTCAGACTTAACAGACCTCCCAACAACAGTATCTTTTTCAATCTCATACACAGAATGCTTTTTCAGTATAACCAATCCTTTTTACGGCAGTTTCCCGCTCTTGTCTGAATCTGTCTTTGCATTAACCGATGGTTCCTACAGTTTTCAGCAAATGGAAGAAATTCTCCATCGGAGTATCCAGCTGCACATGGTGAGTCGGAGCGCAAATCCATCCTCCTCCCTTTCCTACAGAGTTTTTCAGCCATGCATATTCCTTTTCTATCTGTTCAGGAGTTCCCATGGGCAAGGTTGACTGAACCGCCACTCCCCCGAAGAAGCAAAGCTGATCTCCATATTTTTCCTGCAGGATCTCCGGATTCATACATTCCGTCTGGATAGGATTCAATACATCCAGACCGATTTCGATCAGATCGGGAATAATGTCGTAATTACAGCCGTCCGTATGATAAGCCACCTTGATATCCGGCTTAATTTCTTTCACCGTGCGGATGATATCGGCCATTCTGCCCTTGAAGAACTCGCGCCACAGTTCCGGATCAATCATCAGTGAATCCTGTGCTCCCATGTCATCACCCAGCCAGATCATGTCAACGCCTATCTGTGCCATCTTCTTAGCCACTTCCTTATGGAAGCCTCCGGTCTCATCCAGCAGGTGATTGGTCAGATCCGGATTGATATAAAAATCGGTCATCAGCGTATCAAGTCCTCTCAAAGCCCATGCAGACTCAAAGATGGTACAGTGAATACGCCCGATAATATAATATTCATCGCCATATTCCTTCACCAGACGCTCCACATTCTTATAAAGCTCCGGCCGGTGAGGATCGGGTGCCTTATAAGCCATTGCCAGTTCATCATTATCCCGCAGAGGATTCCGGGCAATGTTCGTATAATGTCCGATGCCAAACGGAGTTTCATAAGGATCAATCTTCCATTCGACACCCCATTCGTCCGTGTAAGGCTCCTGCTTCAAGTAATAGTTGGCAGACCATCCGACACTGGCCTGAAGCAAATCCTGCCCTGTCAGCTTCTCCAGCTCATATCCGTACCAGTCTCTGTGGTGTGGTTCCGAAAACTGTCTGGGAAGATGAAAGACTTCGCGTAAACGATCTGCAAATTCCGGAGTAAATGTGGCCTGAAAAGGAGGCCTGTCCGTTTCTTCATGATTTAAAGCTCTGATAACCCGTTCTCTATGTTTCATAATCGTATTAGTTTTTTACTGCTGACAAATTTACACGTTGCTTTTTAAATCGTTTTATAGTATATTTGCATGGTTGTGTGATTTATTTGCCTGAACAAAAAGATGAAAACAAACTCCTTACATCAGATGGAAGCTACCTTCGAAAAAGTAGAGAAGAGAAAAGGAACTTCATTTTCTGTGGTTTCGTACACGAATCCCTACTTTGCCGCACCTTTACATATCCATCCGGAATATGAACTGATTCTGATAGAGGAAGGCAAAGGACTCAGCTTCGTAGGCGATTCCATCCAGGAGCTTTCTCCGGGCGACTTCATGCTGATCGGAAAGAATCTCCCCCATCTGTGGCTCAGCGCAGACGAATACTACCAGAACTCCGGACTGGTTTCACGGTCTGTCTATACCCAGTTTGATGACCGGATCTTTCCCGCCAGCTTACACGACATTCCCGAACTGGAGAATATTTATTCCCTCCTGAAGAAATCTCAGAAAGGGGTTTTCTTTACCGGAGGCAGCATTGAGGCTTTAAAAGAACTGTTCCGCTCCCTGGTTGCCAAAGAAGGATTTGAAAAGATCGAAGGACTTTATACTTTACTCTACAGGCTAAGTTCCGAATGCAATCATGCAACCCTGACAACAGAGAACTATATCAACAGTGATTCGACAGAAGATCCGATTATCAACAAGGTGCATCTGTTTATCAACAAGAACTACCAGAACAATATCGCCTTGGAAGACATTGCGTGTAATGTCGGTATGAATCCAAGTGCACTTTGCAGATACTATAAAAAACATACCGGGAAAAGAATGTTTGAATACCTCACGGAACTGAGAATCTCATACGCAACCAAACTGCTGATTAACAAAAACATCAATATCAGCCAGGTGGCATACGACTGCGGCTACAACAGTCTCTCCCATTTCAATCATCAGTTCAAGCAGGTAACCGGCTATACCCCCAGTGAATACGCTCAAAAACTGTAATGCCCGTTGCAGCTGAATCGTGCGGTCAATCTGATTCGAATTCTTTCTCAATTTCTTCAATCGTAGGCAAACTACCCCGAAAATCTTTCGGTAGAACTTGCCCTAATTCATAATCGGAAATTCCGATAGGCTTCTGAATATCACGCAAGGCATATTCTGCCTTGATACGGTCTTTACTCTTGCAAAGCAACAACCCGATAGTCCGGTTATCCCCTTCCCGGCAAAGAATATCATCTACAGCAGAACAGTAGAAATTCAATTTGCCGATATATTCCGGCATGAACTCTGTATCTTTTAATTCGATTACTAAGTAACGGTGCAGAAAGGCGTTATACATCAATATGTCAATATAATAATCATCACCAGACACCTCTATATGATACTGCCGTCCCATGAAAGCAAAGCCAGCCCCCATTTCTACAAGGAATTTCTCCACATGCTTCACCAAACCGATTTCTACATCACGCTCATTGTATTGCTCCGTGAAAGTCAGCATATCAAATATATATGGGTCTTTAAGCATTAATTTCACATCATTTGCTTCCGGAACAGGCAGGGTTTCTGTGAAATTGTTAGCCAACGCTCCATGCTTGCCATAATCATCAAGTTTGATGGCTTCTTGCAGATAGCGTGTTGTCCAGTGATTGGTAATGCTCTGCACCATATACCAATATCGTGCACGAATATCTTTGACCTGCTTTATCAATACAAGATTATGCGTCCAATCCAGATGCTTGATGGGGAGGGTGAAATTATATTCATCCAAATGCGAAATCAGTGATTTCGCATTTGGAGAAGCCGCTCTCTTTATCATCGTAAGTTCCTGATTATATTCGTTGAAAAACTGCACCATATATTGCATATTACGTACAGTAAATCCTTTTATTTCGGAATAATCGTTCTTCAAATCCGCTGCCAGCCGTTGCAAGGTTTTCTTACCCCAACCGTCTGCTTCTTGACAACCTCCCGTCTGTTTTTGATTTGCCCGACTGTCTAATTCGCCCTTTAGCCTGATCTGCTGAAAAAGGAAATCCCCCGCCCCAGCCTTCACAACGGAAAGCCGGAACAGAGGATTCATTCAAAGTCTGATCAATCAGACTTGCCAAACAAATATTACCTCAGAAAATCTACCTGAGAAAAGGTTTCATAAACGTATTTTGATCAGTCCGGAAACCGGAGTTACCTCCAGTTCCTTGCAATAATCACCCCAGGCTATTTCAGGGTAGTCCCAGCGATTATTGACATAAAGGATCAGCTGGTCGTCCGACATCTTGTTCATTCTGCATCCCAGACTGCCTTCACGCGACAGAACGGTCAGCAAATGATTATCCGCAGTTTTCAGCTGATACTCATAAATGTTCTCTTTCATTCCCTTTGCCTTATTCGTCAACGGACGCTGACAGATGGCTCCCTTGTCTGAGAAATAGTAATAATTATAGGTGTCCATATTCCAGGGCTGCTGCGGATCTTCCCCATATTCCACTTTTTTCTTATTATATAAAGGAGTCTGTCCTGCATTTCCGGCAAAATTATCTTCCGGGTAATAAGACCAGTATCCGTCACGTTTCCATTCCAGTTCTGCAAAATTATCCGTCAGATAGAACTTCAATCCGGCCTCTCTCAGCCAGCCGTTCGGTTCTCCCTGAGTCTGATAGTTGAATGTCACTGTTCCGTCAGCCTCCACTGTCATCTGAAGTTCCAGATCAACACCCAAATAGTTTCCGGAAAGGAAGACATGGCATTCCGAGCCTTTCAGCGCGTAACGAAAATCCTTCTTCTTCCAGTCCTTGTCGGCAACAATGTAGTTTCGGGCTTTGTCACGGACCTCTGCTCCGGTCAGGTGGTTCACATTCAAATCCAGGTTCAGGAACGGACCTTTCCGGATGACAATTTCTCCATGTGAAGTTACATTTTCCATCAGTCCGGTAGACTTGTTAAAAGGAATTTCAAAACCTTTTCCTTTTAACTTCAGATATCCGTCCGTATCCTCAACCATCAGCTTCAAATTGCCGGAAGCATTCAGATATTCCGGCCGGACCGGATTTCCTATGGCTATTTCTTCCGCATCAATCAGTCGCCCTTCTGCATCAAAGAATTCGAGCAGGAAGCTGTTTCCATTTTCCCAGGCCTGAGCCGGCACGCTCAACACACCTTTGTCATGCGGATTCAGATCAGGAAGAGTTACGTCAAAAGTCTGTCCCTTGTAAGTGGCCTTAGCCGTAAGCTCATTGAGATTCGTATGGTCAAAACGGTTAAAGACCGGCAGCAGTATCGGAGTATTTCTGGTAACATCTCCCACCTGAGTCTTCAGCACACGGACAGGAGAATATGCCTTCTTGGTTCCCCAGAACTCGGGCTTTTCTCTCCGCCATACATCTACGATTCCCCATTCACCGTAACCGACACAGTTGCCGTTAAAGTCTTTCGGCTTCTTGGTATAGGCAAACTCAATCCAGTAAGAGGTTCCTTTTTTCGGAACAGGCAGCATAAATGTTTCATCGGAATAACACCAGATAGCTCCTCCCAGGCCACCCGGCGCCTTAAACAGATTACTCCACATTTTATCCAGAGAGATTGCCCAGAATCCCCGGATATTGGGATCATCCTGCAAGGTCGTATACGTGTAGCAAGGAACATGCGCCCACTCATCAAACAGAGCCGGTTTTCCTTCTCCCTGGAAACCACGGGTAGAAACATTAAACTGGGACAATGTACCATCGCAGCCGGGATAGTGCATGCTTAACAGGTCGAATGCTGTTTTTCCTTTTTCCACCAGTCCCGGGTAACTGAATATCACCGGACGGGTCTTGTCTTCATTCTTCAGCCAGTCATACGACAGCTGGAAGTTCTTTCCATAAACGGATTCGTTACCGATCGACCAGAAAAGCACGGAAGCATGCGAACGGGAAGTAGCGACCATCTCTTCCAGCTGACCCAGATACTGGGCAGTAGCTTCCGGATCATCCTGACTCTTTCCGGGAGCATAATTCTTCTGACGGTAAGTATCCACAAAACAAACCGCCGTTTCACATTCTACATAAATACCTTCCCGGTCACAATATTTCAGGAAACTTTCTGTGGGAGGATAATGAGAAGTCCGGACAAAATTCATATTGGCACGCTTGAACAGCGCTGCATCCAGACTGTCCAGTTCCGGAGTAGAAGTACGCCCCAACGTAGGATGAATGTCATGACGGCAGGCTCCACGCAGCTTCACCTGCTTGCCATTGACCAGCATGCGGTCACCTTTCACCTCAATCTTCCGGAAACCGATTTCACGTTCAAACGAATATCCGCCGTCAGCCGACTGGACATTCACCTGCAAGACATAAAGATTCGGATGTTCGGCATCCCACAGCTCCGGACGGCTGATTCTGAAACGATGTTCATTGTCTCCCTGCTGACAGGCCAGAACACCGGACTCCAGGCAAACCCGGCCGCTTTTCTTCTCCTTTAAGGTAAATGAAACCTTGGCAGAAGCAGACATGGAATAAACAATGCGCAGATCAGCATCCTGATAAGCATCATCCAGCAAGGTCTCAACAAAGAAATCCCGCATGTTGCTTTCCGGAAGCGCATAGAGGGAAACACCTCTCAAGATTCCTCCGATAGGATGATGGGCGTATCCTGAAGCATAAGATATGTCATTCAGCCGGTCGGTTACTTCCAGACGGATTTCGTTTTTCTTTCCGATGCGGATCAAAGAGGTGATATCCGTTTCCCAGCGGGTAAATCCTCCGGCATGTTCGGCAGCCTGCTTGCCGTTGACCCACAGACGTGCATACGAATAAACTCCGTCAAAGCGTAAAATAACCTGCTTGCCCCGATAGTCAGCCGGCACAAGAACCGTCTTCTTATACAAAACTGGTTTATCATGCTCAATGCCATATCCCTGCATGGCCAGTTCCCCCGGAACCGTCACACGTTCCCATTTCTCTCCCGGAGCATACTGAAACTGCCACTCTCCGTTCAGGGAAATCACCTCGTCACGGACTCCCTCAACGACATCCGGCAGGGTACGCTGCACATTCTCCGCTTCCAGCATGCCTGCAAACCCCAGCAACAGCATGCTCAAAATTAAATGTTTCTTCATTTTCATATCCTGTTATCTTTAAAATTATTCATAAGGAAAAAACAAATGCTCACAATAGAAGTCCTGAAATTCCGCTGCTGTTTCAAGCGGACAATAGACCAGGCGCTGCAAAATATCTTTCCAGCCGGCAGTGTCCTGTCCGGTCAAAGAAAGTTTGCATCCCCAAAGGGCTGCATTGGGCAAGACCTGAAACCGGTCAGACGGAACCTGGGACAAAAGCCCCAGACGTTTGATTTTATCTACATTCAGGTGGTTGCCCAGTCCTCCCGTCACATACACACGGGTCAGATCTTCCATCCGGATTCCACTGTATTTCAGCAAGAAGGAAATGCCTGTTGCGATGGCAGCCTTGGCCAGTTGGAACTCACGAATATCGGCCAAAGTCAGGAACACTCCGTCCGCCAGCTGAAAATCTCCTGCCTTTTCATCGGTTGTCATCCCTGTAAAATCAATGAACCCCTGCTGCAACAAACAATCAACGGCCTCAACCAGTCCGCTTCCACACAAGCCTTTGGGGGGTTCTCCTCCGATGGTAGTCACCACAAACTTTCCATCTTCAAACTCCACTCCGCTTATGGCCCCGTCGGAAGCCCGCATCCCACACGAAATATTAATACCTTCAAAAGCCGGCCCTGCAGCAGTAGAAGTACACCACAGTTTTTGCCGGTTGCCTGCAACCATCTCTCCATTGGTTCCCAGATCGATCAGCAGGACACATTCATCAGAGTCAGCCATACCGCAGGCTTTGATTCCCGCCAGAATATCGCTTCCGATAAAATGACTGATGTTGGGAAGAAACTCGACGGAACAACGATTCGGCAGATCCCATCCTAATTCAGGAGGCAAGTACCTGTATCCGTCATTCAGCGGTGACTGAAAAGGTGCTGCGGACAAGGGACGGACATCATAGCCTGCGAATAAATGGTGCATAACCGTATTGCCAACCAACCGGATCCGGGATGGAATACAACCGGGACATTCACGGAGCATCTGAGCAATCTGTTTTCCGATCTCTTCACGCAACAAATCACGCAGAAGAGCGGCCTGATGCTTATCCGACACCGCAAAGGCAATACGGGATATGATATCTGCTCCGTAGGTTGTCTGAGGATTGATTCCGCTGCAGGTTGCAAGTACCTTTCCCGTATGCAACGCCACCAGCTGGGAAACGACCGTTGTGGATCCGACATCCACAGCAACGGCATATTCCTCTTTCCCGCCGTTTCCTGTAATCTCAGACTCATCCGTCTGTATGTCCATCGCCCCCTCAGGTATTTCGATGGTCAGGTCTTCCGTCAGCACCGTCAGACAGGCCAGACACCATTCCGAGGACAAATGTTTCCGTTCGAGGAATGCCCTGTGAACTTCCGTTTTCTCTACCTGTCCGGAAAGAATCCGTACCTTACAGTTACCGCACAGTCCTTTTCCCCCACAGGGAAATTCCAGATGACAGTTTTTCAGCACTTCATAAAGAGATGTCCCTCTGTCGGCAGAAAGAGTTACTCCCAAAGGTTCAATATGTAATAGACACTGCTTCATTTTTACCACTTTAAAGAACGATAAGCGCAATTAGGCAACCTGCAGTCTCCACAACCGCTTTCTTTATAAATCACCTGATCACCTATGCCGACAACTCCACTCATGGATTTTACAGGACGCATCAGCATGGAAGAGGACAAGGTAATTCTCCACTGGTCAGCACCGGACAAAGGCAACAGTTTTTCCTGCTCTTTCAAGTCCCAGCCACAATATCCGGGCCCCCAGTGAGAGGTGATCTTCAGATGGTCTTTCGCCACTTCGTCCTGAAGTTCCTGTTTCAGCAGGCGCATCAGCTGCTCCAGGGCCCAGTTTGAAAGCTTATCCAGCCAGTAAGCCGTGATAAAATCAAACTCCTTATTATATTGTTCGATCAATCGGGAAATATCTTCACCTAACGTAATTGATACGACCGCCAGTGATGACGATCCCCTCAAAGCATGAGCTATTTTACGTCCTGTATGAAAAGGTATACCTTCCAGTACAAATCCGTCTGCATCCAGATGAATGGTTTCATAGATTCTGTAGCCTCCTGCCGGATGGATAGTGCGATTGAATGCTTCAACGACTCCTTCCAACTGATCGGCCAATGAATCACTCAACTCCAGCAAGGCGCCTGCTTCATCTGTCGTAATATGTAAGTTATACACCATAGCACACAAGGTTAATAATACAATAGCAAAGATAGAGGTTTAAAAATAAACTGCTTGTCACAAAATTTGCACATTCTAACAATATATTTGCAAAGAGAACAAAGCAAGCAAACGAAACAGAATTCTCAAAAGCTACTTCGCCTCAAATAGTTACAAATAAAACAATTTCATTTTGAATGATTAGTAAGAAATAAAAGAACAAATATTTGGTTCACATGTCCTTTTAAACTACCTTTGCAGCCGAATTTTAAAGAGATTTACATGTCAACAAAGAAATTTTTGCTGATCGGTGCAGCGACACTGATCGTTTCAAATCCAACTTTTGCAGGAGACTATTTGACCAATACGAACCAGAATGCAGCTTTTCTCCGTATGGTGGCACGAGGAGCTTCCATCGATGTAGACGGAGTATACAGCAATCCCGCCGGACTGGCTTTTCTGCCTAAAGACGGATTCCACCTGTCACTGACAGGACAGAGTGCCTATCAGACCCGTGAAATTCATGCAAGTACTCCGCTTTGGACTCAAGATGGAAATATCACCGAGAAATATTATAAAGGAACAGCTTCAGCTCCGCTTATCCCCAGTTTCCACGGTGCTTACAAACGTGACAATTGGGTAATCTCTGCCGGATTTGCCATCACGGGCGGAGGAGGAAAAGCATCCTTCGACAACGGACTTCCCATGTTTGATGCCATGGCTGCAGGCCTGATTGCCCAGCAGTCACAAGGACTGGTCACTCCTTCCATGTATGACATCAATACGGCTATGGACGGAAAGCAATACATCTATGGTGTACAACTGGGATTGAGCTACAAAATCAATGACTGGCTGAGCGTGTTTGCCGGAGGACGCATGAACTATGTGAAAAGTGGCTACGAAGGTTACCTCATCGCAAAAATGAAAGAAAGTTATGGTGGAAAGACACTTGCTGATCTACAGCTGAAATGCGACCAGAGCGGATGGGGACTCACTCCGATCATCGGCATCGATGCAAAATTGGGACGATGGAACCTGGCTGCCAAATATGAATTTAAGACCAACCTGAACATAGAAAACAAGACCGACAAACTGCTGGTGCCGGATGGTGTACCGGAATCCGTACTTAAGCCCTATGCAGACGGTGAACAGACACCGAGCGACATTCCGGCTTACCTCAGTGTAGCTGCCGGTTATGAAATCCTGCCTAACCTGAGAGCTTCAGTAGAATATCATTTCTTCGATGACAAACGTGCAGGTATGCTCAACGACCGCCAGAAAACCCTGACACACGGAACCCATGAATACCTGGCCGGTATCGAATGGGATATCGTCAAAATGCTGACTGTCAGCGGAGGATTCCAGAAGACCAGTTACGGACTGAGCGATGATTTCCAGACAGACACCAGCTTCTATTGCAGTTCTTACTCACTGGGATTCGGTGCCAGAGCCAGACTCAGCGAAGCATGGAGCATTGATATAGCTTATTTTTGGACAAATTATGAAGATTACGAAAAAAGCTCAGACAACTATAACGGTACAGGAATGCCGGGAACGGATGTATACAGCCGCACCAACAAGGTATTCGGACTGAGCCTCAACTATCAATTCTAAATACAGAACAAACACGCGAGCCGTCTGTCTGCAATTCTGCAACAGACGGCTTTTTTTATCCCGCTGTTCCAATATTCAGATAAAATAACACATCTGGCGAAAATAATTTCATCAAAATCACACCTGTCACATTTTTTTCTTAACTTTGCGCTGCATCTAAGAAAATAAGATTCAAACAACTTTTTAAAATAAGGAATTATGATGACTATTGACAAATTCAACTTTGCCGGCAAAAAGGCAATCGTTCGCGTTGACTTCAACGTACCTTTGAACGAAGAAGGTAAAATTACTGATGACACCCGTATCCGTGGTGCCCTGCCTACCCTGAAAAAAATCTTGGCTGACGGTGGTGCACTGATCATCATGTCACACATGGGTAAACCCAAAGGCAAAGTAAACGCTAAATATTCTCTGAGCCAGATCGTTGACGCTGTTGCTGCAGCTCTGGGTACTCCGGTTCAGTTTGCTCCGGACTGCGCTAAAGCACAGGAAGCTGCTGCTGCATTGAAACCGGGTGAAGTTCTGTTGCTGGAAAACCTGCGTTTCTATCCGGAAGAAGAAGGTAAGCCTGTAGGTATCGA
>UMIM01001419.1_pt1 | contig 11060 bp, 10 predicted proteins | sample 1965831 | NCBI WGS metagenome assembly UMIM01 (sample SAMEA4836125, study PRJEB28245) | human gut metagenome | biome: gut microbiome; material: fecal sample | place: Denmark | collected 2008 | reverse complement strand
GGAAAATCACGTCAATGGCCCGTGCATGGTCCTCCACGTACAGCCAGTCGCGAACGTTCTCGCCCTTGCCATACACCGGCAACGGCTTGCGGTGGCGGATGTTATTGATGAACAGTGGTATCAGCTTCTCCGGAAATTGGTACGGGCCGTAGTTGTTCGAACAGTTCGTCACGATAGTCGGCATTCCATACGTGTCGTGGTACGCACGCACAAAGTGGTCGCTCGATGCTTTCGAAGCTGAGTACGGACTGTGCGGATTATACTTCGTCGTCTCGTAGAAGAATTCCTTACCATAAGCCAGGTGATGTTTGCCCGACGAAGCCTTCGTCGTAAACGGCGGCTCAATGCCTTCCGGATGCGTCATCTCCAGTGCCCCATACACCTCGTCCGTCGAGATGTGGTAGAACCGCTTGCCCTCATATTTCTCCGGCAGGCTTTCCCAATACAGCTTCGCAGCCTGCAGCAGGCTCAGCGTGCCCATCACATTCGTCCGTGCAAAGGTGAATGGGTCCTTGATGCTGCGGTCCACGTGGCTCTCTGCTGCCAGGTGGATAATGCCGTCCACCTTCTCCTCCTGCATCAGGCGGTAGAACGCGTCGAAGTCACAGATGTCCATCTTCACGAACTTATAGTTCGGACGGTCCTCGATGTCCTTCAAATTGGCCAGGTTGCCCGCATACGTCAGCTTATCCAGGTTGATGATGCGATACTCCGGATACTTGTTCACGAACAGTCTCACTACGTGTGAACCGATAAAACCGGCTCCGCCGGTGATTACGATATTGCGTTTGAAATTCATTTCAATAATGGTTAATGGTGAATGATAAATGGTTAATGGCAGAGGGCCTGCATGTTCTGCAGACACACCTTCAGCGAATCCATCCAGTAAGGAATGCGGATGCCGAAGGTTTCCTTAATCTTGGTCTTGTCCAGTACCGAATAGGCCGGACGGGTTACGGGGCTGGGAAACTCGTTGCTATGGCAAGGCTGGATATTGCATTCCGTATGTCCCGACAGGGCGGCAATCACCTTCGTGAAGTCATACCACGAACAGACGCCTTCGTTGCTGAAGTGATAGATTCCGTTCTTGCTGTAGCCCTGCCGCGGCTGTTCCTGCACATAGTCGTCAAGCACTGTGCGGATAGCCAGTGCCAGGTCGTACGCATAAGTCGGCGTGCCTGCCTGGTCGAACACCACCTTCAGTTCGGGCTTGGTGGCCGTCAGGTTCAGCATGGTTTTTACGAAATTCTTTCCGAACTCGCTGTACAGCCAGGCCGTGCGGAGGATCACATAGTCGCATCCCGTAGCCAGAATGTTCTGTTCACCCTCCAGCTTGGTACGTCCGTAAACGCCGGTCGGCGTGCCTTTCTGGTCTTCCTTGCAAGGCGTGTTGTACGGATCTCCGCCGAACACGTAGTCCGTAGAGACATGCACCAGCAGTCCGCCCGCTTCCTTCATGGCCTGCGCCAGGTTGCGGGGAGCGTCAGCGTTCAGCACACGGCAGAAAGCCTCGTCACTCTCCGCCTTGTCCACGTTGGTATAGGCCGCGCAGTTCACGATGCACTGCACGCCCCGTTCCCGTACGATACTGCGTACTGCTTCCAGATCGGTGATGTCGAGCAGCGTCGTTTCCACGCCTTCCGCCTCCACCACGTCCGTAAACACAAATGTATGTGAGGATGCCTTACTGACCAGCCTCATTTCATTGCCCAGCTGACCGTTAGCGCCAGTAATTAAAATATTCATAATACTGTATTAGTAAAGCTCAATATTAATATCAAATGGGCTGTCGAAATCTTTCAGTAAAGGATGTTTGGTATCCTTTTCACTGAGAATAGCCTTATCCATAGGAATATGCCAGTCAATTCCAAGGTCTCCGTCCAGAATACTTATCCCCCCATCCGCCTGTGGAGCATAAAAGTTGTCACATTTATACTGGAAGATAGCTTCATCACTCAATACGGCAAAACCGTGTGCAAAACCTCTTGGTACAAAGAACTGGCGGTGATTATCTTCTGTAAGTTCTACTGCTACATGTTTTCCGTAAGTAGGCGAATTTTTTCGTATATCTACAGCTACATCAAGCACAGCACCTTTAATCACTCTTACAAGCTTGCTCTGAGTAAAAGGCGGACGCTGGAAATGCAGCCCACGCATCACGCCATAGCTCGACATGCTCTCGTTGTCCTGCACAAAAGTAACCGGTTTCACCTTCTCTTCAAACTCCCGTTGCGAGAACGATTCAAAGAAATACCCTCTCGCATCCTTGAAGATGCGTGGTTCGATGATTACCACGCCCTCTATATTGGTTTTAATTACGTCCACTTTATTAATTGATAATTGATAATTGAGAATTGAGAATTGAGAATTGAAAGTTGAAAATTAATTCTTCATTCTTAATTCTTCATTCTTCATTTTCAAAGGTTTGGCTTTCCCGTCCGTTCTACCTCGTCCACTACCTGTAGCAAGTACTGTCCGTACTGGTTCTTCAGCATCGGCTTCGCCAGCTCGCGCATCTTTTCAGCCGTAATCCAGCCCTGACGGAACGCAATACCTTCCAGGCAGGCAACCTTCAAGCCCTGCCGCTTCTCGATCACCTCGATAAACGTCGACGCCTCGCTCAGCGAGTCATGCGTACCCGTGTCCAGCCAGGCAAAGCCACGCCCCAACGTCTGCACCTTCAGTTCTCCGTCTTGCAGGAACTCCTGATTCACGGTCGTAATCTCCAGCTCCCCACGTGCCGAGGGCTTGATGTGCTTTGCCACGTCCACCACCTTGTTCGGGTAGAAGTACAAGCCCACCACCGCATAGTTCGATTTCGGATGCTGTGGCTTCTCCTCGATGGAGAGACAGTTTCCTTCGTTGTCAAATTCCGCCACGCCGTAGCGTTCCGGATCGCTCACCCAGTAGCCGAACACTGTCGCCTTCTTCTCTTCTTCGGCGGTACGTACCGCCTCTTTCAGCATCGCGCTCAGCCCGTTGCCATGGAAGATGTTGTCGCCCAGCACCAGGCAGGCCGAATCGTCGCCGATAAAGTCCGCTCCGATGATAAACGCCTGTGCCAGTCCGTCCGGACTCGGCTGCTCCGCATACTCAAAGCGCACACCGAAGTCCGATCCGTCGCCCAGCAGACGCTTGAAGCCCGGCAGGTCGTAAGGTGTGGAGATGATGAGAATTTCTCGGATACCGGCCAACATCAGTACCGAGATAGGATAATAAATCATCGGTTTATCGAAGATGGGAATCAACTGCTTGCTGATGCCCTTGGTGATGGGGTACAGACGTGTACCGCTACCACCGGCTAATACAACACCTTTCATAATTTTTGCTTAAAAAACGAAACTATGCATAAAAAAAGGTACCTACAAACAATCATGCAATAATATCAAGGTATTTTTCCCCAACCATTCAAAATCAAAGTAAAACCTCCTTTATTTTATTCAATAATGCATAATCCACGTTTTGTTCTATTTTATAAAGTTTTGTTAATCCTGCATTTTTCCCAGCCATAATATCTGAGTCACTATCGCCAAATAAAAAAGATTGAGTTAAATCTATGTTCCAATCTTCTGCTGCTTGTAACAACATTCCAGGTTTGGGCTTACGACATTCACAATCAATTTTTAATTCTTTTCTTTCTTCTGGATATCCAGCATCAGGATGATGAGGACAATAATAAATGGCATCTAAATAAGCATGCTCTTTACCCAACTTCGTTTCCAATGTAGCATGTATATTGTTCAAATCTTCTATACTACACATATTACGTGCTATAACAGGTTGGTTCGTCACAACTATAGCCAAATACCCCTTCTGATTAATTATACGAATAGCTTCTGCAGCCCCTGCTATTAAATCCAACTGATTGGAATCATGCAAAAAATGTACTTCACGATTAATTACTCCATCACGATCTAAAAAAACAGCTATACGCGGATTACATTTATTTAAACGGGCAACCTTTCCACATAAGACATCTTTACAAACCATTTCATATCGATCAGGAGTTCCCATATCTTTAATATATTCGGCCGACACATACCCATATATCTTTAATCCATCTAATAAGCAACGGGGAAAAACATGTTTCTCAAAATTAACCTTTTGACCTCTAGGAATATAATTCAATATACGAGGAGATAGAATAAATAATGATGCATTTACTAAATTCCTACAAACAAAACCCTCAGGATGTGGTTTTAGATACAAATGCACCAATCTTTTATTCTCATCTATATCAACGATATCAGAGTCATAAGGATGATCGTTAGGATGTACGAACAAAGTTATCTCAGATTTATGCTTTTGATGAAAATCTAACATTTTATGAAGATCTACATCCATGATAGTATCTCCATAAAACACAAAAAAGTCATCATCTAACAATTTAGCGATTTCAGGAATAGCTCCCGCTGTTCCCATTGGTGTTTGTTCACAAAAATAAGTTATATTCACCCCCCATTTCGTTCCATCGCCAAAATAATCTTTAATAACATAAGACAAATGTCCAACAATAAAAATAAAGTCTGTTAATCCATATCTCTTAGCAAGTTCTACTTGATATTCCAAAACAGGTTTACCTCCAACAGGTATCATCGGTTTAGGTATTTCACTATTCACAGACGCAATCCTTGTACCCCGACCTCCCGCTATTATTACAACTTTCATATCAATATTATAATGGATTATTACTTATTCTTAAATAATTCAGTTTCTACAATCTCACATACAATATGTCCCAGCAATATATGCAACTCTTGTATACGCGGCGTATCATTTGAAGGGATAATCAAACTATAATCAGCTATTTTCCCCATAATTCCACCATCATGCCCAACAAATGCAACTGTATTAATGCCTTTGTTCCTACAAACTTCAAATGCATTTATTATATTCTTAGAATTTCCAGAAGTAGAAATACCTACAAGAACATCGCCTTTTCTACCCATACCAGTCATTAATCTAGAATAAATAACTTCATACGAATAATCATTTGCCACAGCCGTCAAATAAGAAGTATTGCAATGTAATGCTTCTGCAGGTAACCCAACTCGATCAATATAAAAACGTCCTGAAAATTCAGCGGCTAAATGCTGGGCATCAGCAGCACTTCCACCATTTCCACAGAAATATACTTTATTCCCTTTTTGAAAGGTTTTAATTATTAAATTTGATACAGAATATATAGACGAAATAATTTGTTCACTATTATTCACTAATTGCACGGTATGCAGATGATCTTGTATACGATTACTAATCATTTTAAACTCTTCCATAAACACTAATTTTAAAATTCACTGTATATTTCTTTTTACTCCACAGTTGTCCAAGTTGTTAACCCTTGTTCAACAAACTCAATCTTATAAACTTTTCCCCTATATTTCTCTTCAAGCGCCTTAGCTACAGCATATTTCATATTTCCTGGACAATAAAAGAACATAAATCCACCTCCTCCTGCTCCTGAAATTTTTCCTCCTAATGCCCCATTTTTTATAGCAGTTTCATACATTTCGTCTATTACTGGTGTAGAAATAGATTTTGCCATTTGCTTCTTGTACTCCCAACTTTCGTTTAGAGCACGCCCTAATTGAGTTAACTCATTCTTTAATAAAAGATTTTTTAACCGATATGCTTCTTGCTTAACTTTATGCATGGCCTCTATAGAAGAAATCTTTTTACTTAATACATTCTGCGATTGTTCTTCTATTATCCTTGCAGATTGGCGTCTTGAATCTGTAAAATATAATAAAGTATTATGTCCCCATTCATTTAAAATATCTTTATGAATACGCAAGGGATTTACGATGACTTTATCATCAGCATAAAATTCCATAAAATTCACACCACCAAACGTCGCTGCATATTGGTCCTGTTTACCGCCAGCCATTAAAAGTTCCTTGCGTTCTATATCATAAGCATATTGTGCCAAATCATACTCACTGAGAGGTAATTTCAGCCACTCTTTAAATGCACCAATTATGGATACGGCCACTGTGGACGAGGTTCCAAGTCCTGACCCAGATGGAACATCCATATAAGTAGTCAATTCAAATGAAAGAGGTTTCCCATCACTAAAATGTCTTATAATAGAATTATATATTCCACGTTGAAGTATCAAGTTCCCTTCTAAAGGCAATACTGTTTGTGAATCTACTGTTTCTACCAAATTATCATTAATATGCTTAAATATGATTTTCCCATTATTTAAGGGTTTAATTGTTGTATATGCATATAAATTCACTGTAACATTCAATATTGCACCACCGTATATATCAGAATATGGAGACACATCAGTACCTCCTCCTGCAATGCCCAAGCGAAAAGGTGCCTTACTGCGATATATCATAGTCTAATTTTACAATTAAAATTATAGATACTTGAAAATTTTAAAACTTAACAAAATCCTTTTTACTCGAAACATCCGAGGTTCACACAACAAACGCCAAATACTTTCCATCCCTAATCTCTGCATCCAAAATGGTGCACGTTTTATTTGCCCTGAAACAAACTCAAATGTGCCTCCACATCCAACGGCACATTTAACTCCGGCATCTTCTAAAAAACACCTATTATCATCAATCCAAAACTCTTGTTTTCCCATTCCAAAACCCACAAATAGCAGTTGGGGGTGAAAGGACAAGATTTTCTCTCTTATCCTGCTATTATTTTTCTCCGAAAATGGATAAGGTTCATAAACAGGTGAATATCCTTCAATCTCAATATTTGGATACAAATCTTTTAAACGCTTTAAAGCACCATCATTAGATTCCTTTTTACCTCCTAAAAGAAAGACTCTATAACCATTACTTAAGGCCCATTCACTTAAATCATAAATAATGTCTGAACCTGACAATTTAACAATTGACGATTTAGGATATTTAAATCTATATAACCACAATGGAATTTGACCATCAATAGTAGTATAATTACTATTCAATATTTGCATCAAGCGACTATTACTATGAGCTTGTACAATACCTTCGGCATTGACAGGTATCAAATGTCTAAATTTATCCGCTTCTTTAAAAAGTTCCTCTCTTTGAGTTACATTAATGTTAATTCCACAAAATAACATATTATTTAAGTAATTGATTAATACTCCTTTTTACATTATCCTCAATCAGATTAAACCATTTAGATTCAAACTCATATTCCATTTTAGCCTCTTGCAAATAAGCAGAGATTTGCGCAATAGCTTTACTACAATTATTTAAAGTAACATATCTCCCAATTTCTCCAAGATTTTCTCTAAAAGAAGAGATATCAGAAACTATTACTCTCGCCCCACAGGCAAGAGCTTCTAACGGTGTTCTTCCAAACCCTTCATATAAAGACAGCAAAATGAATGATTTCGAATAATGATACAGGTTAATCAATTCACAATTGTCCACATATCCAGTAAAAACCACAGTCTTTCTGACATCTGCAGGAAAGTTAGAAGTAACAAACTTTTCCCCCCATCCATTACGACCTACTAAAACAAGCTTCATTTCTGGATTTTGCTTATATAAGCCTCCCCATATATCTAAAAGATATTGCATATTCTTCCTTGGCTCTATCGTAGATACAGATATTAAATAATTTCCTTCTAATAAACCATATTTTTTTAGTACGCTATTATCAAAAACGTCATTATGCAAATCATATATTTTTGAAATACTTTCCCCCCAATTATACACAGGAATCTTAGTTTCTCTGCACAACTCAGATCGAACACTATTTGAAATCGTAATTATAAAATCTGCACATTTCAAAGTTTTTAAATACTTTGGAACCAAATACAATCGAGCTTTTAAGGAAAGTGTTTTATTATAATATTTAAAAGCTAAATCATGAATGGTAGGAATGATCTTAATATTATTATTATAAACATTCAAAGGAGGAGGAAATATCGGAAAGAATGCAATCCGAGGTTTCAATCTTCGCAAAATCAATCGCAAATAATAATTTTCTACAATCAAACGACTTTCACAATTTATTATTATTGAATTAGGGTTACTATCTACCGTATTTTTCATTCTAAAAACAGGGTATATTTCGTGATCTGTTTTCATTAAAGCTTGATAAAGCTCTATTCCATAAATTTCAACACCTGTAATTTTTCGATTATACAGAGGTGTTAAATCGACCAATATTTTTGCCATAAATTATATCATTCAATATTTAATTTCATTTTACATGGATTACTTTTCACCACATATATCCACAACAGAAAACTAACAAATAAAAAGTAGAAGACTCTATCTCCTAAAAAATTATATGATAAACCAATCAAATTTATATAAGTAAAAATTAGAGCATAGTGATAATTTAAAACCAATAGTTTTTTAAAAATATGGTAACACAAAACAAGATAGAAAAACAAGAATAATAAACCTTGTTCTATAAAAAAAGTTATTATATTAGATTCTGGAGCCCAAACATTATCTTGTCCACCAAAATCATTACCTAGAACCAATCCAACTGAGGAAGTGCCAGTTCCAAATAACAGCTGTCCTATCGAAGTATGATTTAAATAGTATTCTAAATAAAGAGTTCTTGTACCTGCACTAGAATCGCTCATTGTCAATCTATCCATCAGAAAGTCAAACAAAGCTTCATCAAAAGCATATATATACATCCCTGCCAACACAAAACAAGAAATCAATATTACAAACACAAAAGGAGACAACATCTTGTATTGGTATTTCTCTTTCCCAAACACAGATAATAAAAAGCTAAGAATATAACAAATGATTAAAGAGAAAAGTCCCGTTCTTGAAAACACTATAAACATAGAAACTACAGAAATCATCTGATATAACACATATTTTTTTTTACCAGTTTGCCTATATAGGTAATCAAAAAAGAGGAAACCAATACCCGCATATCCACCCGTATAGTTAGGGTCCAACATCAGTCCTGTAGGACGAATCATGTTTTGATTAATAACATCATCTTTTTTAGAGTCTATATAAATACCTATAGCCTGTAAATATGAATAATCAGGTAGTTTCCCATGCATTATTGAATAATATTCATACAAAACAAATACCGAATTAACTGTAATGCAGATTGATATACCCAATAACACATTGAAAAAAAATTTTTCACCACCATATGCCATAAAAATAAAAGCATATAATGGGATCCATAGCAATTTATTCACATAATACTTAACAAAAAAATCTCGATACACATCATTATAATCTTCAAAGTTCACAAAGCCTGAATAAGTTAACCAAAAAAAGAAAATAAAAGCAATAGCTAATCCTTTAATTATTTGATGATTATAATAATTCCTCACATAGGGTTTAAATACTAACCAATACAACAATAGAAACCAAAAAATCAAATCGCATACTCTTAAATTAAGAGAGCCTATATGAAACATAAACCCATTAGCGACAGACGAAAAGCCCAATATGATGCCTAAACAGTCATCTTTGTCTTTGCATACTCCAAACATACTTATTAAAGCTGGAACAATATGAAAATCTGAAATGTAACAAATAATAAATATTACGTAAGAGCCAAAAAGACATAAACTGAATAAATGTTCCTCTCTTTTTTATAAGATATATCAAACTCTTCATCTTTATTTTTTCCATATTAGGATTAATAGACGTCGAAGCATTAACCTTGTGCATGAAAAAGTTACAAGAATCATATTCTAGCCTATACCCACTTTCAGATAACAAAAAAGAGTAATCTACATCCTCACTATATAAAAAGAAGTTTTCATCAAAATACGGAATGGATTTTATATCATTCATTATAATACAAGAGCCTACTAAATATCGACACTTATAATGTTCTTGATGCGATGAACGTCCTGTATAAAGATCAATATAGCCAAAACCTTCTGAGTCAATCTGGTTAGGATTAAAATAACATCGAGACAATACAGAAAAAGCACATTTGTATTCTTTATTTTTAATAAATTCATCTATTCTCTCAAAGAATGATTGAGAAACAATCGTGTCATTATTTAATAGAATACAAATATCACCATCCATATTATGCTCTTTTACGTATCTAATACCCAAATTATTACCAAAACCAAACCCTTTATTTACTTTACTCTTAATGAAAATGAGGTGTCCATATTCATACTCAAAAGGAATTATCATATCTGAATCCGGCAAGGAGTCCTGCTCATTAATTAATTCCAACTTGTAAAGGATCTCCCAAACACCATTCTGCAAAGAATTATTATCAACTATAATAATGTCTATAAAATAACGTCCTCCATTAGCTTTCATAATAGAGTTTACACATGCGACGGTATCAGAAGCTCCGCAATAGTTTACAAGAACAATACTAATTTTGTCCATCATTAAACATTTATATAGTAAGCATTTTGTTTTAGCATATTTTAACGCAAGATCGAAATAAAAATCAGAAAATAGTTTGTTGCCCGTCATTGACAAACCACACATCAATGGCAGGTTTCTTTTCAAGAAAGCAATACGCCACGATAGCAGATGAAATTACTGAAGAAACGATTTTTGTAGTGTTTTATTTGTGCAATATTCTTCAGTTCGTCATTTGACTATTTCAATTAATGCTCTTATTCTGACTAGGATCTTATCGGCAATACTCATCAGTGAGTTTTTCATGTTGTTTTTAACTCTAGTGACAAGTTGTATACCATTAAAGAAAAGGTATTCAAACAGTGCTTGACTAATATATCTTTTGTTCGCACATGTTTTTTCCCTTAATGTTCTTCAGGAACCTTACCCTGCTTCAAGGGGCCTCGATCATCCACGTTTCCGAGGCTGAACACGAAATTGAAGTTTCACCCTTGTCATTGTTCTTTCAGATGTTGTTTAAATCTCAAAAACATCTTATCGAACATTTCCCACATTCGGCAAGCTCGCCAAATATTTTATAAATCAAGATTCTCTGATTATGGCATAGACGCAAGGAAGTAGAGTTGACAAAACTAGTCCGTGTGCTGGTTCCAAACAATACTTTCATAATCCTTGGACGCAAATGTAAGATACTTACTATTTTTTGATTATTACTATACAGATTTTTGTGGTTTGAAGTAATAAGTTATTTTGAAAGTATTTACT
>UMIM01055748.1_pt1 | contig 11072 bp, 10 predicted proteins | sample 1965831 | NCBI WGS metagenome assembly UMIM01 (sample SAMEA4836125, study PRJEB28245) | human gut metagenome | biome: gut microbiome; material: fecal sample | place: Denmark | collected 2008 | reverse complement strand
CCAGGTCATGATAGAAGATATGCAATAGACCCTACGAAAATTCATAATGAACTTGGCTGGCTTCCTGCTACTAAATTTGATGATGGCATTAAGAAAACTATTGATTGGTATTTAACACATAAATCTTGGTGGGAAAAAATCATCAGTGGTGAATATAAAGATTATTATGATAAGATGTATAAAAATAGATAAATAAAAAGAGAGCGTAGGCTCTCTTTCTTTGTAAGGAGTGATTTGGAGTGAAGATTTTAGTAACGGGTTATACAGGTCAATTAGGTTTTGATGTAATACGTGAATTAAAAGCTAGAAATATAGAATGTATTGGTACAACAAGAAATGAGTTTTCTTTGACAGATACAGAAAAGATGCAAGCTTTTGTTAAAGCATATAAACCAGATGTAGTAATTCATTGTGCAGCTTATACAGCAGTAGATAAGGCAGAAGATGAAGTAGAACTTTGTGATCAAATAAATCATTTAGCAACTAAAGAATTAGCAAAAGTATGTAAAGAAACAGATGCTAAGATGATTTATATCAGTACAGATTATGTATTTGCAGGTAGTGGCGAAAATTTTTATGAAGTAAATGATGAAAAAGCACCACAAAATGTTTATGGGAAATCTAAACTTGATGGAGAGTTAGCTGTACAAGAAATTTTAGATAAATATTTTATTGTGCGTATTTCTTGGGTATTTGGTAGTAACGGTAAGAATTTTATCAAGACTATGCTTAATTTAGCTAAAAATCATGATAAATTAACTGTAGTTAATGACCAAATAGGTTCACCAACTTATACAGTGGATTTAGCAAAATTACTTTGTGATATGGCATTATCTGATAAATATGGTATTTACCATGCTACAAATGAAGGTATATGTTCATGGTATGATTTTGCTTGTGAAATATTTAAACAAGCAGGTATAAAAATAAATGTTGAACCAGTGCCATCAACAGCATTTCCAACAAAAGCTATACGACCACATAATTCAAGAATGAGCAAAATTTGTTTAGATGAAGCAGGCTTTAATAGATTACCAATATGGCAAGATGCTTTATCAAGATATTTACAAGAATTGAATATGTAAATAGAAAAGAACCTCAAAGAAGATATTTTCTTTGAGGCTTTTTTATTTTAATATAGAATTTTTTAAATTATGATATTAAGTATATAGATATTGCAAATAATAGATAATTTTTATAATATATATATTAGTATATTAGCTTAATGATAGAGGAGAGTTCAAATGAATTCTATAAGAACTGTAATTAAAAATTTTTATGGTATGAAATTGAAAAAATATTCTAATGGAATATTGTTTTTATCTACAATTTTAATAGAGTATATATCTATATTGATAGCAGAAAAAATATCGTTAATTATACAACATAGTTTGTTACTTCCTAATGGAGAGTTTTTTTATTAGATTTATATTTTTATATTTTAATACCGTTTATTTATATTTTCTTTTTGCAATATAATAAGGCAAATGAAAAGTTTATTCTTTATTGGGAAACGTTGCAACGTATATTTTGGGCAGTTTTATATAGTGAAGTTTTCTGTGTAATAGTATTATATTTATTTAAATCAGCAGATTATATTTCTCGAAGTTATATTATTATATTTTTTGTAATGTCTTTTATTTGTATTTGTATAGGTAGAAATTTATTTATAAAGTTTTGTAGAAAATTACATATTATGCAAGAACAAGTGATATTTATTGGGGCAGGAAAAACCACAGAAAAACTTATAGAATTTGCAAATAATAATAATTGTTTAGGAATTGATGTAGTTGGTATTTTTGATACAAAACCAGAATCAAAAAAATTGCAAAATAAATATTATATATTTAATGATTTTAATGAGTTAAAGAAATATATAAAGAAATATGATATAAAAACGGTAATAATAGCAATTCCTAGTATAGATAAAGTAAAACTATTTAATTTAATAGAAGATTTACAACCTATAGTGCAAAATTTGATGTTTATACCAAATGTAGTAGGAATGCCTGTTTTCAATTTAGAAGTAAAAAAATTATATCAATCAAATATGATTTTATTAGGAATAAGAAATAACTTAACTAAAAAATCTAATCGATTATTAAAACGAATGTTTGATATATGTTTTTCTTTATTAGCAATGATATTAATAGTTCCAGTAAGTATTGTAGTGATAATTTGTATTATGATTGAATCTCCGGGAGCAATGCCTATTTTTAAACATTATCGTGTAGGAAAAGAGGGAAAACTTTTTCCTTGTTATAAATTTCGTTCAATGGTTCCAAATGCACAAGAAAAATTACAAGAGTATTTGAAGAATAATCCAGAAGCTAGAAAAGAATGGAATACTTATTTTAAATTAAAAGATGATCCAAGGATTACGAAGATAGGTAGATTTATTCGCAAAACAAGTATTGATGAATTACCACAATTTATTAATGTATTGAAAGGAGAAATGAGCTGGGTAGGGCCTAGACCGATAATAAAAGATGAGATACATTATTATGGTAAATATATAAATGATTATTATGCTGTATTGCCGGGAATAACAGGAATGTGGCAGGCAAATGGTAGATCTGATACAGGATATGATGAAAGAGTGGTTTTAGATACTTGGTATGTACGAAATTGGAATATTTGGATTGATATTGCTTTGATTATAAAAACTATAAAAGCTGTATTATTTGGAAAAGGAGCATATTAAGGTGAAGAATTTGGAGATAAAATATGATTATCTTATAGTGGGCAGTGGCTTATTTGGTAGTATTTTTGCTTATGAAGCCACTAAAAGAGGGAAAAAATGTCTTGTTATAGATAGAAGAAATCATATAGGTGGTAATATTTACTGTGAAAATAAAGAAGGCATTAATATTCATAAATATGGGGCACATATTTTCCATACAAATAATAAAGAAGTATGGGATTATGTAAATCAATTTGTTGAATTTAATAATTATATTAATAGTCCAGTAGCTAATTATCGTGGTGAGATTTATAATTTGCCATTTAATATGAATACTTTTAGTAAGATGTGGAATATAGCTACACCACAAGAAGCAAAAACTATAATCGATAAACAAAAACAAGTTATAAAGAAAGAGCCTGAAAATTTAGAAGAACAAGCTATAAGCTTAGTAGGAACAGATATTTATACTAAACTTATAAAAGGATATACAGAAAAACAATGGGGAAGAGATTGCAAAGATTTACCAGCGTTTATAATAAAGAGATTGCCTGTTCGTTATACTTATGATAACAATTATTTTAATGCTCGTTATCAAGGTATTCCTATTGGTGGATATAATCAAATTATTGAAAAATTATTAGCTAATTGCGATGTAGAACTTAATGTAGATTTTGTAAAGCAAAGAGAAAAATATCAAAATATAGCAGATAAGATTATATTTACAGGTGCTATAGATAGTTATTTTGATTATAAATTTGGTCAGCTTGGATATAGAGGTTTGCGTTTTGAAACTGAAAAATTAGAGCAAGATAATTATCAAGGTGTAGCAGTTATGAATTTTACAGCTAGAGAAGTGCCTTATACGCGTGTTATAGAACATAAACATTTTGAATTTGGCACACAATCAATAACATATGTTACAAAAGAATATCCGGCAGATTGGCAGCTTGGAGAAGAAGCTTATTATCCAGTAAATGATGATAGAAATCAGAAATTATATCAAAAATATTTAGATTTGGCTAAACAAGAAAATAATGTTATTTTTGGTGGTCGTTTGGGTGAATATAAATATTATGATATGGATAAGGTTATAGAAAGTGTATTGATTTTAGTGAAAAAGGAATTGAAATAGATTGGATATAAAAATTTTAGTGGCAACACATAAAAAATATTGGATGCCAAAAGATGAAATTTATTTGCCTATTCATGTGGGGAAAAAAGGAAAAGATGATTTAGGATATATAGGTGATGATACAGGCGATAATATATCAACTAAAAATCCTAATTATTGTGAGCTTACAGGATTATATTGGGCTTGGAAAAACATGGATTGTGAACATATAGGTCTATGTCATTATCGACGTTATTTTGCGCATAAATCAAAAAGTAGTAAATTGGAAGATAAAAGACAAGCTATTTTAACTAAAGTTGATTATGAACAATTATTACAAAAATATGATGTGATTTTGCCTAAAAAGCGTAATTACTATATTGAAACAGTACATAGTCAATATCAACATGCACATAATAAACGAGATTTAGATGAAGTTGAAAATATAATAAAGGAAAAGTATCCAGCGTACATTAAAGCTTTTGAAAAAGTGATGAATAGTAGAAAATTATATATTTATAATATGTTTGCTATGAAAAAATCATTGTTTGATGAATATTGTGCATGGTTATTTGATATTTTATTTACTTTAGAAACTAGAATAGATATTAGTGATTATGATAAATATAATGCACGAGTTTTTGGTTTTTTAAGTGAAAGATTATTTAATGTATGGTTAGAGAAAAAGTCATTAAAAGTTAAAACTATAAATGTAGTTTTTTTAGAAAAGATTAACTGGATAAAAAAAGGAAAAGAGTTTTTAAAACGTAAATTTTTGAATTGATTTTAAGGGTAGTTATTAATGAAAGAAAAACAACCATTTTTTAGCATTATTATGCCAGTCTTTAATACTGAGAAATATTTAAGTAAAGCAATAGATAGTGTATTAAAACAAACTTTTACAGATTTTGAATTAATTATAATAGATGATAATTCAAGTGATAAAAGCTATACTATTTGTAAAAATTATGCTGACAAGGATAATAGGATAAAATTATTAAGAAATGATATAAATTTAGGTGTAGCTAAATCAAGAAATAAAGCATTAGATAATATAGCAGGTATATATTTGACATTTGTAGACTCTGATGATTATGTTGAATTAGATTTATTAAAGAGTGTTTATAATAAATTAATAAATAATAAAATAGATTTATTAAAGTATAGCTGTAAAGAAGAATATGTAGGGAAAAAAGATGATTTAAAATATAGTAAGATATGTCAAATGGAAAATTGTTTTCTTGAAGATAGAATAAAGATACAAAAACAAATTTTAGATATGGAAAAAATTCCATTATTTGGTTATCTTTGGAATAGTTTTTATAAAGTAGATATTATAAAGACTAATAATTTGTTTTTTGATGAAAACTGTATTGTAAATGAAGATTTTTCATTTAATGTAAAATATGTTTCATATATAAAAAATTTATGTTGTATGAATTTTTGTGGATATCATTATATGAAACGAGAAAATAATAGTTTATCAACAAAGAAACAGGATCGTTATTATGAATTACATATAATGAAGATAAAATTATTTTTAGATATGTGTAATAAACTTGATAATTTAACAGATGAAAATAAAAAAATTATTTTTTGGATGTATACAAGATATGTGTATTCAGCAATTGAAAGAAATTTAGATGCGGGTAACCTTAAGCAAATAATTAGTGATATAAAAAATGATAGTTTATATAAACAATTTTTAGCGGTAAATTTTGAAGGAATAAATAAAAAAGCAAAGGTAATGATATATTGTTTGAAATATGCTAATAATAATATATTGTTGCTTTTGATAAAATTTATTAGTTTAGTAAAAAAAAGTTTTCCTATTATTTTTGCAAAGTTTAAAGGATGAATTACTATGGATAAAAAAAAGCCTGTATATGTTTTACAAATAGGTATGACAAAAAATATAGGTGGTTTAGAAACTTATTTAATGCAACAATTTGAACATATAAATAATAATATTGTTAGATATGATTTTGTAAATATTACAGGGGAATATGATATTGTTTTTTCTGATAAAATAAAACAAGCAGGAAGTAGCATATATAATATATGTTCACGACATAAAAATCCAATATTGCATTATTATCAATGGATAAAATTATTGAGTAAATATAAAAATAGATATAAGGCAATAGTTTTAAATGCGAATAGTTTAGAATATGTATTTCCTATATTTATTGCTAAATTTTTTGGTATAAAAATGAGAGTAATTCATTCACATAATGCTGGATTTGAAAATAAAATTGGTGTATGCAGAAAAATTTTAATTGGATTTAATAAGTTATTATTAAATTTTGGTGCTACACATTATTTAGCTTGTTCACAAAAAGCAGGAAAATGGATGTTTGGAAATAATAAAAATTTTGCATTGGTACATAATGCTATAAATGTAGATGCTTATAAATATGATTTAGAAAAAAGACAAGAAATGAGAAAAAATTTAAATTTGGAAAATAAATTTGTTATAGGGCATGTAGGACGATTTGTCTATCAAAAAAATCATAAATTTTTAATAGATATTTTTAATGAGATTCACAAAATCTTACCAGAAGCCATGCTTTTGTTGATTGGTGATGCTGTAGAAGATAAATCATATTTAAATGAAGCTAAACAAAAAGTAAAAGAATTAAGCTTAGAAGAAAATGTAAGATTTTTGGGGATGCGAAATGATGTACCAGAAATTATGCAAGCAATGGATTGTTTTATATTACCATCACGATTTGAAGGTTTACCATTAGTAGGGATAGAAGCACAAACTTCAGGGCTATGGTGTTATTTTTCGGATGTAATTACAAATGAAATAAAAATAACAGATTTAACAAATTTTATATCTTTAAATAATTCTCCAGAGTTTTGGGCTAAAAAAATAATAAAAAATAAAAATTATAAAAGAAAAGATGTTTCTAAAGAAATTATAAAAGCTGGTTATGATATAGAGGCTGAAATAAAAAAAATAGAAAATTTTTATGAATAAAAGTTTAATAGGAGTAATAATGTGTTAATATCTATAATTATACCAATATATAATGTTGAAAAATATTTAATAGAATGTCTTGAATCATTGAGTAGACAGAAGACATCTCAAATTGAATTTATTTGTGTAGATGATGGTTCTACAGATAAAAGTGGAATTATTTGTGATGAATTTGCTAAAAGAGATAAAAGATTTAAAGTTATTCATAAAAAAAATGGTGGTGTTAGTTCAGCTAGAAATGTAGGAATGGAAAATGCCATAGGGAAATATATAGCATGGGTAGATCCAGATGATTATATTACTTTGAATTGGTATGAATGTATAGAAGAGTATTTAAAAAAAAATATAGATATATTATTTTTTGATTATGCTTTAAAAAATGATAAAAAAATAATTAGTAAAAATTTTGGAGATGAAACAAGTTATTTAGACAAAGAAAACTTTTTAAATAATTTAGTAATAGATAAAATTAAAAGTCATTTATGGCAAATGGTTTTTAAGAGAGATATAATAAAAAATATAAAATTTCCTTTGAATAGAACTTTTATGGAAGATTTTTCAGTTTTGCATAAGATTGTGTTAATGTCCAATAAAATAGTTTATTTACATGAAATTTTATATTTTTATAGGGTTAGAGAGGATAGTTTGACAAATAAATGGACTATAGAACAAAATTATGAAGCTTATAATATAGCTAAAGAAAGGTATCGTTATTTAATAAAAAATAAGTATAATGTTTCTAAATTAGGATATTTAATGTGGGCTTTAAATGTGTGTTGTATTTATTATAGAAATAAAAATGAGAAGAATATACAGAAATATATTCTTTGTAAGAAAGAAATTGATGATAATATAAATTTTATATTAAAAGAAAAAGAATGTAATAAAGTATTAAAATTTAAATTTTGGTTATGTAATAAAAATATATTGAAGTTAATATTAAAAATAAAAGATTTTATAAAAAAGGACGATTAAATGGATATTAAAATAAGAAATAGATTATTTTTTGTAATATGTTTTGTATTAATCTTTAATAACATTCCTAATATTTTACAAATGAATCTTATAGGAAGTATTTTAGCTGATAAATTAGTTTTTTATCCCTTATTTGTAGGTTGTATTTATACAATATACTGTCAATATAAATATAAAAATGTATTAATAAATTTTAATAAAGTAAAAAAATATGTATTTAGTTATTTAATAATTGTAATGTTATCATTGATAGTTGGGTTATATAATTATCCATATTATAATATGATACTTAATGGACCTGTGGAACAAATAGAAAAATTGCCAGCAGTTTTAGCTATGCTACAGAATTTAGGATTAAATGTAGAGGAAAAGTCTTTACTTATTTTTTGGATGATTGCTAGAGTTGTAAAAGGGTTATTATTAGAAACTGTATATACAATTGGTGGAGCCTATATGATCTATTGTTGGTATTATAATGATTGGCAACGAGGATTTAAAATATTAGGCAAAGCAATAATTTTTTCTGTAATTATTATCTTTTTATATAGTAGTGTAGAAATATTTTATTTATCTGGTAATATAACAGCTACAGAGATAATGATAGCTATAACACCTTTTTTTCATATGATTGTTACAGATCATAATTGGTGGCCACCTTTATTATGGAATGGACAATTAAGGTCAATATTTGCGGAACCATCATATTTTGGTATGTATGCATCATTTGCAATGCCTTTTTTATGGTATAAATTTATAAAGAATACAAAATATAAAATGATATATGGTTTAATAATATTATTATTTACATTTTTATTATTTTTAACGAAAGCAAGAACGGCAGTTGCTCTATTTGGTGGAGAATTAATTATTTTATTGGCATATATGATTTATCTAAAAAACAAAATATTTTTTAAAAATATCTTGTTAATATGTATATTTACAGCTATATCATTTGTAGGTGCTAATATTTTTATATCCAGTGTGATGGATGCAAATAGTGAAGCAAAAATAAATGTAGAAGAATATGTAGAAGAAAATTTAGTATCTATAGCTAGTACAGAAAAACGAAGTAATACGGCTAGATATTCAATAATGTTAGCTAATTTAAAAATAGGATTGGATCATCCTTTTCTAGGTATTGGTTTAAATTTAAATGATGCATATATACCAGAATACTTACCAAGTATGAGTGATAATAGTAGTGAAGTAAATATGTGGATAAATGATCAAAAGGAAAAAGGAATTTTAAAATCAGGTTTTCCTAGTTTAGGTGAATATATATCTCGTTTTGCGGAAACGGGAGTTTTAGGATTAATTGCATTTTTAGTGCCTCCTGTATTTTTATTAATAAATTTATTAAACAAAATAAGAAAAGAAGATGATTTAAGATATGCAATATTTATGATATCGTTTATAGGAATGTTGTCTACTGGTATAGGTGATTCTATAAATATTACATATTGTTATTGGATATTATTAGGTTTAGGTTATGTCATGTGTTTTGGTAAGTCAGGTGATGATATAAAACATGAATGAGCGAAAAATAGGTATATTGATTAGTTATGTTAATATATTGCTTCAAACATTAATTAATTTTATATATGTACCAATTTTATTATATTATATTGGTAAAAATGAATATGGTTTATATCAGTTAATTGGTTCATTTATTGCTTATTTTAGTATTATGGATTTTGGGCTTACTGCGGCTGTTGTTCGTTTTTATACTAAATATAAAGCTTTGAATGATAAAGTTAATATGGAAAATATGCTGGCTATTTCATCTAGATGTTATGCTGTAATAACAGTAATATTATTTGTTATAGGATACGTTTGTTACTTGTTTATGGATGATATTTTTTATAATAGTATGACATCGTCAGAGATTTCTTCAGCAAAAGATATTTTTATATTATTACTTTTAAATATAGTTGTTACAATTTCTACAATGATATTTAGAGCGATTATTAATGCACATGAAAAATTTCTTTTTCTAAAAGGTATTGAAACTATTCAATTGATTTTACAACCAATATTAGTTGTTGCTGTCTTACAAGAATATCCATACGCATTTTCTGTGGCTTTAGTGCAAACCATATTGAATATATTTTTAAGTATATCTAGAGTGGTTTATTGTTTTAGAAAATTAAAGATACGTATAAAATATCATTATTGGGATCAAAAGTTATTTAAGGAATTTAAAAAGTTAGCACTTAGTGTGTTTGCTGTTACTCTAATAGATCAAGTATTTTTCAAAACAAATCAGATTATTTTAGGTATAATTAGTGGAACTAGTGCGGTAGCAGTGTATGCAATAGCATCACTTATTTATATGAATTATATGGCTTTATCATTAGCAATTTCAGGTGTTTATTTACCACATATTACAGAAATGATAGCCAAAAGAGAGTCTATGAAGATAATATCTGATTTATTTATAAAGATAGGTAGATGGCAATACTTTTTACTAGCAGCAATAGCTAGTGGTTTTATTATTTTGGGTAGACAATTTATAGAAATTTGGGCTGGAAATGGTTTTCAAGAAGCTTATTTGATAACATTATTAATTATTATTCCATTTACAATAGATTTAATTCAAAATATTGGATTAGCTGTATTACAAGCTCAGAATAAATATGATTTTAGAGCAAAAGTTTATTTTTGTATGGGTATATTTAACTTATGTTTAGCTATTCCTTTAGGATTAAAATATGGTGGAATTGGTTGTGCTTTTGCAACAGGTTTGTCTATGTTTATTGGTAATGGTTTAATAATGAATTGGTATTATTTAAAAATTACTAAATTAGATATAATATTATTTTGGAAGAATATTGGAAGAATAACAATTGGTGTAATAATTATTACTATAATAGGTTATATTTTTAATGAAATAGTAGGTTATAAAAATATTGCAATATTTGTTGTAAAATTATTAGTGTATACATTATTGTATATTAGTATAATGTATAAATTCTTTATGAATATTAAAGAAAAATCTAAAATAAAAAGTTTGATTTTAAAATTTAAACGATAATAGTATAAATAGAAAAAACCGCAAAGAATATATTTTCTTTGCGGTTTTCTTTTAGTATGGTTTATGCATAGTAAATATTACAATCAAGTATCATATCATCTATTTGCTTATGATCTGTATATTGCCATATCTTGCAAATGCGATTAGGATATTCAAGTTTAAAGCTGTTTTCATGATAATATTGAGCAGACCAGATGGGAATATAATCTGCAAGTAGATTTAAGTCAATGATATTGGTGAGCCAATTATAGGAACTATATAGACCTACATAATTATAATT
>UMIM01049523.1_pt1 | contig 11124 bp, 9 predicted proteins | sample 1965831 | NCBI WGS metagenome assembly UMIM01 (sample SAMEA4836125, study PRJEB28245) | human gut metagenome | biome: gut microbiome; material: fecal sample | place: Denmark | collected 2008 | reverse complement strand
AGTGTTATCGAACGAGAACCAAACTTGCCGAGGTGGGAAGCACCCACCTCTATAGGACGCCACTGAAAAACTAATTTTACATGCAATATATAGTATTGTAAAATCAACAAACATACTTTATTTTGTATTGATTTACACGTAAAAAGGACTTTTTCAGTGACATCCTATAGGTGGGGGAGGATGTCACAATTGCCATTTTCTCTATATAACTCAAAAATTGAGATTGCTTATAGTTTATCTCTCAAAACACAACTTCACCAACCAAAGACAGCCCACAGAAAATGAAATAATCCTTATTTCATTCTCTGTGGTCGTTTCTTATAACACATGATCTATGGTTGCTACTTTTTCCCAACCAAAGCACAGCTCTCAGTAAATAAAAGAAACTATATTTGTGGCCTCGGAGCAAGGTTTGGATACTCGCGTGTATAAGCGAGTATCCAAACCGCCGCGACTAAAGTCACAAATATAGTTTCTTTTATTTACTGAGAGCGTCTCCTTTGCTGCGCAAAACAAATCCCTAAGCTTTTTTTATGAATTTATTTCCACATTTTGGACAGGTAATCTCCACCTTTCCCTTTCCTTTTGGAACTCGGAGTTTCTGCTTGCAAACTGGGCATTTGAAGAAGCGAAATAACTTGGCCTCTGCCTGTTCCTCACGCTTTTCAATAATATTCTCACACAATGGACGAGCCAGCTTAAGGAAGCATTCATTTTCATGCGCTCTTCTTTCATGGTTGCGTGAAAATACCCGAAAAATGCAGCCTAACAGCGGAAGATAACTAATTAAATTAAAGTTATTTACTACCTGCGACGGCCACATGCCTGTAACCAGATTCAGGATAACACTAATGAACAGCAAGAAGCTGGACATTCCATCAAAACCGTATATTTCATCAAAAAAACTTCCTAACCGTTTCATCCCCAACAATCTCCTTTTGTCTATTGAATCAGTGAAAAGAATCCGGCACTTAATGTCATCATAATGACTCCGGCAAGTAAAACTCCGCACATAGCTGCGAGTACGCTTGATTTAAAGTTCATCTTTAAGAAACTTGCTGCCAGTGTTCCTGTCCATGCTCCAGTTCCCGGAAGTGGAATTCCTACAAATAAAAGTAATGCAACAAAGAGTCCTCTCCCTGCAGTTGCCTGTAACTTTTCTCCGCCTTTTTCGCCTTTTGCTGTGCACCAGCGGCAGAACTTACCGATTATACTTGGCATATTGCTTCCGATTTCGAGTACCTTTCTTGCAAATAAATAGATAACTGGTACTGGAAGCATATTTCCTATGATTGCAATGACATAAGAAGGAATCAGTGGAAGTCCTACTGCCTGTGAATAAGGAATCGCTGCTCTTAGTTCTGCAATCGGAACCATTGAAATTAAAAATACTGTTAAATAATGTTTGATCATCTTATCTTCCTTTTTTATTTTTTTACTATTCCAGATCATACAATTACAGACAAACTATTTTTCCTTTTAACACAACGGTATTTTGAAAATTAGTAGTTCGGATAGTTATATCCAAAATTGCCTCACTTTTAAGATTTTGAATGATTTCACGAATAGCATCATCAGACTTTATGATTTATATATCTGACAGAGATTTGCAATGTTTCGCTCCAAATAATACTACACATTATTCGTCCCGTCAATTACAGTAATTTACGAATTATGTCGGTATTGGAGCTTTATTTTATACATACATTACAATTTATATTATTTTTTCAACAAAGAATGCTTCATCACCTGAATAAATTCTTTATTATTTTTTGTCCGTTTGAAGAAGTTAAGTATCTGCTCCATATTTTCTTCTGCGCGGTTTCCGGACATTTCTCTGTGAAGGGCGTATACAATTTCCTGTTCTTCTTTGGATAAGAGAAGGTCTTCTCGTCTTGTTCCAGAACGCTGGATATTGATTGCCGGGAAAATTCTCTTTTCTGCCAGTTTACGGTCTAATACAAGCTCCATGTTACCGGTTCCTTTAAATTCTTCGAACACAACGTCATCCATCTTGCTTCCAGTCTCAACAAGTGCGGTTGCAAGGATAGTAAGACTTCCGCCTTCGCGCATATTTCTTGCTGCTCCGAAGAATTTCTTTGGCATATAGAGCGCTGCCGGATCAAGACCACCGGAAAGTGTTCTTCCACTTGGAGGTACAAGAAGATTATATGCTCTTGCTAATCGTGTAATACTGTCTAATAAAATAACGACATCCTGTTTATGTTCTACAAGACGTTTTGCACGTTCTAATACCATTTCAGATACTCTTTTGTGATGCTCTGGAAGTTCATCAAATGTGGAATAAATGACTTCTGCATTTGGTCCCTCAATGGATTCTCTGATGTCTGTTACTTCTTCCGGGCGCTCATCAATAAGAAGAACGATAACTTTCATATTTGGTCTTGTTGCTGTGATGCTTCTCGCAATCTGCTTTAATAACGTAGTCTTTCCTGTCTTTGGCTGAGAAACGATCATTCCTCGCTGTCCCTTTCCGATCGGAGAAAGAAGATCAACCATACGCATGGAAAGCGGTGCATTTTCCGTTTCAAGACTTATTCTCTCATTCGGAAAAATCGGTGTTAAATCTTCAAAGTTCTTTCTTTTTGCTGCGTCAAATGGTTTATATCCATTGACAGACTGTACATATAATAAGGCACTATACTTTTCATTTTGTGTTTTAATACGGATATTTCCTACTAAAATATCACCGGTCTTTAAATTGAAACGGCGAATCTGTGACGGAGAAACATATACATCATTCTCTCCTGGCAAATAATTCTCACAACGAATAAATCCATAGCCATCCGGCATTACTTCCAAAATACCATTTGCCATATTTCCACTGTCTAAACTGGATAATTCGCTTTTCTTATTTTCTTTTCCTGCATTTTCATCATTCGCACTATTTACACTATTTCCATTTTCTCTGTCATTATGGTGATGTACTTTTTCTTTTTTCTCTGATTCCTGCGGTTTTTGCTGTGTTTTTCTTATATTATCTTCTGATTTGCTATTCTCTTCTGTTTTGACTCTCTTTTCCGCTTTAGGTTCTCCTTCTGTTTTTATACCTTCTCCTGCCTTTGTCTGTATACTTTTATTTTCACTCGCTATAATCCGCTCTATTAACTGATTCTTTTTCAATGTACTTACCCCACGGATACCTTTTTCCTTTGCATATGCCTTCAATTGAAGGAGTGTCATTTCTTTAAAATTCATTCTTACCTCCTAAACATTTAAACATTTTCCTGTAAAGAACTTTATAATCAAATTTTGATATTCAAACGACCAAAGATTCCCACTTGATTTTCTTAATAACTTTTATATTCTTCTAATTATTTTATATTTTTTGTCGCAAAAAAGCTACTTGTTCCTATGCCGTTCTCTTTGTAAGGCCAATTTATCTTTATTATCACTAAATTCAGCATTTTCTCTACTCTGATAAAGCATGAAAGTCCTCTTTCTATGCATATATACAACTATCATTTTAAATCAATTGGGAAATCAAAAGATTGTAACTAAAAATATGATGTAAACTCGAAAAAAAATCTCTTCTTCGCATCAAATTATTAAGACGAATCAGAATTGTCTTTTCTATAATAGCACAAACTGGGAAGAAAACAACCTGTTTTTGAGAAATATTTGATTGCAGAATGCGAAAACCGATGCTAGAATATATTTTGGGAAAGGACGGAATTAATTATGACAAATAAAGAAAAAGCTTTAGAAATGCACAAACAATGGAACGGTAAACTTTCTGTAGAAGCCAAATGTCAGGTAGCTTCCGCAGAAGATCTCGCGATTGCTTATACACCTGGTGTTGCAGAACCTTGTCGTGCTATCGCAAAAAACCCAAAAGAAGCCTACACATACACAATCAAGTCAAATACCGTTGCCGTTGTATCAGACGGAAGCGCTGTACTTGGTCTTGGTAATATCGGTGCCCTTGCTGCCATGCCTGTTATGGAAGGAAAGGCTGCTCTTTTTAAAGAATTCGGCGGTGTGAATGCATTTCCTATCTGTTTAGACACACAGGATACAGAAGAAATCATTGAAACTGTTGTAAGAATCGCCCCTGCTTTTGGCGGTATTAACTTAGAAGATATTGCAGCTCCACGCTGTTTTGAAATAGAAGAACGTCTTGACAAGATGCTTGACATTCCTGTTTTCCATGATGATCAGCATGGTACAGCCATCGTTGTTCTTGCAGGAATTATCAACGCTCTTAAAGTTGTCGGCAAACAAAAAGAAGATTGTAAAGTAGTTGTTAACGGTGCCGGTTCTGCCGGAATCGCTATCGCAAAGATGCTTTTATCTTACGGATTTAAAGATCTTACGCTCTGTGACCGTCAGGGAATCTTATGCTCCGGCGACCCATCCTTAAACTGGATGCAGGAGAAAATGACACAGATTACCAACCTTTCTCACAAGACTGGGACTCTTGCAGATGCGATGAAAGGTGCCGATATTTTTGTTGGTGTATCCGCTCCTGGCATCATAAGCCAGGATATGGTCCGTTCTATGGCAAAGGATTCTATTTTATTTACTATGGCAAATCCAGACCCTGAAATCCTTCCTCACCTTGCAAAGGAAGCAGGGGCAAAGGTTGTTGGAACTGGTCGTTCTGACTTCCCAAATCAGGTAAATAACGTGCTTGTATTCCCTGGAATTTTCAAAGGTGCTTTAGAAGGTCACTCTACACATATCACTTCCGAGATGAAACTTGCCGCTGCTCATGCAATTGCTGGTCTTGTTCCTGCAGAAGAATTAAGTGATACAAACATTCTTCCACACGCATTTGACCCACAGATTGCTGACGTAGTCAGTGCCGCTGTCAAAGAATATATTGATTAATTTTTATGGAACGCTATTATAGTTACAGTCGCTTTATTAAAGAATATTTTGGAGAAAAACTCTATAAGATCTGCATAGATGGCGGTTTTACCTGTCCAAACCGTGATGGGACACTCGCAACTGGCGGATGTATCTTTTGCAGCGAAGGGGGAAGCGGAGAATTTACAGAGAACGCTTCCCTCTCTGTTTCCGAACAGATTCATCTTGGTAAGTCACAGACTTCCAGAAAATATCAGGGCGAACATTACATTGCTTACTTTCAGGCATTTACCAATACTTATGCCCCTGTAGACAGGCTTCACGCCCTCTACGAGGAGGCAATCACTGCCCCTGAAATCGTTGCTTTATCCATCGGCACAAGACCCGACTGTATTACTCCGGAAATTTTAGATTTATTAGAAGAATTAAATAAAAGAAAACCTGTCTTTATTGAAATGGGATTACAGACCTCTCACGACAGTACGGCATCCTTTTTAAACCGGGCATATCCGACTGAAACATTTACGAAAACCTGTCATGCCCTCGCAGAGGCAGGTATTCGCGTGACCGCACACATTATTCTCGGCCTTCCCGGTGAAACTTTAGACATGGAACTCGACACAATCCGTTACCTAAATACACTCCCAGTAAGCGGCATCAAAATTTCCATGCTTTATGTACTGAAAAACACCGTACTTGCCAGTTACTACGAACAGCACCCATTTCATATTCTTACCATGGAAGAATATATCAACCATCTCATCATCTGTCTTAGTCAGCTTCGCAAAGACATTGTCATTGAGCGAATGACTGGAGATGGCCCGAAAGACCTTTTAATTGTTCCAAAATGGATTGGACACAAACGACTCGTCTTAAACACCATCCATAAAGAAATGAAGCAACGAAACTTTACGCAGGGAGGAAGCTTATGTCGGAAGAATCTTTAACATTATATAAATTAATGATACTGTTTATGCTGGATAATCTGGATTTTCCACTGACAAATTCCCAGCTAAGTGAATTTTTTGTAAACCACGGATATACATCCTATTTCCACTTACAGCAGGCAATCAATGAACTGGTGGAATCAGAATTTGTCCGTGCCGAAACAATCCGCAACACTACCAACTACCACCTTATTTCCTCAGGAAAAGAAGCACTCTCCATGTTCCACACTCAGATTTCCGAGCCAATTAAGAACGATATTCTCGACTACTTTGCCGAGAAAAAATACCAGCTTCGAAAAGAAGTCGATATTACCGCAGACTACTATCCACTCAAAAAGAAACGTGGTGAATATATGGTAAAAACCCAGATTAAGGAAAAAGGCTCTCTTCTTTTAGAACTGAACATCAACGTCGTGTCAAAAGAACAGGCGATTGCAATCTGTGACAGCTGGGAGAAGAAAAGTGATGCAGTATATGGAAAATTGATGGAAATGTTGTTGTTGGATGAATGAGTTTTTGCGTTTTAACAGATGAAAAATGGAATCCAGGAAGCTAAATAAAGCATATTTGTGGCCTCGGAGCAAGGTTTGGATGCAAGCGTATAAGCGAACATTCAACCCGCCGCGACTAAAGTCACAAATATGCTTTATTTATCTTCAGGAGTTCGTCTGCTCCGCAGACGCACAAATCAGGATTAATCTACTAATTTATCTAATTCTTTGACGTACTCTGTTTCAGTAGCCACCTTATGATTAGCCTTTGTAGCATAAATCTTTACAGCTCCCTGAGACTTTTTAATTGGCTGCATTGTTCCAGCTCCGGCTACACAGCCGCCTGGACATGCCATACCTTCTAATAAGTAACCGTTATATTTGCCCTTAGATGCTAACATCATAAGCTTGCGGCATTCTTCTAAGCCTTCTGCATTGGCTATTTTAATCTCTTTATCTGGATATTCTTTCTTGATTACATCTACTACAGCCTGTGCTACTCCGCCAGATACGGCAAAGTTTCTTCCGTCTGTAGATACATCATTGACACCATCTGCATCTTCATGCATATTTTCAAGATCTAAGTCTTTTGCTGCGAAGATTCCGCTCATTTCCTCGAAAGTAAGTACAAAGTCTACTTCGCTTCGAACAGTTCTTCTCATCGCTTCAAGCTTCTTCGCTGCACAAGGTCCGATAAATACGACTTTGGCATCTGGTGTATGATTTTTAATCAATCTTGCTGTTAATGTCATTGGTGTTAATGCCATGGATACACAGTTTGCATACTCTGGGAAGAGCTTCTTCGCCATTACTGACCATGCAGGACAACAGGATGTTGCCATGAATGGAAGTTCTTCTGGTACTTCTTTTAAGAAATCTTCTGCTTCCTGTTTTGCACATAAGTCTGCTCCGATTGCTACTTCAAGTACATCGGCAAATCCTAGTTCTTTCATGGCCGCACGAAGTTTTTCTGGTGTTACCTTTGGTCCGAACTGTCCTACGAATGCAGGTGCTACTGCTGCGTATACCTTTTCACCGGACTGGATTGCCTTGATTACCTGATAAATCTGAGACTTATCTGAAATTGCACCGAATGGACAGTTTACAAGACACATTCCACAGGATACACATTTATCATAATCAATTGTTGCTTTTCCGTTCTCGTCAGATGTGATGGCTTTCATACCACAGGCTTTTGCACAAGGACGTTCCTGAACAATAATCGCATTATAGGAACATACTGTTGCACATCGTCCACATTTGATACAGGCATCCTGATCAATAATGGACTTACCAGTTACACGGTCAAGAGAGATTGCCTTCTTTGGACATACTTCCATACAAGGATGTGCCAGACATCCCTGACATCCATCTGTTACATGTACTTTCTTTTCATCACATGCATTACATGCGAACTTGATTACATTAATGAGTGGTGGAGTGTAGTAACCTTCTGGCTTATCTGCTTCCATAATTCCATCAGATACTGGTGCTGGTTCTGCTGCTCCTCTATATGGCAGGCCCATTGCCATTCGAAGCCGCTCTCCTACGATTGCCCTTTCAAGGAAAACATCATTTCTGAAGTTACCAGTCTCTCCTGGAATGATTTTGTAAGGCAGTGCCTCAATCTTTTTATCAACAGGTCCCTCTTCGTAAGCCATCTTGGCTACTTCAGTAAATACAGCATGTCTGATTTCCTGAATTCTTGTTTCTACTCCTCTCATAGATACCTCCCTATTTGGTTAAAGTTGTAATTGCCCTTAATGTGTTAATTATATCACAAGGAAATGCATATGAGAATATATGTATCCAATTTTGTACAACTTTTTTGTTATGTTCTTCATTTTATCCAAAAATCTCCCCTCTTTCAACCACAAAAAAAGAAAGATATCGTTCCAGTTTTAACACAAACTGCAAAAATATCTCTCTTTTCAAAATATTTGTTATTCTTTTATCTATTCTGCAAAATCTACCACAACTTAAAAGCAGAAATAGTTTTTAGCTTTATTCCATCTCGCTAAGAAATTTTTCTACTGTTACAAGCTTTGTACATGTTACAAATAAATCTGTTGCAACCTTTAATTCTTCTATTGATGGTAATGTTGGTGCGATTCGAATATTAGAATCTTCCGGGTCATTTCCATAAGGATAAGCTGCACCTGCTCCAGTAAGTACAAGACCTGCCTCTTTACATTTAGCTACGATTGCTTTCGCACATCCCTTTTCTGCGTTAAAGGAAATGAAATATCCTCCAACTGGTTTACTCCAGGATGCGATTCCTAACTCGCCAAGTTCTTTTTCTAATGTCTCTAATACTGCCTCAAACTTTGGACGGATGATTGCTGCATGTTTTTTCATGTAGTCTTTCATTCCATTAATGTCATTAAAATATCTCACATGACGAAGCTGATTGATCTTATCTGGTCCGATTGTCTGCCATTTGAGTTTAGACTTGATATCTGCGATGTTTGCTTCAGATGAAGCCATTGCTGCCACACCTGCACCTGGGAAGGTAATCTTTGAAGTGGAGCAGAATTCATAGACGATATCTGGATTACCAGCCTTCTCGCACTCTTCTAAAATATTTAAAATATGTGGCTGTTCACTTTCTGGTCTGTCATAAAGATAATGGATACCATATGCATTATCCCAGAAAATACGGAAATCCTTTGCTGCTGGTTTTAAGTTTGCAAATCTCTTTACTGTCTCATCTGAGTAAACAACTCCGCCTGGATTGGAGAACATTGGTACACACCAGATTCCCTTTACAGCAGGGTCATTATTCACATAATCTTCTACGACATCCATATCAGGACCATCTTCTGTCATTGGCACGTTAATCATCTCAATACCAAACTGCTCTGTCACACCAAAATGTCTGTCATAGCCTGGCACTGGACATAAGAACTTTACTTTGTCAAGTTTAGACCACGGAGTATTTCCTATGATTCCGAAAATTTCTGCTCTTGCTACACAGTCATACATAATGTTAAGGCTAGAGTTTCCAAGTACAATCATCTGGGAAGGCTTTGCACCTACCATACCTGCCATGAGTTCTTTTGCTTCTGGAATTCCATCTAACACACCATAATTTCTTACATCTGTGCCATTCTCACTTGCAAGAACAGACTCTGCATTTAAAACATCCATCATAGGCATAGATAAATCAAGCTGTTCTTTTCCTGGTTTACCTCTTGAAATATCCAGATTCAGGTCCTTTTCTTTCTCCGCATCGTATTCTGCCTGTAATTCTGCCTGTAATGCCAGTAATTCTTCTTTGCTTAATTCTCTGTATGGTTTCACTTCGTTACCTCCCAAAATTCCTCTAACGTAATTTCTAATCTAATTCTAAAACAAAAGAAAATTAACTTTCCCTTCGTTTTTCTTTACTTATTTCATATACCAGTGGTAATTGTATTCCATTTTTGAATAAAAAGCAAGCCACTTTTTCATTTTTTCCAAAAAAATCAAGAAAAATGTTTTTTAACTCTATTTTTTATGAAATATTCACATCTCAATCCTGCTATTCTATTGTTTTTCTCTGGAAATTTCCTACATTTTCCTGATTCGCAGAATTTTTTTACCAGAAAAGAAACATTCTCTTGATAATGCATACTATAAACTGTAATCAAAAAACGGGGGTATTTCCCATGAGTGATTTAGCTGCTACAAACTGCCAGAATTCCTGTTCTTCCGGTTGCGGATGTGGAAATGACTTTGGTTTTAATAACTGCTTTTGGCTGATCTTAATTCTTTTATGCTGCAATAATGGCAATGACTGCGGATGTGGCAATGATAATCTGATCTGGCTCATCCTTATTCTCTGCTGCTGTGGCAACGGCTGCGGTATCGGCACAAACGGAAATGGCTGTGGATGCGGCTGCTAGTTAGCCCTGTATTTTCTAATCGTAAAAAAAGGACTGTCACATACGGCAGTCCTTTTTTGGCTGATAAAATCCCATTAAAATTTGTCATATAATCTGTAAAACACAAATTTAACAAACATCTTATTCATATTTTTACTTGTATTACTATTTTATCTATTTCTCCTTTGCATTTTTTGCTTTTTAGTGTTTTCTGTTTCCACTTTTTCGCCCGTTTCTCCCTGACACTTTCTTTTTTTCTTAAGACATTCCGGGTCTATCTCATAAATCGTATTGTCTTCCACAATGAGATTTTCATTCATAATCCTTTTTCTCCTCTCATAAGATGGAATAATTACAGATACTTCTACCTGTATATTACAATATATGAAAACTTCACAGGTAGCTTTCCTGTTTTAAGGAGGTTTCTATGCCAAATCGAAATGATTCTTCATCCCCTCTCTCCCGTCTCATAAATGATGACAATCTTACCATTTTAGAAAATGTCATTCCCTATTGTAATACAAATCTTGGAAAACTTCTGGCTCTCTGTTTAAAGTTTTCTGAAATGCAAAAGATTATAGAAGGCTTTGATGACAGTGAACGCCTGAACGCCTGTGGCTTCGAAAATAATTCTACGGATATAGAATCCATCCTTCGCTCCGTTCGAAGTTCTGTCTCGGAAGAAAAAGCCCGCCAGATTGATAATATTCTACAAATCCTGAACTTTTCCAGATTCTACGAAAAATATAACCAGATACTTTCTGAACATCCCGAACTCGTCCGTCCACCTGCACCAGCGGCTGCTGAAACTCAAAATGCTCCTGAAGCAAATCCATTTTCTGATCCCTCATTATTTTTTCTCTTAAATTCTCTTATGAATAATTCGGATGGAAATCAAAATGAGAAATTGAAACAGGTCATGGCGCTGGCACAAAATAGCGACAATAAGGATATGGAGAAAATTCTGTCCACGTTGTTAAATTCCGG
>UMIM01008084.1_pt1 | contig 11178 bp, 9 predicted proteins | sample 1965831 | NCBI WGS metagenome assembly UMIM01 (sample SAMEA4836125, study PRJEB28245) | human gut metagenome | biome: gut microbiome; material: fecal sample | place: Denmark | collected 2008 | reverse complement strand
TGGTCCGCCAAGGAGCAGAAGATGGTCACCCTGCAGGAGTATGTGGACAAGATGCCCGCCGAGCAGAAGTACATCTACTTCGCCGCCGGTGACTCCTCCGACCGCCTGGCCAAGCTGCCCTCCACCGAGCTGGTGCTGGGCAAGGGCTACGACGTGCTGCTGCTGACCGAGGACGTGGACGAGTTCTGCCTGCAGATCCTGCGCACCTATCCCCGCAAGGATGCCGAGGGCAAGGACGGCACCGTGGAGTTCAAGAACGTCAACAGCGGTGACCTGGGCCTTGAGACCGAGGAAGAGAAGAAGGCCGCCGAGGATGCCACCGCCGAGAACAAGGATCTGTTCGACGCCATGAAGACTGCTCTGGACGGCAAGGTGAAGGAAGTCAAGGTCTCCACCCGCCTGAAGGATCACCCGGTGTGCCTGAGCGCCGACGGCCCGCTGTCCATCGAGATGGAAAAGGTGCTGTCCAAGCAGCCCGGCAGCGAGGGCGTGAAGAGCGATAAGGTGCTGGAGCTGAACGCCAACCACCCCGTGTTCGCCGTGCTCAAGGCCGCACAGGAGGCCGGTGACACCGACAAGATCAACAAGTACAGCGCTCTGCTGTACGCACAGGCCCAGCTCATCGAGGGCCTGCCTGTGGACGACCCCACCGCTTACGCTGAGGCCGTGTGCAGCCTGATGAAGTGATCTCTCCCCGCGGGGGCAGACTTACTCCCCTGCCGCCCGCATGGATTACCCCTTAACAAAACGACCGCGTTCCGCTATAATAGAGTGGAACACGGTCTTATTTTTATTGCGGAAAGGAACTCTGTTTCATGGAGCCGAGAAAACACTATTTTGCAAAGATCCCCACCATCGCCATTTTTATCGTGATGGCGATGTCCGGGCCGTTGGGAGTGCTGCTGTTCATCCTGAAGGGCATTGACCAGAAGGTGATGAAGGAGGAGCAGGCCGCCTGCCCGGGGAATGCTTATACCCCACCAGAGCCTGCCTCCACCCGGAAGGAGGAGCCAGTCCACGGTCCGGATATGCCCACCCAGGAGCAGAAAAGCGCCAAGCAATGGCACAAGAACATTGCCACCCTCTGCACCATCATGGGCGCTGTCTTTCTGTTTGCCGGGGTGATGGATGTGGTGGATCTCATTGGCGCGTGGCAGCGGATGCCCGACCCCGGGGAGCTGTTTTCCGATATCGTCATGGCCATTGGCGGCGGCGGTGCGCTGCTGACCGGCCTGCGGATGAACAGCACCCGCAAGCTGGAGCGGCTGCTGGATAAAGTGGTGGGCGAGCGGGATAACATTCCTCTGCCGGAACTGTTTGCTGCCGCCGGGGTGGAGGCCGCCCGGGGACGTCCTGCCGTGAAAAGCGCCATCGAGCACGGATACTTCGGCGCAGACGCCTACATTGACAACCGCACCGACACGCTGGTGGTGCGGGGCGCAGCACCGCAGCCGAAAAAGCCCGCACCCGCTCCGGCACCCAAGCCCCAGCCCGCCGCAGAGGACGAGTACGCTGCACTGCTGCGCCAGCTGCGGGAAGTGAACGATGCCATTCCTGACCCGGTGATGAGCCAGAAGATCTCCCGGCTGGAGGAGGTCAGCGGGCGTATCTTTGCGCTGGCGCAGAAGGACCCGGACAAAAAGGCGCAGCTGCAAAAGTTTATGAACTACTATCTGCCTACCGCGCTCAAGCTGCTGAACACCTACGCCAGCCTTTCCCGGCAGGCGGTGGAGGGCACGAACATTACCGAAGCCAAGCACAGCATCGAGCGCAGCATGGACCTGCTGGTGACCGCCTTTGAAAACCAGCTGGACAAGCTGTTCCAGTCCGATGCGCTGGACGTGACCACCGACATCGCCGCGCTGGAAGGCATGCTGAACATGGACGGCCTGACCGACAGCGCGTTCGGCAAATAATTCCATCCACAAAAACGAGGGAAAGCCCGCGGGCCTTCCCTCGTTTTGTTCTGTTCAGGTTTCTGCCAGCGCGGCCAGCACCGCCTTCTGCAGGTCGGTGACCGAGATGGTGCACAGGGCTTTCAGGTCGGCGTCGGAGCCGTCGGTGGGCTGGGCGGCGATCTCCGCCATGGTCTTGCCCTTCAGGGTGCTGCAATAGCCCTCGGCGTGCTCGTACCACTCCTTGTGCAGGGCACTGGCCTCCCGCATGCCGTACTTGTCACCCTGCTCGTTCTTGGTGTACACCGGCTCTTCCGGCCCGGAGACCGTACCGTCCGCGCTGACGGTCAGCTGCGGCTGGGTCATGTCCCCGATGGCGCTGGTCACCCGGCCATCGCTGTCCACGGACAGGGCCGCCAGCGTGATGTCTGCCCGGACGTGGGCGTCCTGGTCATCCGTGGCGGCAAGGTTCTGGGGCAGGTCTGCCGTGATCAGGCTCAGGGTCACCTGGTCGCCCTGGGCGGCTCCCAGTGCTTTGGCCTGTTCGCAGGCGCGCACCACGGCGTCCCGGTAGCGGTCCACCGCGATGGTGCAGCCGGACACAAGGTCGGCGTCCTGCGGCTTGCCGTTTTCATCCGTTTTCAGCTTTTTTACCTCGTCCGGGGTCCTGCCGGTCAGATAGTCGGCAAACCAGTCGGCCTGCTCGGCCCACCCCTTGCCGAGGGAGGAAGCCGCCGCCAGCGGGTAGTCCTCCCCTTTTGTGCGCTTGGACCGCACATCCTCCGGAGTGGTCACGCTGCCGGTGCTCCCGCCGGAGACCGAAAGTTCCAGCTCGTCCAGCATCACGTCGGCCAGTTTGCCGTCGGCGTCCAGCACCACAGCCGCAGCGGCAGTGGTGATCTTGCCGGCCCGGTCGCTGCCTGCGGCCTCGGTCACAACGCCAAGACCGGTGCGCCAAGCCTGCTCCTGCCCGGCTGTGCCGCCGCTCATGGCACCGGACCCACTGCCGCTCATGGACCCGGCTCCGCTGCTGCCCGGAGCGCCGCCCCGGCCGCAGCCGGTCAGCGCCAGCGCAGCGGCCAGCGTACAGCCCCAAAACACCCGAAAAACCTGCTTCATGGTACACTTGCTCCTTTTGCTCCCGCGCAGCCGCACGGGCTTTGGAGCTAGTGTGCCCCCTGCCGGGGCAATTATGAGCGCGCCCTTACATCAACGGGCTGAGCAGGCGCAGCACGCTGTCCAGCAGGGTGCCGGGGATGCTGGTGCGGCAGTCCGAAATATGAATTTCGCGGCACTGCGGCAGGGTGGCCCGCACATCGTCCCGCAGGGCAGCCACCTGACTGTTGTGCTGCAGCAGCACGCCGCACTCAAAGTGCAAAAACAGGCTGCGGTAATCCATGTTGATGCTGCCCACCACGGCTGCCCGGTCGTCGCTCACCCAGCACTTGGCATGCAGGAAGCCCGGGGTGTACTCGTAGATGCGCACCCCCGCCTGCAAAAGCGGCAGGTAGTAGGAGCGGCTCAGGCGGAACACCAGCTTCTTGTCCGGGATGCCCGGCAGCACCAGCCGCACATCCACCCCGCGCTTGGCGGCGTTTTTCAGCGCATCCAGCATCTCTTCGCCCACAGCCAGATAGGGCGTGTAGATATACACATACTGCTCGGCCCGGGCCAGCAGGTTCAGGTACACCGTCTCCGCCACCGGCTCTTCGTCCAGCGGGCTGTCGGCGTAAGGCTGCACGATGCCGTCCTGCACCGGGTGTGCACTGTGCTGGGGGCGGAAGGCGCTGTAGTCCGTCTCACTGGGGCGGAAAGCGTTCCAGAAGTTGAGGAACATCACGGTGAAACTCCACGCAGCATCGCCCTCGATGCGCAGGGCGGCGTCCTTCCAGTAGCCGAAGCGCTGCTCCGCGTTGATATACTCGTCGGCCAGGTTCACGCCGCCGGTGTAGGCGATGCGCCCGTCGATGACCACGATCTTGCGGTGGTCGCGGTGGTTCATCACCAGCGAGAGCACCGGCACCACCGGGTTGAAGGGGATGCACCGGATGTGCGCCCGCTCCATGCGCACCACAAAGTCGGTGGGCAGGCCCAGCAGGCTGCCAAAGTCGTCGTAGATCAGGCGCACGTCCACCCCCTGCGCGGCCTTGCGCCGGAGGATGGCTTCCACGCCGTCCCACATTTTGCCGGTGTGCACGATGAAATATTCCACAAAGATCGTGTGCTCGGCCCGCTCCAGATCTCGCAGCAGCTGGGGGTACATGGCTTCGCCGCAGGCAAAATACTGCGCGGCGGTGTTCTTCCAGGCCGGGTAGCGGCCGTACCGCGCCAGATAGCGGCTCATGCCGAGGCCGGAAGCATCCAGTCCGTCGGTCTGGCCCGGCTGCTGGGCAAGGTCGGCCTTGTGGGCGTCATCCACCGCTTTCAGCTTATTACGCAGCTGCTTGGCCGGGCGCTTGTTGCCAAAGGAGAGGTACAGTGCCCCGCCCAGCAGCGGCAGCACCCCCATGAGCGCGATCCAGCCGATCTTGTAGGCGCTGTTCTCGTCCTTGCGCACGAGGTACAGCATCATAAGCAGACTGAGCAGCTGCAAGCCGACGTTGACCCACACGCGGCCGGTGGTGAGGGAGAAAAACGCCCACAGCAGCCATGCCACCTGCAGGGCCACCAGCACCACCGTGATGGTGATCCGATTGAGGATGCGGCTGAAAAATTTTACGATCGGCAGCCGGAACATCAGGCTCCCTCCTTTCGCTCTGCATTATAATATACGTCAGTATAGCGCGGTTTGTGCGGTTTTGCAAGTGATGCAAAAAAAGCCAGCCGACAAAGCCTTTGCAGGCGGTGCCGGTTGGCATGGTTTGCGGGGTGCGGCTGCTTATTCTGCCGTTTTGCGGCGCAGCAGGCTCATGGGCGGCAGCTCCGGGGTGGGCATGGTGTATTTTTCCATGGCGTGAGGGGTGCTGTCCACCCGTTCCCCGGCCTCGTTCTCGATCCACTCCGGCGTCAGCGGGATGCTGCGGCCGTCCGGGCAGAGGGCTTCCAGCGTATCGCCCAGGCTCCACTTGCCGCGCTGCTGGCAGTGGGCCACGCCGTTCTCCCAGCTGTCCACCGTGCCCACGAACTCCCATTCGCGGATGTAGGTGGCGCTGTCGGTGGCCTGTTTGGCCTGCTCGCGGCCAAAGTAGAAGCCCGGCGAGTAGTGGCGGTGGCTGGTGCGGGTGAGCTCCTCGTAGACCTCAGCCGGCAGCTCAAAGTTGTCGTTGGCGGGGTCGGCCAGATAGGCATCCAGCGCCTTGCGGTAAGCGGCGGTCACACTGGCCACATAATAGAAGGTCTTGGCGCGGCCCTCGATCTTCAGGCTGTCCACACCGGCCTTGCAGATCAGGTCGATGAAGGGCGCGGTGCACAGGTCGTTGGCGTTGAGGATGTAGCTGCCGTTCTCGTTCTCGCCGATCTCGTACAGCTGGCCGGGGCGGGTCTCCTCGCTCAGGTAGTACTTCCAGCGGCAGGGCTGGGCGCACTGGCCCCGGTTGGCGTCGCGGCCTGCCATGTAATTGGACAGCAGGCACCGGCCGGACACGCTCATGCACATGGCACCGTGCACAAAGGCCTCGATCTCCAGTTCCGGCGGGGTCTTGTCGCGCAGGATGGCGATGTCCTGCAAGGACATCTCGCGGGCCAGCACCACGCGCTTGGCACCCAGGTGATAGGCGGCGCGGGCGGCGGCCCAGTTGGTGATGCCGGTCTGGGTGGACATGTGCACGTCGATGTCCGGGGCAACGGTCTTGCAGGCATCCAGCACGCCCAGGTCGGCCACGATAAAGGCATCCACACCGGCCTTGGCGGCCTCCTTGATGGCATCCGGCAGGCGGTCAGCTTCCTCATTGGTGGGCAGGGTGTTCATGGTCAGGTAGACCTTGCGGCCCCGGGCATGGGCATAGATGACGCCCTCGGTGAGCTGTTCCGGCGTAAAGTTGGCCGGTGCAGACCGCATGCCGAACTCCGGCAGGCTGCAGTAAACGGCATCGGCACCGTAGTTGATGGCATAGCGCAGGCGCTCCAGATCGCCCGCCGGGGCGAGCAGTTCCGGGATTTGCAGCATAGTTGATATTCCTCTCTTTTTTCAGAAAATGACGGTAGAGTTCCCTCACCCCACCGTTTTGTTCACGTCCGCTGCGGTCTGGCAGTTGGCGTTGTGTTCGCTGAGGGTGCGGGCATAGTAGTAGTTGCCCTTGAGGTCGGTGACGAAGAAATAGGCGTCCTTCGCTTCCTCGTCCGGCTCCGGACTCAGCGCCGCCCGGATGGCAGCGATGCCGGGGTTGGAGATGGGGCCGGGGGTCAGGCCCGCCGTATGGTAGGTATCATACGCAGATACGATGTTTTCCGGGATATTGTCCCACCCGCCGTAGTAGGGGGCCACCCAGTTCCAGAGGTAGTTGTTGTCGGCGTCGCTCTGGATGTGGCTGGACGTGTTGCTCTGCAGGCGCGGATAGGGCGAGCCCTCGGCCAGACGGTTGCGGAACACCTGCGCCACGTTGGAGTCCTGGCTGTTGCCCGCTTCCTCCTGCACAAAGGAGGCCAGCGTGACCAGCTCGTTCAGGGTCATGCCCTGCTCCTTGAGCTTCGCATACATCGCATCGGTGATCTGCGCGTCGAACTGAGCATAGAACGTTGCCACATAGTTGTGCACGGTGTCGTCCTTCAAAAACTCGTAGGTCTCCGGGAAGAGATAGCCCTCGCACTTCATGAAGCGGTCCGGGGCGTCCTTGTCCTCCGGCACATACTGCCAGAAGGTGTACGCGCTGAAATCGCCCTCGTTGGCTTCCTTCAGAAAGTCCTCGGCGCTGCACAGACCGGCATCCTCCATCTTCTGGGCAATGGCAATCGCCGTGGTGCCCTCCGGGATGGTGATCCGCACGGTATCTGCCTTGGCGTACTGGGAGAGAACGGCGATGATAGCATCGTAGGCGTTGGCCCCGGTCTGCAGGGTAAAATCACCGTATTGCAGCTTCCCGGCCACCCCCTTCTGCCCCACATACCAGCGGAACAGGTAGGTGGAGCGGATCACCCCGGCCTCCTTGAGCCGATTTGCAATGGAGGCCACGCCGCTGCCCTGGGGGATGCTGACAGTAACCTCGGTGCCGGGCTTTCCGTTGCCGTGGATCTCGTTGTAGGCAAACACCCCTGCTGCCCCGGCGGCCAGCACCAGCAACAGTACCACTGCCAGCAAAATCTTCACAGCACCGCCTTTTTTCTTCGAGGCGGTGTGTCTCTCCTTGTGTGCCATACGCACCTTCCTTTGTTGTTTTTCTGCGTCTCAGCCTTCCAGCATCAGGCGCATATAGCTTTCCGATACGTCAAAGGGCTCCCCGTCAAAACGGATCATGCCGTACTCCTGCCGGGTGCCCTCCCCCAGGAACAGCGTTTGGGCGGCACCCACCGTGATGACGGCCTTTTCCACGATGACTTCCTTCTCGCGGGCGGCTTCCATGAGCACCTCGGCGGCGCGGTCGTCCTCGGCCATGAGCTCCACGAAATACAGGGTGTCCTCCTTGCGGAAGTACACGCCGTAACCCCGCTCGTTGGCCACGATGGTGGCCCCGCGGGAATACAGGTCACCCAGCACCACGGCCATGCGCTCCGGGGTGAACTGCACCGTATCGGGCCAGAACTTCTCCCGCAGCTCGCACAGCTTCTTGGCGGTAACGCTGTCAAACTCGGCCTGGCTCCACAGGTTGCGGGCCACCTCCCGCGGCAGGCAGCGCAATGCAAAGGCACGGGCAAAGCCCTTGTCCTGCAGCAGAGCGGCCTGCTCCGGGGTGGCGGGCACGGCCACGGTAAAGCCTGCGCCCCGCAGCTTCTGCTGCGCGCACAGGTAGTCCAGCAGGCCGGCCAGGATCAAACTGCCCTGTCCGCACAGGCCGTAGAGGTAACTGCCCTGCCGCCCCTGCAGCGTGACTGGTACCGCCAGTGCCACAGCGGCAATGGCGTCATTTTCCTCGGCCACATAGACATTCTGCTGCCCTGCAAAACGCTCCACGGCGTTGGCCGCAAATTCTTCCGACTCGCCGCGCTCGCGCTGCCACAGCGCCAGCACAGCCGCCTTGTCGGATGGCTGCATCAAACGATACATCTGTCAGGATGCCCCCTCTTATCGTATTTTATGTGTATATCCGACAGGTGCGTCGGGAGTTTCTCTGAGGACCGTCCGCTGGGGTGGGACCCTGTTGCCCGTAGGGCAATAGGGCGGGCGATGGAATGGCCCGATTCGTGTCCGAAGAGAAAGCTGCCGACGTGCCAACCTGCCTTCATTTTATCATTTCAGCTGGCCCAGCACGATGCCCTGCACCTCAGTCTGGATGTCCTCGATGCTGCGCATGGCGTCGCTGTGGGTGCAGTGCACCGTGGTCCAGCCCAGATGCTCCGCGCAATACTCGGCGGCGCGGCGGCTGCGGGCCAGATACTCGGTATCTTTCTCGTGCACGTCCTTTTTGCTCTCGTCACCGTGGTAGCGGGCGGTCATCAGCCGCTGGCTGACCGCCGGGTCCACCTGCAGGTAGATGACGCTGTCCGGTGCGGGCAGGCCCAGCAGATGGAACTCGTAATCGAACAGCCAGTGCAAAAACTCCTCCCACTGCTCCGGCGGGAGCTTGGAGCACTGGTGCACCGCGTTGGAGGTGGTGTAGCGGTCGGCAATGACCACGCCGCCCTCCTCGTAAAAGCGGCCCCAATCGGTCTTGTAGCTGGCATAGCGGTCCACCGCAAAAAAGCTGGAGGCCGCATAGGCGTTCACATCGTCCGGTTTTGAGCCGAACTGCCCGGCCAGATACATTTTGATCAGGGCGCTGGAATCGCTGGCGTAATCCGGGAAGGTGACCTCCCGCACCGGCAGGCCCTGGCTGGCCAGGTGCTGGGCCAGCAGCTTTGCCTGGGTGGCCTTGCCGCTGCCGTCCAGCCCCTCGATGACGATCAGCTTGCCCTTGCTCATACGGCGGCACCTTCCTTGATGGCGGCATATTTTGCACGCACCTCGGCGGTTTTGCCGCAGCACATCTTGCCCTCCGGGCAGGGGCCGCTCACGCAGGCCGGGCCGGATTTGGCAAAGATGTGGGGTGCCACCGGGTACACCAGTTTGAACATCTCTTCGGCAAGCTGGCGGATCTCCCACTGGGCGCGGCTGCAGCAGCGCAGGTGGAAAAAGTTCTGCAGGCTGCGGGCGTTCATGGTGACCACCATCTTGGTCTCGCAGGCGTTGGGCAGCACAAAGCGGGCGTCCTCATTGGCCTGCTTGCCGGCCTTGGCGCGGGCTGCCTTTTCCGGCATGCCCTCGGCCATCAGGCGGGCGGTGTGGCCCTCTTCCAGCTTGTGGGCAAGGTCAAGGTAGCGTTTGGCGTCCTCGTTCATGCTCTCAAGGAAAGCCGCCTTTGCCTCCGGGATGGCTTCGATCTCCGGCGGCACCACATAGCGGAAATCGTCCAGGCGCACATAGCGCTGGCTCTGCACGCTGAAGGATGCGATGCGGTGGCGGGTGATCTGGGCCAGCAAGGTACGGCTGACCCCCTCGATGCCAAAAGTGAAGCTGGCGTGCTCGATGGGGCTGGCGTGGCCCAGGTCGCTGAGCATGGTCAGGAACTTTGCCGTCTTTTCCTCGGTCAGGCCGTCCAGCAGGTCGGTGATGTGGGCGTCGGAGTAGCACAGCTTGGCGGCAGCCGCCACCACCTTTTCCGGCTCCGGGGTATGGGCGATCAAACGAACTGTCATCATTTTGTGTCATTCCTCCGTTGTGATTTTGGTCAGCGGCGCAAAATTGGCCATGGTCTTTTTGATGCCGACCTTTTCAAAGTTGATCTCCACGATCTGGTCTCCGGCCGCAGGCTTGACCTTGAGCACGGTGCCCCGGCCAAAGACCTTGTGCTCCACCACATCGCCCGGCTCGTAATGCTTCGGCCCGGCAGACGCAGCCTTGGCAGCCGGTGCACCGGTAAAGCTGATCTTTGCGGCCGGGGTCTTTGCGCCCGTGCCGGAATACCCGGCACCGAACCCGCCCGAACGCACCTTGGGCTGGGTGGAACTGTTGCCGTAGGCGGCACCGTAGCCGGAAGAGGAAGTGCCCCGCCCGGCATAACCGGAGCCGAACCCGCTGCGCTCCCCGGCGTTGTACTCGCGGTTCAGGTAACCGCCGCCGGAGCGGGAACCATAGCCGCCGGAACCGTAGCCCCCGGCGCTGCGGCCCCAGCCGGAAGGCCCGGAGTACCCGGACGCGCCGCCGGGCACGGTGTCGCTGTAGCTGCTGCCCCAGCCGCCCAGACGGGAACGCTGTTCCAGCACCGGGCTGCGGGTCTCTTCGATGTACTCCGGCTCGATCTCGCGCAAAAAGCGGCTGGGCTCGTTGCGCTGGGTGCGGCCGTAGAGCATCCGGGTGACGCTGTTGGAGATGTACAGTTCCTTTTTGGCGCGGGTGATGCCGACGTAGGCAAGGCGGCGCTCTTCTTCCAGGTCCGCCTCGGAATACTTGCTCATCTCGCTGGGGAACACGCCCTCTTCCATACCGATGAGGAACACATAGGGGAACTCCAGCCCCTTGGCCGAATGGATGGTCATCAGCACCACCTGGTCGGCGCTCTCGTTGTAGCTGTCGATGTCGCTGATGAGGGCGATATCTTCCAGATAGCCCTCCAGCGTGGCGTCCTCACCGTGCTGGTCGCAGTAGTTCTTGACGTTGTTCACCAGCTGGCCCAGGTTCTGCAGGCGGTCGGCGGCATCCTCGTGGCCCTTGGCGGCGTCGGCTTCCAGCATGGCCTTGTAGCCGGTCAGCTCGATGACGTCGGCGGCAAAGGCGTCCAGCGTCTTGGTCTCCAGCGAATCCTGCAGACTCTGGTAGATCTGCCAGAACTTGAGCAGCGGCATGATGGCGCGGCTGAGCTTGGCGTACTGGTCGGCGTGGCCGATGATCTCCAGCATGCTCACCCCCTGCTGGGCGGCAAGGTCTGCAATGACCTCCACCGTGGTGTTGCCGATCTTGCGGGCAGGCTCGTTGATGATGCGGCGCAGGCGCACGTCATCGCGGGGGTTGGCCACGATGGACATATAGGAGTGGATGTCCTTGACCTCTTTGCGGTCGTTGAAGCGCTGGCCGCCCACGATCTTGTGGGGGATGCCCGCGCGGGTGAAGTAGCTTTCGATGGGGGCCGACTGGGCGTTCATGCGGTAGAGGATGGCGTGGTCGGCCAGATGGCCGCCCTCTTTCAGGTGCTGGCCGATGACGTCCGCGATGTGCATC